>Ga0209609_10000706_pt1 | contig 19539 bp, 15 predicted proteins | sample LakKivw325mmetaG_FD_184136 | JGI IMG/M metagenome (GOLD analysis project Ga0209609, IMG submission 184136) | Anoxic lake water microbial communities from Lake Kivu, Rwanda to study Microbial Dark Matter (Phase II) - Lake Kivu water 325m metaG... | ecosystem: Environmental > Aquatic > Freshwater... | reverse complement strand
CCACTATGTCTGTTCCCGGATTGACGAGTATGTCCATCCCCTGGTTATCAAGTTCCCCGAATCCGCAGATGATTTTCCCTGCCGCAGGCCATATGAAAATCATGTCTGTCAGTATCGGCCGCAACTCTGCCACTCCGGGTTCTTCAGCGGGTTTTCCGGCCGGAGGTGCGACTGCGGAGGTCTTATCGGGAGGCAGCAGCGGATAGGACGGCTGTTTTTTCAAGGTGGAGGGGATAAGAAGTTTCTGTCCCTTGAAAAGCTGGTCGCCGGTTATCTTGTTAGCACCCTTGATGCGGGCAACGCCGGCGTTGATGTCGCTGACCGCTTCCGCATTATAGTAATATTTGGAGATCCTGAAAAGATTTTCGCCCGTTCTCACGTAGTGGTACGTGTTTCCCTGTGTTTTTGAAGATTCCCTGGATGTTGTGCCGACGGTGATGGAACACCCGGAAATGAGCATGAGGAGAAGCAGCGCCTCAAGGTTTTTCCGTAACGGAAAGACTGTTTTTTCGGATAGATGTCTCAACATTTTGTTTTCTCTCCATACGGACACAGGATATTGACCGTGCATCCGGGGCACAGGGGTTTCTTTGCCATGCATACCGCCCGGCCGTGCAATATAAGGGCAAAAGGAAAAGAAATCCACTTCCCGTGCGGCAGGATTCTCATGAGGTCTTCTTCTATCTTTTCGGGCGTTTTCTCCCTGCTCAGCCCGAGTCTCTGTGAAAGTCTCTTCACGTGTGTGTCAACAACGATGCCTTCCGCCCTGCCGAACGCCTGGGAAAGAACCACGTTCGCCGTTTTCCTCGCCACCCCGGGCAGTTCAACGAGTTTCTCCATCCTGTCCGGCACCTCCCCCCCGTATTTCTCTACAAGGATCTCCGAGAGTTTCTTTATGTTGGCGGCCTTGTTATTGCAAAAGTTTACTGACCTGACGGCATTTCTTATCTTCTCAACAGGGGCTGCGGCAAAGTCCCCGGCCGTCCTGTATTTTTCAAAAAGCGAGGGTGTGATCCTGTTGACCGTTGCATCGGTGGTTTGTGCGGAGAGTATCGTGGCCACGAGGAGCTGGAAAGGGGTTTTGAATTTCAGTCCGGTTTTTGCCACGGGATATTCGCTTTCAAGCATCCGTACAATCTTCCCGATTTTATCGCCCATACGTCAATTTTACAACAATAAACGAATTTGGGCAACTTAACTGCATCCTGGACGGTCAGAAATTCAGACTGCGGGGATCAAGATGACAAACTCTGTTCCCTGACCGGGAGAACTCTTAATTTCTATCTTCCCGTTATGGTTTCTTATAACCCTGGCTGTTATTGAAAGTCCCAGCCCTGTGCCGTTTTTCTTGTTGTCCGTAAAATAGGGTTCCGTGATTCTGCCTATTGTCTCCCCGGACATCCCCCTTCCTGTATCCTTTACCGAAAGAAAAACGTTGCTGTCCATTAACCCGGTTTTTACGGCTATGCTTCCCGTGCCCTCTATTGACTGAATGCTGTTCAGCACGACGTTGATTATCGCCTGATGCATCTGGTTGGCATCAGCTTTTATGGCTGGCAGATTGTTGTCAAGCAATTTAGAGAATTTCACGTTCTTCGCGATATTGGAATTTTCAAACAACTCTATGATTCTGTTCACTATATCGTTCATATCAACTGGCTCCACGTCCATCTTTGTCTTTGCCAGGGATATCACGCTTCTTGCGATGTTCTTGCACCTTTTGATCTCATTCTCTATGATACTCACGTATTTTCTGTTGCCTGCTGGAAAGTCATTCGCGTCTATCTCCCGCATCAGGATCTGTGAGTATCCGTAAATGACTGTCAGCAGGTTATTCACCTCGTGCATTATTTCAGCCGAGAGCTGGCCGATTGTTGCCATTTTTTCAAGCTGTTGCATACGTTCCTTGAGACTGCTGTTAAGCGTGTTCAATTCCGCGACAAGCCGTTCGGACCTTTTTTCAATGCCTCTTTTTTCACAGCCGTCCCTTACGATTTTTTTCATTTCGGCGATATCAAACGGCTTGCTTATGAATTCCAGCGTTCCCAGGTGTATCGCTTTCTTGGCCGCCTCCATATCCCCGTAACCTGTCAGTATTACCACGGGGACTTTATCGTCAATCCCCCGTATCTCTTCAAGCGTCTCAAGTCCGCTCTTGCCCGGCATCTTGAGGTCAAGAATGATTATATCCGGATTGCTTTCCCTGAGCGCTTTGATGCCTGCATCCCCGGAATCGGAGGTAATGACCCTGTAATTGTCCTTGAATAACATTCTGAGCGATTCCCTCGGCCCGAGTTCATCGTCAATCACAAGTATGGTTCCTGCTTTTGTATCCATCTCAGAACCCTTTCTTGTATTCAACCGTTCCGAAGAATCCCTTTGACTCATATTTTCCATCGTAAGGCGCCCCTTTCTCCGATTTTCTGTCATTAAAGAGTTGCGCGCCGAGTACCATGCTGAAACTGCCGATTTTTGTCAGGAATTCTCCGCCTGCGGATATCACGAAACTGTCTGCATCCGGCAGGCCCGGGTCCCACGTTGAATCTGGTATGGGAGTGGTGATATATGCAATGCCTCCCATTAATCTGGTTTTTTCAGATTTCCTGTACTCCGCACCTATTGAAAAGGTGTAACTATCTTTCCAGTCTTTCTCAATAGAGGGAGGAAATCCGGTTATGTCAACAGGGACTTCCTGCAGGCAGGAATATCCGACCCACTCAGTATCAAATTCAATCTTAAGGGCCTGGTTCGGACGGAGGGCAAGGCCGAGACCGACCACCGGAGGAAATTTCAACCTTGCATCCGCATCCTCCTTCGGATACCCCGTTATTGAATAATCCCCTTCGTAGTCAATATCAAAACCTGTCTTACAGTTCAGGCCTATGCTGTATCTGTCCGCCCTGTACAATAGCCCGAAAGAACATCCGTATCCTGTCCCGTCCACCTTTATTTTCGAAGGAGTAGCGGGAGGCAACAGATAATCCATCTCAAGTTTACTCGGATAAACATTCAAGGCCAATCCCGCAGAAAGTTTGGGGTTTATGCTGCAGGCCACGGCAGGGGAGATATTTATCGTCTGCATGTACGAATAATAGGGTACGGAATAAAACCAGTTCTGGATTGTGCTGTATTCCCACTCCATGCTCTGTCCGTAAGGAACGTTAACCCCCAGTCCCAATGTGAAGGGGCCTGACTTTCCGAAATCGGTAGAAAAATAGAAGCAAGGCAGATAACCCGTTACTGGTTTGGTTTCCGCGTCAAATGCCCCCTCATATTTCGTTGACGGGAAAAGGATGTGGGTTCCGAGAATAATCTGATATCCGTCAATCTGCGCCAGGCCCGCGGGATTATGAGAGACTGCCGATGCATCATCGGACATGGAAACAAACTTTCTGTTGATTTCCACGGCTGGAGTGCCAAAGATACTCTCGGATTTCATCCCCGATATCGGGCTCTCCGTCCTTGCATCCTCCCTCATGGCCGAAGGACACAGGGTGAAGATACTTGATTTCAATCAGCCATCCCTTTACTCAGAGGTTTTTACGGATGAGATAAGGAAGTTCCTTGAAGGTTTCTCGTACAGGGTATTTATTGAAGGCAAAAAGCCGACTTTCAGACAGGTCCTTGAACTCAAGGTTATTGAAAGGAAACTTGAAAAAAACAAGGTTGCTTTCTCCCGACGGCTGAGGAATTATATCCTGGAATTCGTGGAGAGAGAAAAAATAGACTGCGTGGGGTTCAAGCTGTGGGCAGGGGACGGTTTCAGGTGGTCCATGGAAGCCGGCAGGTATTTAAAAAAAAGGAATCCCGGGCTGAAGGTTCTGGGCGGAGGACCCCAGGTGGACATTTTCGGCCAGGAGATTTTCAGGGTCGGGGAATTTTTTGACGCCCTCTGCTACGGTGAGGGCGAGGAGACGATCAAACTTCTCGCAGGTTTCGTGAACGGCTCTGAACGATTGCCGGATATACCCAATGTAATATTCCGGAGGGAGGATGGTTCAATTGTAAAGACACCAAGGAAATTCGTAGAAGATCTTGATACGCTGCCGGTTCCGGTCTATACTCCTGACGTCTATCCCGGCATAGGCGAGAAACTCAGGATGCTTGTCATTGAGGAAAGCAGGGGCTGTCCCAACAGCTGTCATTTCTGCATACATCCTGTCAAGAGCGGAAAGCGAAGGGCCAAGTCGCCCGCGAGGATCGTGGAAGAAATAAGGGAATACGGAAGGAAATACGGGGTGAAACTTTTCAAGTACGCCGGTTCAAGCACCCCCGCGGATCTGATGGTGAACGTGGCGAAGGGGATAATTGCCGGGGGCCTCAATGTCAGGTACACAAGTTTCGGGCACATAAATGATTTTGACACGGACTTCAGGATATTGAAACAATCCGGCTGCGAATCCATATTCTTCGGACTGGAGTCCGCCGATGAAGAGATACTGAAGAAGGGTATGAATAAGAACATTGATATGGCAAAGGCAAGAAAGGTGCTGCAGGGATGCAAAGAGGCCGGTATCTTCACGGTTGTGAGTCTGATCCATCCATCTCCTTTTGAGACAGAGAAGACAAGGGAAAAAACGCTTGAATTCATGAAGGAGGTGAGGCCTGACTCGGTTCTTGTGCAGTTTCCCGGCATATACCCGGGCACCCAGTGGTTCAGGTCCCCCGAGAGATTCAACTTCACGCTTCATGACAGGGAGAGATATCCCCTGGAAATGATGACATACCAGATAAAGAACCTTTTTCCGCCCCGCTACTGGAAACCCCTTCCCTACACGATAAACGGCATGGCATTCAGGGAATTCGCGGGGAAAACGGAGAAATTTCAGAAAGACCTTCAGAGGGAGGGAATTGAAACATCCGTCTCGGACGAGGCCTACCTGCTTTACGGGTTCAGCGGTTTTTCTTCGCTGAACGAGTTCCTGAACCGGAACAGGTGTTTTTTCTATTCGGGGAACAGGAAGGAACTTGAGGCGGAAATTAAGAACATCAACAGGAAGGCGGTAAATCTAACCCCGTCATGATTGAAGAAATGCAGGGAGTAATTCGGGGCAGGCAGGAAAAGCGAGGCGTGGCAATGAAAAGGCGCAGGGTCGTAATAACAGGTGTCGGGGTGGTCTCTCCGAACGGCGTGGGCAAGGAGGATTTCTGGTATGCGCTCAAGACAGGAAGATGCGGGATAAGGAAAATAACTGCTTTTGACGCTTCGGAATTCCCGGTTCGCATTGCCGGAGAGGTCGTCGGTTTCATCCCCGGAGAGTACATGGATAAGAAAAAGGCGAAGCGGATGGCGAGGTTTTCCCAGTTTGCTGTCGCCTGTTCCAGAATGGCCATGGAGGATGCGGAACTGACAACCGGGATCTTGAAAAAAGAAAGCCCGGGCATCGTCATGGGCATCTCAAGCACCGATTTCAAGACGATGGAAGAGCAGTGCAGGATCCTGTATTCAAGGGGGCTTGAGAGAATAAATCCCACCTCTTCCTTCATCAGCGTTCCAAACGCGCCTTCCGGAGAGATTGCCGGCGCACTCGGGCTAAGTAGTTTCAACCTGACGGTTTCAACAGGATGCGCTTCCGGCCTGGATGCCGTGGGCAGCGGCTACCGGATGATAAAGAACGGTGAGTCCGGCATAGTCATTGCCGGGGGCTCTGATTGCCCCGTTACGCCCCTGATGCTTGCAACGCTGTGCGCCGCGGACATCATGTCAAAGAACGAGAATCCGGCAAAGGCAAGCAGGCCCTTTGACAGGATGAGGGACGGCGGCGTTCTTTCCGAGGGCGCTGCAGTGGTAATCCTTGAAGAGATGGATTCCGCGCTGATGAGGAATGCGTCCATTTACGCGGAGATCACCGGGTACGGACAGAGCATAGAGAGCAGGGAGGAAGCCGCAGGAACAGGTCTCAAGAGGGCAATATTGAAGTGTTTTGCCGACGCCGACGCAAATCCTGAGGAACTGAGCTACGTTTCCGCGCATGCGCCTTCGGACGTGCTCCTGGATCTGTGCGAAACCAGGGTGTTGAAGGATGTTTTCGGCCCGGCCATCTACAGGATACCCGTGAGTTCAATAAAGGGGCATACGGGCAATCCGTACTCGGCCGCCGGAGTCATGCAGATAATATCCGTTGTCATGGGCATGCGGGAGGATATAATAGTCCCGACGCTCAATTATGAATTCCCTGACCCCGAATGCGACCTTGACTGCGTTCCCAATTTCCCGCGGGTAAATCATATGAACACGGCACTGGTCAATTCACACGGATTCGGAGGGGCGAATTCATCGGTGCTTCTCAGGAGTTTTGAATGAACGTCACAACGGTAATCTTGATATTCACCCTGCTGTTTAACGCACTGATTATTTACCTTGTGCGCAAGAGCAATCCAAGGCGTGTATCCAACCGCATCTTTTCCTATCTCGGGATGAATATATGGATGTGGAATTTCTGTTTTCTGTTTATTATCAACGCGAATAACCCGGAAAACGCCGCGGTATGGATAAGGGCGGCATTCGTCGTGGGGAGTTTTGTCCCTCTGCACCTTCTGGCGCTTGTGTTGTCGGTTGGAGAAACAGAAACAGTCTTCCTGAAAAAGAAGAATTTCCTTCTCATGGGAGGGTTGACATCCGCATGTTTTGTCATAAGTTTTCTGCCGGGGTTTTTCACAAGCGTGACTCAACCAGGCAGAACCATGCAGCAGGTGCCGCACGCAACATACGGATGGCCCTTTTTCGTATACTTCATCCTTTTCCTGTCGGTCGGGTTTTATGCTCTCTCAACGCTGCTGAAGAAACTGCGGGCAAGAAAGGGGCTGCCGAGAGTGGAGACACAATATATACTTCTGGGATGTTCCTTCGGGCTGGTTTTTGTCACTTTCTGCAATTTCCTTTTCCCTGCCATTTTCAGAAGTTCCCTGCTTGTCCAGTTCAGCCCCGTGGGCGTGGTGATAATGAACGGTTTTATCGGATACGGGATAGCAAAGTACAAGATTCTGGACGTATCAATATTAATGCGGAAGGTTCTTTCATACTCTTTCGTCATCCTTTTTGTTTTCCTCCTTTACAGCATATCCCTGGGTTTTCTGAACTGGCTTCTATTTCCGCACCTGCCGTCAAATTCTCCTCTTCCGGAGACACTCGCTCTCCTGGTCGTAATCTTTGCTTTTGAACCGAGCCGCAGAAGGATAAATGATTTTGTCAGCCACAACATCTTCAAGATGGAGTACTCCCCGGAGAATCTTCTGGCAGGGCTGGAAAACGTGCTTTACACCATCGGCGATATGAAGATGTTTCTTGACAGGTGCCTCAGGATGGTTCTTGAAAGCGTCGGGATAATAAGCGGCAGGGTTTACTTCACAAGGCCGGGTGAAGAGAGACCATATTTTTCCATTTCGCAATCTCTTCAGGAATTGGAGAACTCCGGGGAGACGGTTTATCCGTCAAACGTGGCAAGAGTTCTGAGCATAAAACCTGTCCCGCTGATAAAAGGTGAGATTGAAAGAAGAATTCCGAACGAGGAGAACAGGGCAATCATTGACGAGATGGAAATGCTTGATGCCGAGATGGCCATTCCGTTGCTGAGCGAACAGAAATTATTCGGCATCCTGTGCTTCGGGGAGAAGATGTCAGGGAAGTTCTACACGCCCGAGGATGAAGAAGTTTTTGCGAGACTTTCCCGTTATCTTTCTCTGAAGGTGCAGAACTTCATGTTTTACGAACAGCTTGAAAAGGTGAGGATATATCAGGAATCCCTGCTTGAGAACCTGCCCATAGGGGTTGTCGGTACGGACGCCGGAGGGATGGTTACGGTGGTGAACAGGGAAGCCGAAAGGATAATCGGACTCGGGAAAGAACGGATTGAACGCAGGCATTTCAATGAAACGCTTCCGGAGGAAATAAGAAGGATTCTCGCTTACTCCATTGAAAAGAAGAAAAGCCTGATGCACATGGAGTTCAAAATGAAAAGGGGGGATGCCGAGATATTGCTGGATGCAAATTCCTCCCTGTTTTCGGACAGGCAGGGCAACCTTTCGGGCGCCCAGGTTATTTTTGCGGACGTTACCCATATAAACGAACTTGAAGAAGGCATAAAACGGGCCGAGAAATTTGCTTCTCTCGGAATCATGGCAGCCGGCATAGCTCACGAGATAAAGAATCCGCTGGTTTCCATACAAACTTTTGCACATTTGCTTCCAGAAAGATATAATGATAAAGAATTTCGGGAGATGTTTTCCTCGTTAACGATAAAAGAGGTGGCGAGGATAAACGAGCTGATTGAGCAGATACTTATCTTTGCAAAGCCGAGGAGTGCGGTTTTTGCCGATGTGAACCTGATAGATATTTTGAAAACCACCGTTCTCCTTGTGTCTGCGCAATTCCCCGAAAAAGAGATAGAGATAAGGGAAGATTACTGTTCGGGCACCCTCAATCTCAAGGGGGATGAAGGCAAGTTGAAACAGGCCTTCTTGAATGTCTGTATCAACAGCGCCCAGTCGTTGAATGCAAAAGGAAGGATGGAGGTCAGTGTCAGCAGGGACGGCAATACTGCGAAGGTTGTAATAAAGGACAACGGATGCGGCATAAGGGAAGATGTCATAGGCAAGATATTTGAACCGTTTTTCACGACGAGGGAGAAAGGGACGGGTCTTGGTCTGTCAATAGTAACAAGGATACTTGATGAGCACAGGGGAAGCATAAAGGTGGAGAGCGAGGAAGGCAAGGGCACGTCGGTTTTCGTAGAACTGCCTCTCGGTAATGACGGGGAGCATCTGAATGAATTATATACTGATTATAACAGAAAATGAGACTGTCGCTCTTTCTCTGAAGGTCCTCCTGAAGGACGACTGCCTCGTGGAGGAAGTTCCGCCGGATCTGGCGCTCAAAGTCATTTCAGAAAGGAGACCATCGGTAATCTTGCTTGACTCGCAGTTGATGGGTTTTGATTCCACCGCACTCCTGGGAAAACTGCTTGCGCGGGACCCGTCTCTCACGATAGTGAAGCTGGTCTCGTCATTTGACAGAACGGCGATACAGTCTATTGAGTCCGGAGCATTTGACGTGATTGAAAAACCGTTTGACGCCGATCGCATGACCCACGTAGTCAAAAGGGCCATTGAAAGGGAAAAACTGCTGAAGGAGAACGAGATACTGAAGGCAAGATCCGAAACCGCAAAGACCGGGAGCGATATCCCCGATGACGTTAACAAGGAATCTTTCTTCCAGGAACTTTTCCAGACAATAGCGGAGAATTTTCCTGATACCGGGAAAACGAGCATGGAGGTCCTGAAGATACTGAAGAAGAGATTCTATTTTAATAAGATGCTCCTGCTCCTGCAGGATAAAGAACTTTTTTTCCCGGCGGCTTCTCTCGGCATGGGGGATATTTTTAACGAAGTGAAGATTTCACATGACCATCCTCTGATAGTATGGTTTCTCTCGAAAAACAGGATACTCAATCTCGTCGGTGAGAAGGACGTCCCTTTTGAATGCCGGAACTTCATGGACGTTCTGAACTGCCGGCTCGCCTTTCCCGTGAAAACGCTTAAAGGTGACCTTACGGGAGTCCTGCTGGCCGGCGACAAACTGACGGGGCTTGAGACGACCCTCGCGGAAATCTCTTTCCTGAGCGTGATAATTGATTATCTCAGCACGGTTTTTGACAACTCGTACCTGTACCGCGAAATCTCTTTCCGCAAGGATTATCAGGAAGCAATACTGCAGAATATTCCGACGGGGATAATAACGGTTGACAGGGATGGAAGGGTGATCATATTCAACTCTTGCGCGGAAGAGATATCCGGAATAAGATACGAGGAAGTGAAAGACAAGCCGGTGGAAAAAGCAGGTTCCCAGATAGCCGATTTCCTGAGAAGGACGCTAAAATCGGGAGAGACATTCAGCAGGATGGAAATCAACTACAAGCCCGGCAATGTCATACTCGAGCTCAGCACAAACCCGATAAAGGACGAGCGGGGGGATGTGACCGGGGCCGTTGCCGTCTTCCAGAACGTTACGTTTATCAGGGAAATTGAAAAGAGAGAAAAGGACACGGAGAGAAACCGATACTGGACATCCCTTGCATCGCGTCTGTCGCACGAACTCAAGAATCCGCTCGTGGCAATAAAGGCCTTTGCGCAGATGCTCCCTGAAAAATACAATGACGTGGAGTTCCGGACGAGCTTCTCCCGGGTTGTGCAGGAAGAGGTGCAGAGAATAAACGAAATTGTGGAGAAGATAAACAGGCTGGCTGATTCCATGGAGTTGAAAATGGAACAGGTTGAGATTGTCGGACTCTGCAGCGGACGGATACGCGATGTATTGAAGAACGGGGATGTCAATCTTAACTTTGCCGGAAGCGAAAAATTTGTCGTTCCTGCCGACGCCGAAAGGATAGGGGAGGCAATCGGTTACATCTTTGATTTCATCAATGAGGATGTCGCGGGAAAAGGAATCATTGACGTGTCTTTTGAAAGGAAGGAGCAAAATCTTGAAATCAGCATAGTTGAGAACGGAAACCGGATCAATTTCAATAATTCAGAGGATTTCTTTATCCCGTTCAATGCGGCCACAAACAGCTCTGTTTCAATAGGCGTTGTTCTTGCCCGGAAGATAATAGAGTCGCACGGCGGAAGTTTCCGATGCACGCTGTTGCCTTCCGCGAAAAATTTTGTCATCAGACTTCCTGCCGACAGGGAAAAGAACGGATAAAACCGCAGGTTATCAGGGAAAGGCGGCGTCTGTTCGAGAGGGCGGGGTTTGGTTTCCGGGCAGAATGAGAGTATAATACAGGCGGACTGGGGGGGCAAGACCATCCTGCCGTGAAATAAAGAAGTATCCGCTTGAATGCAAGCAGCGTGACAGAAGTGACAAAAATGGAAAAACAGAAAATTCTTGTGATTGACGACGAACACGGGATACGCGATTTATTCAGAGATGCGCTGCAAAACGAGGGTTATGAGATATCATTATCCCCGGATGGAAAGGAGGGGCTCGGCAAACTTGAAAACGGCAAATTTGATCTCGTATTGCTGGACATACAGATGCCGTTAATGGACGGGTTTGAAGTCCTGTCGGCCATAAGGAAAAGAGATAAGGAGATACCTGTCATAGTGGTAACGGGTTTGGGTACTGTTGAGAATGCCGTCAGGGCATTGAAACTGGGCGCTTCTGATTTTCTTGTCAAACCTCTTGTTCTTCAGGATATGCTGCTCACCGTGAAAAGGAACATGGAAACGAGGATGCTTTCAAAAGAGATTTCCAAACTGAAGATGATAGAAACAATCCTGGAGTTGAACCGTGTAATTGTCTCCCTGACAAGCCTGGATCTGCTGCTTGAGAGGGTTGTTTCAATCATGGATAACATCTTTCAGCCGGAGACAGCCGCTGTATATATCAACGGAGAGGACGAGGGTCTCTTTTTTCTGCGAAAGAACATTTCAAGAAACAATTTGAAGAAAAAAATCCCCGTGAGTTACAGGCATGAAGATGTGGAAGATATCTTCAGAAACAGGAAAGCCAGGGTTGAGAAAACGAAAGATTACAGTATTAAGGTCCCTCTTTTCGGCAAGGAGAGAAATATCGGTTTGATTGATATGGAATTTTCAGAAGGCAGGGATATAAGGGAAGAAGAGATCAAGTTCCTTGAAGTCTTTGCAATACAGGTGGGCATAGGCATAGAAAATGCAAATCTTTTTGACGTCGTGAAAGGATCGTATCTTAATTCAATAAGGTCCCTGGTCAATTCTCTTGAAGCGAAAGATTCATATACCAGGGGACATTCTGAACAGGTTGCCTATTATGCGTTCCTGATAGGCAGGCAGCTGCGGCTGTCGCCCCGTGAACTTGAGATCCTGAGGAATGCTTCCTACCTGCACGACCTCGGCAAGCTCGGAATAAGAGATGCGATTCTTCTCAAGCCGGGTCCGCTTGACGCCGACGAGATAGAAATTGTAAGGCAGCATCCCTCCATGACCGTGAAAATACTTGAACCGCTCGGGTTAAGGAAAGAGGAAATGGAGACATGCTTCTATCATCACGAAAGGGTCAATGGCAAGGGTTATCCGAAGGGTCTGAAGGGAGATGAAATTCCTCTATCCGCAAAAATTCTGTCCGTTGCCGATTCTTACAGCGCCATGATATCCGAGAGACCTTACAGGAAGGGCCTGACGAAGAAGGAGGCAATCGCTGAACTTGAAAAATGGACCGGGACTCAGTTTGACAGGGATGTCGTCAACGTTCTTGTGAAAATTCTCACGGAAAACGAAACCGGGGAGGTGATAGGTAATGAAGGAAATTGAGATAGGGAGAATTTCCCACTATTTCAACCACATCTCTGTGGCGGCAATGAGGATTGAGAAAGGCGAACTCAGGAAGGGTGACAAAGTGCATATAAAGGGACACAGCGATGACTTCGTGCAGGTCGTCGGGTCAATGCAGATTGAGCATGACAGCATAGATGTTGCAAAATCCGGGGATGACATAGGATTCATAGTTGACCGGAAAGTGCACGAGGGAGATGTTGTTTACAAGGTGGTTGAAGAATAGGCGTTTAGAGGATAAAGAAAGCAAAATCAAAGCCCTTCACTATGAGGGCATGGCGAATGGAGAGTTCAGGATAAAGGAGAGGAATATGGTTAAGTTCATGCGGTTTTTTTCCAACGATATGGGCATAGACCTTGGAACGGCGAATACCTGTGTGTTCGTCAGCGGCAAGGGGGTTGTTCTCATGGAGCCGTCCATAGTCACGATAAACAAGACCACGAAAGAAGTTGTGGCTGTGGGGAACGAGGCAAAGAGGATGCTGGGTAAGACGCCGACCAACATTGTCGCGATGAAGCCCATGAAAGACGGAGTTATTGCTGATTTTGAGGCATGCGGCTCCATGCTTAAATATTTCATTGAACAGGCCAAGAATCCGAAGCACCGCTTTGTGCTGCCTCCCAGGATAGTCATCGCGGTTCCTTCAGGCATAACAAGCGTTGAGAGAAGGGCCGTGAAGGAGACAGCCCTCAAGGCCGGGGCAAGAGTGGTGTATCTTGTTGAGGAGCCCATGGCTGCGGCCATAGGCGTGGAGATGCCTGTCTCCGAGCCGTGCGGAAGTTTCATACTTGACATAGGGGGTGGAACCACAGAGATGGCCGTTATTTCTCTGGGTGGCATTGTCCTGACAAAAAGTTTGAGAGTGGCGGGAAATGAGATGGATGAGGCGATTATTGATTACATGAAAAAGAAATACAACCTGCTCATAGGAGAGAAGACAGCCGAGGAGATCAAGATCAGGATAGGTTCGGCTTTCCCTCTTGATGAAGAACTGACGGTGGAGGTAAACGGCAGGAGTCTTGTAGAGGGTCTTCCGAAAATGATAAAGATAAATTCCGAAGAAATAAGAGAAGCGCTGAAAGATACGCTTTCGCAGATATCCAATGCAATAAGAGACATTCTTGAAGAGACTCCTCCGGAGTTATCAAGCGACCTTATAGAAAAAGGGGTTACAATCGCCGGAGGCGGGGCACTGTTGAAAGGGATTGACAGACTCATTTCCCACGAAACGAAACTGCCTGTTATTGTTGCCGATGACCCCCTGAAGGCGGTTGTAAGGGGAACCGGCAGGATGCTTGAGGAAGCGCAGTATTTCAAACAGTTCCCGCAGGAGTGATAAAAAAGACAGCATATAGCGTATGGCTAATGGCAAATAGCATATAGTGAATGGCGAATAGAAAAAAAACAAAAGCGGCGTGCAGCGGATATCGTAGAGCGTATAGAAAAACCTAAAAGCTTCAACTATACGCTAAACGCTTTACGTTACACGCTAAGTTTTTTACTGTACGCCAAACGCTATACGCTGGATTTCAAAATAAATGACATGTTATGGCGTTTTAGAAGGGAGATTATATTCATTCTGGGGCTGGTGCTTTCCTTACTTGTCATCAATAGAAGCTATGTAAGGAAGTACGGGTCTGCTGGAGATATCCGGTATGCTGAAGGGGAAAAGGTCAGTTATGAGGAACTGGCTGCAGAGAATGTGCGGTTGAGAGAAATCCTGGACATCAAATCGGAAAACCGGACTCTCAGGAAATTTACCGTGTGCGAAGTAACTTCCATCAAACCTTCTGTTTTCCCCGCAGAAATCACCATAAACAAGGGTTTCCGTGAAGGCCTGAGAGAGAATATGGCGGTTCTTTCCAGGGACATGTTCCTCATAGGCAGGGTGGTGCGTGCCGGGGATAACGCATCTTCTGTAATGACCATCTTTAACGCAAAATCCAGAATCAGCGTCATCGTGGACAGTACAAGGGAAATAGGAGTACTGGAGGGCGGAAGCATCCCCTTCCTTTTTCTCAGATATATCCCGGTTGACAGCCTCGTGAAGGAAGGCGACAGAATTCTGACGTCAGGGTACAGCGATTTTTATCCGAAGGGCATAGGGATAGGCGAGGTGGCAGGAGTGGAGAAGGTTCCCGATACGCTCTTCCTGAAGATTTCCATAAAACCGTACGGCTGTTTTTCCGGATTGGATGAGGTGCTTGCAGGTGAGTAAAAAACTGATAAGATTGGGCGAGCAGTTCCTGATTGTAAGCGGATTGCAGTTGTGTGTGCTGAATTACATGAAAACCGCGATTGTGCCCTCCTTTTTTGTCGTGTGGCTTCTTATCCTTGCATGGGAAGGAAACACCGAGGTGGCGCTTGTTATGGCTTTTGTTACAGGGATTATCTATGACATCATGTCAAGAAACCTGCTCGGAACCACCAGCGTTCTATTCCTGACCCTGGTGTATGCAAACTGTTTTCTGAAACCCGGGAGCCTGGCGGGCAGGTTTGTTGGGATATTTTTCTTCAGCGCACTCTATTTCCTCGTTTTCCTGTTTGAATACGGACAGGGATTTATGTGGGGAGGGCTGGCAATACTGAAATATTCGCTCCTGTTCGCCCTGTACAACTCACTGGTCTATGGTGTCATTGAACTGGGAATGATAAAGTTAAGATGGAAAAGGAAAGATTATTTGTTAGGCTGACCAGGATTGCGTTCGCCTTGATCATAGCAAGGTGTTTCTACCTGCAGGTCGTAAGATATCCCTATTACAGGAACCTGTCAAACAAAAACTGCATAAGGACGGTGGATACGGGCACTCCCAGAGGCGTCATATACGACAGGAACATGAGGTTCCTTGCGAAGGATGCGCCTACCCTGCATCTCGTTTTCGTGCCCTACGACCTTGAATCCCCGGAAAGGGAAGCAGAAATCCTGTCGGGGATTATCTCCCTGGACAGGTATGAAATACTCAAAAAATTCAGGAGGAGATACACAAATCCTTTTGACAGGGTTTTTCTGAAAAGGAAACTCACCCAGGAAGAAGTGTCTCTCATAGAGGAAAGGGCACCTGACCTGCCGGGAGTCTTCGTGCAGGAAGGGCTTGTAAGAGATTACCTGCTGGGAAGGGAGGCCTGCCATCTTCTTGGTTACACCGGTGAGGTAACGGACGAGCAGTTGAGTGTCTTCAGGGACAGGGGTTACAAGATGGGGGATACCATCGGCCAGGACGGCATAGAAAAAACCTACGATGAGTATCTCAGGGGCATCCCCGGGGGTATGCAGGTGGAGGTTGATGCACTCGGGCATCACAGGAATATACTGGGCAGGAGGACATCAGTTCCTGGCAATAACCTTGTCCTCACAATCGACCAGACGATCCAGGACATAGCCTACGAAGAAATGGGCGGCAGAAGGGGATGTGTTATCGCAATGGATCCGAGGAACGGACAGGTCCTTACGCTTGTCAGCATACCTGGTTTTGACCCGGACAACCTTCATTCCTTTCTGGATGATGAAGGACACCCTTTTCTCAACAGGGCGATAAAAGGCATGTATTCTCCCGGGTCGGTTTTCAAGATTGTTACCGAAACCGCGGCACTGGAGACGGGTACCATGGGGGAATACGACCGTGTCGAATGCACGGGGGAGATTGAGATTGCGGACCGGGTTTTTCACTGCTGGAAGGAGGAGGGGCACGGCTGGGTGGACATAGACCTTGCCCTGCCGTATTCCTGCAACGTGTTTTTCGGGGTCACAGGGGTAAAGGTCGGGGTGGCGAAGATGCTTGAATTCGCCGCCCTCTATGACCTGGGAGCGTTGACAGGGATTGACCTGCCCGGTGAAAAGTCGGGTTATCTTCCGGGGAGGTATGAAACCGACCCGTTGAACCTTTCAATAGGGCAGGGCCCCCTGCTGGTTACCCCGGTTCAACTGGTATCTCTCATATCCACCGTTGCCAACGGCGGCAATATCTGGAAGCCCTACATAGTGAAGGAGATCCTCTCTCCCGACGGTAAGAAGGTGAAGGAATTTGCTCCCGAACTCAAGAAACCGGTATACATAAGTTCCGAGACCATTGAGATATTGAAGAAGGGGCTGAGGAATGTGGTTCTATTCGGCACGGGCGGACAGGCAAGGGTGGAAGGGGTGGAGATTGCCGGCAAGACAGGGACCGTCCAGAGGGCCCAGAGGGAGCTTGAACTCACGACACACGGTCTTTTCGTCTGCTATGCGCCGGCCGACAATCCGCAGATATCCCTGGTTGTATTTCTGGATACCGGGGCAAGTCCGCAGGCAGCGGCAATTGCGGGCAGGATTCTGAAAAGGGTTCTCGTTCCGGAAGAGAAGACAGGTGAAGCGGACAGCAATGAGGAGGAAGAAACGGAAAATGTTCAGGTATTTTAAAAGCAAGTTCGGGGATAACATGCTGTTTTTCTGGACATACCTGCTCATATTCATAGGGCTCCTTCTTCTTTTCAGCGCTTCAAAGGGCGTTTTCATGAGAGAAGGATTTTTCCTCAAGCAGTGTGTGTGGCTGGTCGCGTCAACCATCGTGGCAATATTCATAAAAAAAGTTGACTACAGGGATTTCCAGAAAATCGCCCCGCTGCTCTACCTGATAATACTTCCCCTGCTTCTCGCCGTGCTCTTTTTCGGGAAGGTGGGAGGCGCTTCAAGATGGATAAGACTCGGCCTGTTCAATTTCCAGCCGTCGGAATTTGCAAAACTTATAGTGATAGTAACGCTTTCCGCATATCTTGCCGAGAAGGACGTTAAGAGATTCCCCGTTTTTCTTGTAAGTATAATTATCAGCGGGATACCTTTTCTGCTTGTTCTCAAGCAGCCGAACCTTGGAACGGCATTCATATTCATTGTCATCTTTTTTGCCATTCTTTATCAGGCGGGTGCCAGCAGACTGCAAATGGTGTTTCTCTTCTGCATGGGGATATTTTCAAGTCCGATTCTGTGGTTTGTCATGAGACCTTATCAGAGGGAAAGGATACTCACCTTCATAAATCCCATGCGGGACCCTCTGGGGAAGGGCTATAACCTCATACAGTCCATCATAACAATCGGTTCAGGCGGTTTCTGGGGCAAGGGATTCCTGAGGGGAACACAGACAAAACTTGCCTTTCTCCCCGAGTACCACACGGATTTTGTTTTCTGCATACTTGCGGAAGAACTGGGATTTTTCGGAGTGATAATTCTATTTTCCATCTATTTCATGTTTTTCAAAGCCGTGGCAGAGACCATTTCTTTTACAAGCGACAGGTTTGCCAGGTTGATGGCAACCGGTATTCTGGTCGTTTTCATCTCGCAGGCCGTGATAAACATAAGTATGACGATGGGGCTTTTCCCGGTGGTGGGCATTCCACTTCCCTTCATAAGTTACGGAGGTTCTTCCCTGATGATTTCTCTCATCTCGGTTATCCTTGTTGGAAACATTAGAGAGAATTCCCTCATGTTCTGAGACAAAATGGAAATGCAGATAGAGAAACTCCTGCCGCATGTACAGGTTCCTTCGCGTTACACGGGAAGAGAAATAAACGCCTATCGCAAGCCGTTGGCTGCTGCCAGCGTGAAGATTGCCCTGTGCTATCCGGATATCTATGAGGTCGGTATGTCCTCGCTGGGCGTCAGGATACTCTACGGATTGCTGAACGAAACAGGAGACGTTGTCTGCGACAGGGTGTTCTGCCCGGGAACGGACATGGAGATGCTGTTGAGGGAAAAGGGGATTCCCCTTTTTGCCCTTGAATCAAGAGAGCCGGTAAGGAATTTTGACCTGCTTGGATTCAGCGTCTCCTCGGAACTCAACTATACAAACATTCTGAACGTGCTTGACCTTTCCGGGATACCCCTCCTCAGTTCCGAAAGAAAAGAAGGCGACCCTGTTGTAATCGCAGGCGGGAATTGCATCTTCAACTTTGCACCCCTCGCGGCTTTTATTGACTGCTTTGTGGTTGGCGAAGGGGAAGAGGTCATCCTTGAGATTGCGGCTTTGTTGAAGGAGAAGAAGGGCAGAAAGAGGGACGAGGTCCTTTCCGGAATGGCAGGAATAGAGGGTGTATACGTGCCTGCTTTTCCCCCGGAGATTGTGAAAAAGAGAGTCGTCAGGGATTTTGACAGTTCCTTTTTCCCCGTGAGGTGGCTGGTTCCCCTTACGGAGATTATCCACGACCGGATATCCCTTGAGATAATGCGCGGTTGCGGACAGGGTTGTTTCTTCTGCCAGGCAGGAAGCTGCTGGAGACCCGTGAGAACAAGGAGTGCCGGAAGGATTGAAGAGATGGCAAAGCAGGCATACAGCAATACCGGCTACGAGGAATTCTCGCTCCTTTCGTTTTCTTCCGGCGACCATCCGGAAATAGAGCGGATTGTTGAAAAACTCCTCAGGGAATTTGCCGGCAGAAGAGTGATGCTGTCGTTCCCATCGGTCAGAATAGACACCTTTTCCTTTGAGCTGGCCACCAGGATGAAAGAAATAAAGAAGACAGCGCTGACGTTCGCCCCTGAGACGGGTGAATCCCTGCGGCTGACCGTGGGCAAGAATATAAAGGACGGCGAACTGTCGGAACTTGCCCGGAAGGCGCGCAACGGAGGGTGGAAACAGATAAAACTCTACTTCATGCTCGGCCTGCCCGGGGAGAAGGATGCCGATATCTCAGACATCGCAAATCTCATAAACGAACTTTCCGGCATACTCTCAATAAAGGCGGCTTTCAACACCTTCATCCCCAGGCCGCACACGGTTTTTGAAAGGCAGGGATTCATAACCGAAGAAGAATACCTCCACAAGAAACGGCTTCTTGTTGAACAGGTCCGGAGAAACAGGCATATAAGACTTACATTCCATCCGTACCGTATGAGCTGTGCCGAGGCCTTTCTCGGAAGGGGCGATGAGAACCTGGCAGGTGTTCTCAGGAAAGTGTGGGAGAGAGGCGGCAGGATGGAAAACTGGGGGGAGTATTTCAATTTCTCGCTGTGGGAAGAAAGTTTCAGGGATGAAGGGATTGATATGGCGGAGTATCTTGCCGGTCTGAAACGGGAAACCCTTCCCTGGCACAAGATCAGGATTCAATGAAATCCCTGTGCAGTGCCTTCAGCGCTCTGACCCCGTCGGATTTTCTGACCACGCATGAGATTTTTATTTCCGACGTGCTTATCATCTCAATATTGATATTTTCTTTTGCCAGCACATTGAACATCCTTCCCGCGACTCCAGGATGGTTCATCA
>Ga0209609_10000704_pt1 | contig 19548 bp, 22 predicted proteins | sample LakKivw325mmetaG_FD_184136 | JGI IMG/M metagenome (GOLD analysis project Ga0209609, IMG submission 184136) | Anoxic lake water microbial communities from Lake Kivu, Rwanda to study Microbial Dark Matter (Phase II) - Lake Kivu water 325m metaG... | ecosystem: Environmental > Aquatic > Freshwater... | reverse complement strand
GGGGAGTACTACCTTTAAATAGACACTCGCCCTAGATACCAAGTGGTGATACCAAAATGCCTGGAGAGGACAACGTGATATATGTCGGAAATAAGCCTGTGATGAGTTATGTCCTGGCGGTAGTGACGCAGTTCAACAACGGCTTTGATGAGGTCTTGATCAAGGCACGAGGACGCGCGATTTCGAGGGCTGTGGATACCACTGAAGTCGTACGGAACAAGTTCATGCCAGGAGTGGAAGTGAAGGAGATCAAAATAGGGACAGAGCAGCTAGTGGGCGAAGGAGGCGAGAAAGCAAACGTTTCTTCGCTCGAGATAACCATGAAGTCGAAATAACTAGAGCGACGTTATCTCGGCACAGCGATATCTCTCTGCGTTTTTTTCCTATTTCCCTTTTTTATCCCTTTCCCGTGGTTCGCCTTGTCTGATAGCTTCTTATACGGGACCGTGCTTACCACCTCTTAGGGCGATGTTTACCCGAAGACACATCATCTCGACCCGAGAGTTCACGAAGGAGGAGATTGATTATATTCTAAGCAGGGCTGAAGCGCTGGAGCCCTACGCGCGTGGCGCGAAGCGGAGCGATGCGCTAGCGGGAAAGATCCTCACGAATCTCTTCTACGAGCCGAGCACGCGGACGCGGCTCTCCTTTGAGGTGGCGATGAAGCGGCTGGGTGGCGAGGTGATCAACGTTTCCACGCCCGAGATGAGTTCCGCGGCAAAGGGCGAGAATCTGGTCGATACGCTACGGGTCGTCTCACAGTACTGCGACATCATTGCGCTTCGGCATCCCAAGGAGGGCGCATCTCGGTTGGCCGCCTCATTCTCTCCCGTGCCGATCATCAACGCCGGTGACGGCGCGGGGCAGCACCCCACGCAGACCCTGCTCGATCTCTACACCATCAAGAAGGAGCACCTGCTCGACTCGCTCAGGATTGCCTTGATCGGCGACCTGAAATACGGGAGAACGGTCCATTCACTCGCCTATGCACTCGCGCTCTACGGTGCGACGCTCTTCTTTGTCGCGCCCGAAGCGCTCCGGATGCCCGAGGAGATCAAGATGGACTTACGAGAGGCGGGCGCGGACATCTTCGAGGCCACTGAGATCAACGAGGTAATCCGGGAGATCAACGTGCTCTATGTGACGCGAATCCAGCGTGAACGTTTCCCAGATCCCACGGAGTATAGCAAGGTGGCGGGCACCTATCGCGTGACCGGCGAGCTCCTCAAGGAGAATGAGTCGGTGATCATCATGCACCCGCTCCCGAAGCTGGACGAAATAGATCCTGCTCTCGATCAGGCGAAGCAGGCACGGTATTTCATTCAGGCCTTCTACGGTATCCCCGTGAGGATGGCCGTTCTTTCTATATTACTGGAGCGCGCGTGAGTAAGCACTAGCAGGTAGAAGCAGTCATTCGGGGAGGGAGAGAAGATGAAAGGCGATATGCAGGTTGAAATAGCGAGCGTGGTGGATGCGGTGCGAGGGCATCATGAACTCTTCATGCATGCACTACCGCTCATCGCGAGTGAGAATATCACCAGCAATACGGTACGTACGCTCCTCGCCTCAGATCTCTCGCATCGGTACGCGGAGGGCGAGATAGGCAGGAGATATTACCAGGGTTGCGCCTATATCGACGTGATCGAAGAGAAGGCGATCCGGTACGCAGCCGAGCTTTTTCAGGCGGAGCACGTGAACGTCAAGCCGATCTCCGGAGTCATGGCAAATATCGCGGCCATCTTTGCCCTGACCAAGCCCCGGGACCGAATGATGGCGCTGTCTGTGCCGAACGGCGGCCATATCAGCCATTCAAAGCACTCCATACCCTCCTTGCGCGATTTAGATCTCGTTACCTTCCCGTTTGACCGCCGGGAGATGACTATCAATGCGGCCCAGATGCAGGCGGAGATCAAGCAGAAGAAGCCTGCAGTCTTACTCTTCGGGGCTAGCCTCTTCCTCTTTCCGCACCCGCTCGTGGAGGCCCGGGAGGCCGCGGATGAGGTGGGTGCGACGATCATCTACGACGGCTCGCACGTGCTGGGCCTGATTGCAGGAAAGCAGTTCCAGGATCCCTTGCGCGAAGGCGCGGATGTCGTGGCGAGTAGCACCCATAAGACCCTGCCGGGACCGCAGGGTGCGATTATCCTCTGCCGCGCGGAGCACAAAGAGAAGATAGATCTCGCGGTCTTCCCCGGCACGGTGAGCAACCATCACCTCCACCATGTCGCTGGTCTGGCCGTGACCCTGGCAGAGATGCTAGCCTTCGGGGAGGCGTATGCGGCTCAGACCGTAGCGAATGCAAAGGTATTAGCGCAGGCGCTGTACGAGTCAGGGTTTGAGGTGCTCTGTGAGCACAAAGGGTTTACCGAATCGCACCAGATCGCGATCGATGTGCGAGCCCTCGGCGGCGGTGCTACAGTTGCCCAGAACCTGGAACGGGCACATATCATCATCAACAAGAACTTATTGCCCCGCGATAAAGATCCCGATCGCCCAACGGGGATCAGGTTAGGTGTGCAGGAGCTGACGCGGCTCGGGATGAAGGAATCGGAGATGCAGGAGGTCGCGGAGTTGATCACGCGGGTGGTGATGAAGAACGCGGACGTCGAGACGATTGCGGAGGACGTAAGCGCATTCCGTGAGGAGTATCAAACGGTACAGTTCTGCTTCGATGGACGGGCTGCATATAAATTCCCGGAGCTCCACATTTAAGGTAATATTTATAAAGGTGAGGTAAAAGATATAGGTAAGGATGCTCGAGGAACTAGAGGAACGGAGAGCAGAAGTCATCAAGAAGGCCGAGGAATACAAGGCACGCCGGACCGAATTGAATACCGAGGCGAGCAAGTGGGCTGAGTTGCGAGACGAGCTGAACGGCCGGATCAAAGAGGCGGTGGAGAAGGCAAAGGAGTTCAAACAGCAACGCGAAACCTACGAGACGGAGATTACCGAGAAGAAGGCGAAACGGACCGAATTGAACCGCAAGGCGTCTCAGTACTACCAGCTGGTGGAGAAACAGCGGAAAGAGAACGATCTGCAGAGCATCCAGACATTTGAGCGCATGAGAGCGCGAATAGATGAGTTAGAGTTGAAACAGCAGGTCGAGGTGCTGAGCAAGGAGCAGGAGAAGCGGCTCGTGGCTCGGATAACTGAACTGCGACGCGAGTTCGAGCGGATGGAAGCGGAGCTGGAGCAGGACAAGAAGCTGAAAGAGCAATTGAAGAAGGCGCAGAAATACCGGAAAGAGTCGGATAAGTATCACGAAGAGGTGATCAACCTCGTGAAGCTCTCCCATGAATGCCATGAGAAGATGGTTGAGCACTTCAAGGAGGCAGATCGGGTCCGAGAGAAGGCGGATGAGGCGCACCGGCTCTTTTTAGAGGCGCAGGAGGAGGCGGATGAGGCACATAAGCGGTATATCCGGTATCTTCGTGATATGAAGGACTTCGATCGCGTCATCAGCGGACTGCGGCGCAAGATCCGTGAAGACTGGACCTTCCGCGAGCGAATGGAAGCGCGGAAGAAGGCGAAAGGGATTTATGAGAAGTTCAAGGAGGGTGAGAAGCTGAGCACCGAGGATTTGCTCATGCTGCAGCGCTCCGAACTGGGCTTTAAATAGCTGAAAAGTTCGTTCGGTGGTCTCTCGTCTTACCAAGCTGTTACCTCTTCATATCGTGTTTGTCAATGTGGTTCTGCGCTGAATAGCTGGGATGGGTATGAGTGATGCTTGATATTCACTGTCACCTGACCTTCAAGGAGTACGATACCGATCGTGAGCAAGTCATAGCGGACGCGAAACAGAGCTTGCGCGGCGTGGTGATCAGCGGCGTGGAGCCGGAAGATGCAAAAAGGGCCGTCGCGCTCGCCACCGCGCACCAGGAATTTATCTTTGTCACGCTCGGGCTACATCCGGTCCACGTGGAGGAGCAGAGCGACCAGAGTCTCGAGGCCTACGCGGAGTTCATCAGTGAGCACAAGCGCGAGATCGTGGGCATCGGTGAGATCGGGCTCGATTACTACTGGATTCGCGATCCGCTGAAGGTGAAGCGAATGCATGAGGTCTTTGTGGAGCTGCTGGGGCTGGCGAAGGAGTTACGGTTGCCCGCGGTGCTCCACCTCCGGGGCACGGGCAGTGAAGCGATCGAAGAAGGCCTGAAGATCGTTCTGGACGAGGACGTGAAGCAAGCGGTTTTCCACTGCTTCACCGGGAAGCTGCAGGTAGCCGAGCTGATTGCCGAGGAGGGCTACTTTCTCTCGATTCCGACCTCGATCGTGAAGAGCAAGAGCATGAAGAAGGTGGCGAAACGCATTCCGCTCTCCCATTTGCTCACTGAAACTGACGCTCCGTATCTCTCGCCGGATGAAGCTGAGCGGAACGTGCCGCAGAAGGTCGCGGTGGTCTATGAGGAGATCGCGCGGCAGCAGAAGCTTGACGTAGAGACCGTCGATAAGGAGATCGAGCGCAATTTCGAAAGGGGTTTCGGCGTCTCCGTGAGCTAATCCAGAAACCACCGTTTGGATTTTGGTATTGGTGATTTTAGAATGATTGCCCCAGCCGGGAATTGAACCCGGATGTCAGGCTCCGCAGGCCAGACGGATGTCCGTTACCACACTGGGGCTCTTTCTCTCTCTTTTTTTTACGCCGTTAGCTGAGCACCGATACCGCGACTTCACGCCGCCGCGGACCGTCGCATTCCACGAAGAAGATGCTCTGCCAGGTACCGAGCGCCAGAGAACCGTGCTCGATCGGGATCGTCACACTGGAGCCCAGCAGCATGGCACGGAGATGCGCGTGCGCGTTATGATCGATCCGATCATGTAAGTAGCCCTCGCCGCGCGGCACCAGGCGGTCCAGCAGGTTCAGGATGTCGCTCTTCAGCCCCGCTTCGTTCTCATTGATGATGATACCTGTCGTGGTATGCCGTGTAGAGACCACGCAGATGCCTGACTCGACGCGGTTCTGGCTCACCAGCGCCTGTACCTCGCGGGTGATGTCGATCAGCTCGGTGCTCTCCTTCGTGCTCACTGCTATCCGCTCCATGCTATACACTCTTTATATCGCGTCCATTAAAATGTTAGTAGCTAGCTGGCAAGGTGAGCTAGGCGAGGGAAGAGAAGTGCAAGTCCTGTTCATTCATGCGGATTATCTCGAGTACGAGGTGAAGGAGAAGACGCGTGTGGCCGAGCCGCTCGAGCAGGTGGCGAAGCGCGCACGAGTGGACGAGGTGCTGGTTGCGTTCATCGCGGTCGAGCGAGGCGACGCGCAGAATCTGCGGTACATCATGGATAAGGCTGCGGAAGAAACGATCGCGGTCGTTGAGCAGGTGCATGCGGCACGAATCGTCCTCTATCCGTATGCGCATTTGAGCGCTGAATTGGCCGATCCGGATACGAGCGTGGAGCTCTTACACGGCTTGGAAGTGAGCTTACGCGAGCGCGGGTATGAGGTGACTCGGGCACCGTTTGGATGGTACAAAGCCTTTACGCTCCGCTGCAAGGGCCATCCCCTGTCCGAATTATCCCGGAAGATAACGGTGCCTGAGGGCGCGGGAGGCGCGGCGGCTGCCGCAGAAGCGGAGCCAAAATCGAAGGCGCTGGAAGCGGAGGAGAAGGCTGTTTCGCACTTCTTCATTGCAACTGAGGCGGGTACTCTCATCGGAACAGATGCGTTCGAATTCGGTGAGCAGCACGAGAACTTAGAGAAGTTCTTCAGGTACGAGAGCGAGAAGCGGCGCGAGGTGGATAAGATCCCGCCGCACGTCGAGCTGATGAAACGGTTAGAGCTCGCGGATTACGAGCCATCCTCGGATCCCGGGAATCTCCGGTTCTATCCCAAGGGCAAGTTGATCAAGTCGCTCCTGGAGGACTTCGTACGGAATGCGGTGGCCGAATACGGCTCGGTCGAGGTAGAGACGCCGATCATGTACAGTGTGCTGCACCCCGCCTTGAAGGATTACCTCGAACGGTTCCCGGCTCGGCAGTACTCGATGCTGGGTAAAGAGGGCAAGCCGGAGCTCTTCTTACGCTTCGCCGCCTGTTTCGGGCAGTTCCTGATGAGCGAAGGGATGAGCATCTCGTACAAGAACCTGCCGCTGAAGATCTTCGAGCTCGCTCCCTCGTTCAGGAAGGAGAAGCGGGGCGAGCTGGTGGGGCTCCGGCGGCTCAGGAAGTTCACCATGCCGGATATGCACACCCTCTGCCGTGATATGGGCGAGGCCCTGGCGGAGTTCAAGCAGCAGTATGAGTTCTGTATGCGGGTCCTTGCGGAGATTGGCTTCTCGCCGCGGCACTATGAGATTGCGATCCGGTTCACCCGTGAGTTCTACGAGGACGGGTCGAATAAAGCTTTTATCAATGATCTTCTGGCGATCGCCGGTAAGCCCGCGCTGATCGAGCTGTGGGATCAACGGTTCTTCTACTTCGTGCTCAAGTTCGAATTCAACTTTGTGGACAACCTGGCGAAGGCTTCCGCACTCTCCACCGTCCAGATCGATGTGGAGAACGCGGACCGCTACGGGATCGCGTATACTGATGCGGATGGTGCGCGCAAGAGCCCAATTATCCTCCACTGCTCGCCGAGCGGCGCAATTGAGCGGTGCATGTATGCGTTGCTGGAGAAGGCGCATATGGCGAAGGAAGCGGGCTTCCTGCCCATGCTGCCGCTCTGGCTCTCACCGACCCAGGTACGCATCATCCCGGTCGCCGAGCGCCATCAGGGGTATATCGAGGAGCTGCTGCCACTCTTGAACGGGATACGGGTGGATGTGGACGATCGTGACGAGACAGTCTCGAAGAAGATACGCGATGCAGGTCGTGAATGGATCCCGTACGTCGCGGTAGTCGGAGATCAGGAAGTGGAGCGTCACACGTTACGGGTTACCATCCGTGAGGAATCGAGCAAGGATCGGCAAACGGGCGAGGAGCTGAGCGCTGCGGAGCTGAAGGAGCGAATTGCCGCGGGCATTAAGGGCAAGCCATACCGGCCACTACCGCTCGCGCGGAGATTGTCTGAGCGTGCGAAGTTCGTGGGCTAGCCTTTCAGAAGATAGATTGGATAGATGTGGGGAATGCCCAAAATAAAAGATCTGCCTTTGGAGGAAAGGCCGAGGGAGAAGCTACTCGAGCATGGAGCAGAGGGGCTCTCGGATACGGAGCTTTTAGCTATCATTCTTAGAACGGGAACCAGAGACAAATCAGCGCTTGATTTGGCAGATGAGCTACTTTCTAAATTTGGTGGATTCAAAGGAATGTCAGGGCGAGACTTTGAGGATTTTAAGATGATCGGAGGGTTGCGTGATGCGAAATTGGCTTCTATTTCTGCCACACTTGAGATATCCCGAAGGATAGTAAGGCAGGTATTGAAGGATTACCATATTATTTAAAATGCCAAAGAAAACACCGACACCATTCGATGCGCCAGAACTGAAGTATACCGAGTGGTGGGCATCGGGCGAATTAAAGGAATGGATAGATGAGATATGCAAGGATAAAGGACTCAAATACTACGCTCATATTGAGCGAGGGATTGAAAGAAAAAGACCGGACATACTAATATTCGCGGAATCAGAGAAACCAGTTTGCGTAATAGAAGTAAAACCTCCCTCGTGGGATCCTGTAACAATAGATCTGGTTAAAGGTAGCTTCTTTAAGGCTGACAGAATAAAAGCGCCTTATTTTGCCACCTGGAATATCAATAAGTTCGTTTTCTTTAACACCACTGAATTCGATAGAACGAGATTATTGAGAGAAGGGATAATACAAATTTACGATGTAACTGATGTAGCAGAGTTAAAGGATATCGAGGAATCGGAACATAAGATTAAGATACGAAGTTTTCTTGAGACGTTTCTGGAAGAATTGGTGCTCATTTACGAAGGAAAGAAGGCAGCGCCAAAGATACCGATTGACGAATATTTCATATCTCACTTGCATTTGACTGTAGAAGCATTGACAAACTCCTATCGCGTGACTATCGCAAAGGAAGCAGAAAAGAGCCGGGATTTAAAGAGAGAGATTGCGAAGTGGTTTACTGAGCAGATGTGGTCATTTAGCGGGTCTAAAGAGGATTACGCGAAGATAGCGCGACAGGCGGCCTATCTGCTGATAAACAAGGTTTTGTTTTACACCGCACTGCAGGAGAAATTTGATCTGGATCCGCTGGAAGTCCCCAAAAATATGCGGAAGGGCGATGTTCTGGAGCAAATACTCAAGGCGTATTTTGGGCAAATCCTGAAGATCGATTACGAGACAATATTTACGACCGAATTTATCGATGAACTCGCCTTTCCGAAAGATGAAAAGGCGGTCGAAGCGATACGGGATTTGATTGGCGAGATTAACACGCACAAGATTTCGGCAATTGGTTACGATTTCTTGGGCAATTTGTTCGAAACTTTGATACCGGAGAAGGAGCGGCATATCTTGGGCCAGTACTTCACGAATTCAGATGTGGTCGACCTCATTCTGCAATTCTGCATAACATCTGAACGTGACTTGGTTCTCGATCCCGGCTGTGGGGCAGGCACATTTCTCGTGCGGGCTTACTGGCATAAAAAAATGATGAACCCCATGCTGAAGCATGAGGAGATTCTCTCAACGGTCTGGGGCGTTGATATTTCTAAATTTGCGGCTCATTTATCCACCATCAACTTAGCAATAAAGGATCTTGGGGTCAAAGAGAATTATCCAAGAATTGTTCATTCTGACTTCTTTGAAATTAACCCACCGGGAATCAACATGGCGAGCATTCACTTTGATGTTCCGAAGAAGATTACCGTAACAGTTCAGACCCTGGGTGTTGAAGAGAAGGAAATTGAGTATCCTGAAAGCTTCGACTGCGTGGTAGGGAACCCACCGTACACGAGACAGGAGGAGATCGAGGAATTAGCAGAGGCAGGGTATAAGACGAGTTTGATCGAAAAAGCCTTGTTAATCAATGACAAGAGACTTGCTGAGATGAGCAAGAGAGCGGGCATTCACGCGTATTTCTTCGTTCACGGCTATAAGTTCTTGAAGGCAGGTGGGCGATTTGGGTTTGTCGTATCAAATTCGTGGTTGGATGTGGATTGGGGAACCGGCCTGCAAGAGTTCTTCTTGAAGCATTACCGAATTTGGGCAATTATCGAATCGAAGGTGGAGCGATGGTTTGTTGATGCGGACGTGAACACTTGCATCGTGATTCTTGAACGGTGCGATAACGAAGCGAAAAGAAACGAGAATATTGTAAGATTTGTGCAGCTCAAGAAACCTTTACGATACTATATTCCTAAGGCGGAGAAGGAATGGGATAAAGAGGTGAAACGGCTTCACGAGATCGATAACCTGGTGAAGCTGATTCAGACACGTACCGATTATTACGAGACTGCGGATATACGGATTTATCCAAAGCGCCAAGATGAGCTTGGGATGGAGGGTTACAACGAGGAGACTCAAAAATATACAGGCTCGAAGTGGGGTAAATACATCAGAGCACCTGAGATTTTCTTCACCCTTATGGAACGATGTAAGGACTTGTTTGTTCCACTAAAAGAGGTCGCTGATGTGCGATTTGGGATTAAAACAGGGGCAAATGAGTTTTTCTATCTTACAGAGGAGGAGATAGAAGCGTGGGGGATTGAAAAGGCGTTCTGGTGCCACAAAGAGGGAGAAGAGTGGATCCCGAATTATGTGATTAAATCGCCGCGGGATTGCAAGGGAATAATCGTAAAGCCCGAATATTTGAAGTTTCGAGTGCTACTGATTCACAAAGATAAGCAAGATTTAGAGGGCACAAATGTCTTGAAATATATCGAATATGGAGAGAGCAAGGGATATCATGAGAGGCCTACCTGCAAGTCAAGAGTGAGGTGGTATGATTTGGGTGAAAGAGAACCTGGAACAATCCTTTTCGCAATGATTCAGGCTTATCGGCATATTGTCTTTTATAACCCTTTCAAAGTTTACCCTGATCATAATTTATTCGAAATACTCCTGGATGATAGTGATTCAATTTCAACTATCGCTTTTCTTTCGTCTGCTATTACAATGCTAATCAAAGAATTTTATGGCCGCTCTTATGGAGGAGGTAGCGGCCCGCTTAAGGCTGAAGGGGGTGATATTGAAAAGTTTCCAGTTTTAATACCACTAAAATTATCGATTGCGCAGAGGAAAAATTTAAGTGAAAAATTTGAGAGCTTTTTGGCTAATTCCCTTGATGATACCTTCTCCGAACTCAATGCTTCTTCTCCTGATGAGGTCTCGCTCGATAATGTAAAACCTAATAGGAGAGAACTTGACAAAGCAGTATTCGAGATTTTAGGCCTGACTGAGGAAGAGCAATTAGAAGTTTACAGAGGTGTTGTGGATCTGGTGAGTTCGAGGATGGAGAAGGCCAAAAGTGTTTCCAACAAGAATAAAAAGAGGTATTCAGAAGTTGATCTGCTGGTAAAAAGGATCTTAGACTCTTTAGGCGGAGAAGACATCCTAAAAAGCTTCTTTGCTAGCATAAGTGACTACGAAGAGCTGATTTTACCGAAGTTCAAAAGGGAGGCACGGATTGAGAAAACCCTAACCGGCTGGCAGCTAACTGATGGAATAGAACGGGTATTCCTCGAAGATAGAAAACAAGCCAGGTATTGTGGGCTATTGGCGTCGGTCGGGATGGAGAGAATAAAAATACCGCGAGAATTGACCGAGGAGAACGTCACTGCAATCCAGAATATAGTGATTACTCTGTTTCAGGCCCTTAACGAGACGCTGGAGACAATTACGGATAAGAAGACTAGGGAATCAGTTAAGAACTTGGTTATCGGTAGAATCATATCAAAAACGAACGAAACTGATGCGCCTCTACAACGCTCTTAAGCCCACGAGCACCAGAGCTTTTTATTGCCCGGGGTCCATGCTCCCGCTCCGGTACCCTTCGAGATCGAGTGTGATGTAGGAGAACCCGAGCGCTTTAACTTGCTGAGCTACTTCGCGGAGCACTGCGAGATCGCAGAAAGCCCCGAGCTCTTCTGGTGCCACTTCGATCCGCGCCAGACCGCCGGGGTGCAGTCGAACCCTGAGCTGCGTAAAGCCGTGACCCCTCAAGAGCTCCTCGGCCGATTCGATCCTCTTCAGGCTCTCAGGCGTGATCGGCTCGTCATACGCTATCCGCGTCGCGAGGCAGGGTGACGATGCCTTATTCCAGAACGGTAGTCCGAGCTCTCGCGCGATGAGCCGCGCCTCGGGCTTCGTGATGCCCGCGTCGAGCAGCGGATGCCAGATGCCCGCCGCTCGAGCGACCGCAAGGCCCGGGCGGTACTCCGCGAGGTCCGAGACCGTAACGCCCTCCGCAACGGTCTCGATACCTTCGGCGGCCGCGATTGCCTTCAAGAGCACCACCATTTCGCGCTTGCACACCGCGCAGCGATCGCGCCGATTCTGCCGAAGCGCAGGATAGCGCTGCCAGGGGAACTGCACCACTTGATGGTTGATCTTCCGCTGTGCAAGAAACCGCTGCACTTGCTCGAGGTCACGCTGCGGGAAGAGCTCACTGACCACCGTCACGGCCAGGACGCGGTCAGTCCCGAGCACCTCAGAGGCAAGCGCGAGCAGGAGCCCGCTATCCACGCCGCCGGAGAAGGCGATGAGCAACCGCTCAGGGCTGCTGAGTGCGGCGCGTACAGCTTCGAGTTTTGCACGAACGCTGGGATCGAGCATGACGGTATGGGCGAATCCTTTATATAGGAAAGGCGGGCAACCTTTTTAAAGATGAGATGAGAAAAGTAGTGACCAGGTCGCAGGCGAAGCCGCTGATCTTCTTCGGGCTCTTGCTCATACCTACCTTCGTCCTCTGCAGTCAGCCCGGCTGGGAAAGCGGCAGCATGCTCTTCTTCATGGTGATCACCGCTATGCTGCTCACGAGCAACATCGAGATTCCCGTGCATACCACGCGGACGAAGAAGCCGGATTACAGCGAGGCAGAAGCGCGGTGCATCGGTGCGCTGTACGGCGTGCCGCTCCTTGAGGAGCTGCAGAAGGACGCGGAGAAACGATATACGAGCCGCGTCACCCTGAATGTGGGGGGATTTCTCATTCCGGTCCTCTACTCCGTCATGCTCCTGCTCGGGCTTACGCTGCTGGGGAAGTATCCGCTCCCGCTGCTCGAAGTGGCGATGGCCACGCTCTTCCTCGCGCTCCTTTCCTACCTGCTCGCGGAGGTGAAGGGCGGTGTGGGCATCATCATGCCGACCTACGTGGGCATCTTCGCCATCCCGCTCGGGTTCATCCTCGCACCCGCTGACCTGCCGCTCGCGCTCGTCGCGGAAGTCCTGATCTTCGTGCCCGCGATCTTTGGCATCCTGCTGGGAATGCTCGTCGTCATGATCACGTTCCCCAAGGAGGAGGTCGGCAGTGCATTCTTCAATCTCGGCGGTGTGGGCAGTTTTTACAGCATGTACCTCATCGCCTTCCTCGCACTCATCCTGAGCAACATACCTTAAGATATCCGGCACGAATCTGGTTACTCAGGCAGCGCGAATGCGATGCGAGTAACGATACTTGGCGGCGCCGGTGGCATGGGTGCGTGGTTCGCCCGGTTCTTCAAAGCGAACAAGTATGACGTGCACATCGTGGATAGCAGCGCGAATACCGCGCGCGTGGCAGCGGAGCTGGGCGTGGACTTCACCAGGCTCGATCTGCTCACCGCTGATTCGGCGCAGCTGATAGCGGCGCTGCGGGATGCCGAGATCGTGCTCGTCTCCGTGCCGATCGACAGCACCGGCCGGGTGATCGAGCGTGTGGGGCCCCTCGTGGCTGCAGGCTCGCTCCTCATGGACGTCACGTCCGTGAAACGCGAGCCGGTGGCGGCGATGGTGCGGTGCACGCGCGAGGACGTGGAGGTTCTCGGCACACACCCGCTCTTCGGACCATCGGCCACGAACTTGCACGGCATGCCGGTCATCTTCGTGCCCGTTCGAACAGGCCCGCGCTACGAGCAGATCGTTAAACTCTTTCGAGGCACGGGCGCGAAGCTCGAGATCTTGACGGCTGCGGAGCATGATGAGCTCATGGTGGTCATCCTGGGGCTGCCCCACTTCGTCCTCTTCTCCCTGGGGATTACCTTGAAGGAGCTCGGGCTCGATGTTGATCGTGCGCGGCACTTTATGGGCCCGATGTACGCGGTCGTGCTCGATTTCGTCGGCCGGCTGCTGCACCAGGATCCGCGGCTGTACGCCGAGATCCAGACGAGCCTCGAGATGCAGGCGGTGCACGAGGCGTTCATCGCGACCGCCGTGAAGTTAGCCGCGCTGGTCTCGGCACAGGATAAGGCGCGCATCATCCAGGAACTGGAAGCGGCGAAGGCGCAGTTCGGGGATACGAAGAGCGCGATGCAGGACTCGGACCGCATCATCGAGGAGAAGCTCAAGCTTTCGCGGGGAAAGAACGCGGTACTAAAGAACCGAAAGGAGCAGCTTCGCACCCCCTAATTCATTTCACAGCAGCAGTGCGCTCAAATTTGCTCTCCTGGAAATACCCGGCGAGAAGGTAAATACTGCCCCTACGTCAGCACTATCCGCCACGATGTCTCACGTTCAGCCAACTCAGGAAAGAACGTCTTCCAAAGGCCTTATCAGGTCTCCGGGCTACTCTAAGGACTGCCGGGCACCGAACCACACGGGCAGTACGAAGTCAGTCTCCTTTTCAGACGCGGGCCAGACGATCTTCGGCCTCGTCTCGTTCACTGATTCATCCCGCTAGCAGCTGCTGCATATAGAGCTCGAAGTGGCACTCCCGGTACTCCGGAGAGAAGGATATCACACCATCCTTCATCAACTTGATCAGCTGCGGCATCTCAAGTTCTGCGAGTGCAGCCCTGACCGCTGCTTTATCCGCGATGCCTGTAATCTCAATCGCTTCCGCTTCGATATACACGCCCACATAGGTGGCGACGTCGCCGTCCAGAAAGCTTTATATAGCTCCTCTCACTTCTGGGAATTAGTAGGAGGTGAAAGCGAACAAAATGTGGTTTGAACTGCTGGTACTTCTTGCTGGGTTGGCTTACGGATACATGAAGCCGGGTAAAGAGGATCGCATGGCTCTGCTCAAGAAAGGGATTATCATCGGCATCATCCTCGGCATCGTCTTCGGGCTCATCGCGTTCTTCGTGGGCAGTTATCTCGGCTCTGTCGCAGGTGGACTCGTCCTCTTCGCCGGGGGCCTCATCGGTATCTTCATCACTGTGATCATTCTCGTGATCCTCTTCATCATCGGCACCTTCATCGGCGACTTCTTGGAAGAGAAGTTCAAGAAGTAACGGACCCGGTAAGAAGACGCGCGAGAAGCGCGTTGGCCACCTGAAGCTGCCTGCCTGAGTGAGAAAGGGCAGTGGCCGCAGATTGAGGTACTATGTGTGTTATTTTCTGACACGCAGGGAACCGCTGCGAGCTTGGTCACTGCTTCTTTATTTCCAGTATACGTGCTCGGATTCGACATACCCGCAAACGACCCGCCCTGTATCTGGGAGCGGCTCCAAGGAGAAGCTGAGGTGCCTGCGATGACGCTTACCGGATTAGTCGTACTGGTGGTCGGTATACTGAGCGTGATAATCTCACGAACAATCAGAAGGAAGAGGTAGACCTATCTTTTTCTCCTCTCCTCTCCTTTTCTTTTCCGGTCCTACGGAGTCTATTTAAAGCAGGCACGAAGAACTTATATGACGCGAGATTTTTTTTTACGTTGACTCATGCCAAGCCCAGGGCTCCATCTCGCCATCACGCTCTTCGTACTCGCCGCGATCCTGACGGATGATGAGCTCAAGCCCGCGCTGCTCCTCATCCCGTTCGGGCTCATCAGCGATCTCGATTCGTTTATCGGCGTGCACCGCGCGACGCTGCATAGCCTCTTTGTCATCCTCGTGCCGCTGCTCGTGATGCTCGTCAACCAACGGGTGAAGTTCACCACCATAAAGAGCCAGTATTTCAGCTTCGCTTCGCTCCTCCTCGCGAGCCATATCCTCCTGGATGCCTTTTATAACGGCGTCTTTCTCCTCTACCCCTTCAGCACGAAGAGCTACAATCCACAATTCTGGCTCGGGCTGAAAGAGACGGGCTTGAGCATCCTCTTTACCTGGCTCGTGCCCGGTAAGGTCGGCGAGCTCGAATACGTGATCACGCCGCAGCCAGCAGTGCCTGCGATACCGATCATCGAGAGCGGGATCGAGCTCGTCATCCTGCTTTTTGCCGTCCTCATCTTCGTCGTGCGCTTCAAAGGCGCGCGTTTCAAGCTATTTATACGGCACGAGGAGATTAGGAAGTAGCCCGGTGGTGTAGCGGTCAATCATGCGAGGCTCTGGACCTCGCGACGTCGGTTCGAATCCGTCCCGGGCTATCTTTACTACTGTTTATCCGCGAAAGAAATGCCGGTACGAACGAGCGAAACGGAACTCAAGCACCTGGTGATCGCATGGCTTGCGATAGGCCTTGCCTTTACGATCATCCTGCAGCGGGGGCGGAGCCTCAACTTCATCTCCGTCTTCGTCGTTGCGTTGCTTACTGTTGGCGTTGCCTTCATCTGCCACGAGCTTGCGCACAAGGTGGTCGCGCAGCGCTACGGCGCGTGGTCTGAATTCCGGATGGCACCGCTCATGCTGCTCCTGGCGATCCTCACCGCGTTCCTCGGCTTCATCTTCGTCGCACCCGGCGCGGTGATGATCTTCAATCCGTATCTCACGCGCGCGGAGAACGGCAAGATCTCGCTCGCCGGACCGATGACGAACGTGCTCTTAGCTGCGGGCTTTTTCGCGCTCTTCCGGCTCGTCCCGCAGGGCATCATCGGCACGATCGGCACGTTCGGAATGACGATCAATGCCTGGCTCGCGGTCTTCAATTTGATCCCGGTCAGCGTCCTGGATGGCAGGAAGGTGTTAGCCTGGGATAGCCGCGTGTACGGCCTCGCGGTGGTCCTTGCGATCCTCGTGCTGGTTGCAAGTATGGTGTTGATCTAGCTCACTCAGGGGGGCATGAAATGGAACGGAGTCAAGATTGGTTAGACGAGGCGGCTGGTGATCTGGAGCATGCGCAGAGCGATTCTGAGCGCGGTTACTATAACTGGGCATGCTTCTCGGCACAGCAAGCGGCAGAGAAAGCAGTAAAGGCGGTATTTCAGAAGCTCGGAGCCGAAGCATGGGGGCATTCCGTGGCTGATCTGCTCACCGAATTGAGCAAACACTATCCGATTGGCGAAGAACTTCTCAGTGGCGCTTTGGAGCTCGATAAAGCATACATCCCGGCAAGATATCCCAATGCGCATCCCTCTGGTGCGCCGAGAAGGAGATATATCAAGGAGGAGGCGGATAGGCTGATAGGACATGCAGCACGCATCGTCAAATTCTGTGCGGGTCTATTATCCGCGCTATGATACGGAATGGCTCGTTCAGGAGCTCAAAAAGCGGCTCAACGAGCTCAACGAGGAACTCAGTACCTCGCTCATCGTCTTATTTGGCTCCTATGCGAAAGGAACGTATACCGTAGCAAGCGATGTGGACCTGCTCGTGGTATACCAGGGCGCGAGACGCGAAGATGCCTTCGCCACGGTCAAACGTATCCTCAATATACCTCGTCTGGAACCGCATGTATATACCGAGCAGGAGTATGCTGCGATGCGCGGGGTGCTCAGCAAGATGATAGCGGGCGGGATCGTGATAGAACCATGACACGCGATACTGTGGCTCAGGAGCGCCTGGTAGATGCCTACGGGCGCGAGATCAGGAGTTTACGGTTCTCGCTGACGAACCGGTGCACCCTGAACTGCCTCTATTGCCACCGGGAGGGCGAGCATAGGGATCAACCGCCCACGGAGGAGATCAGTGCTGAGCTGATCATCGCGATCGCACGCGTCGCCTCACAGCAGTTCAACGTCCGGCGGGTGAAGTTCTCAGGTGGCGAGCCCCTGCTCCGTGAGGATCTGGCGACGATTATCCAGGGTATCCGGCCCTTTGAAAAGGACATCTCGCTAACGACGAACGGCGTCTTCCTGCAGCGGTATGCCGCGGAGCTCGCCGCTGCTGGCCTGGATCGCGTGAACGTCAGCCTGGACACGCTGCAGGAGGACCGCTACGATCTCATTACGCGGAGCACGAGCAACCACTCCCAGGTGATTGCTGGCATTTACAGCGCGATTGATGCCGGGCTCGTTCCCATCAAGCTCAACATGGTGATCCTCAAGGGGATCAACGATGACGAACTGCCTGCGATGATGCGGTTCGTGCGTAACTGCAACCAGCGAGGCAGCGGCACGGCAGTTATCCTCCAGCCGATCGAATTGATCCCATCATTCAATCCGCCGATGGAGCGGTACAAAGCGGATTTTGGGCGCGTCGAGCGAGAGCTCAAGGCACAGGCGTCCGCGGTGAAGACGCGCCAGCTCCACCGGCGGAAGAAGTATTTCATCGACGGTGTCGAGGTGGAGGTCGTGCACCCGATCGATAATACGGAGTTCTGTGCCAATTGCTCGCGGCTTCGGATAACTTCGGACGGTAAGCTCAAGGCCTGTCTGCTCCGCGATGATAATCTCGTGCCCGTTGAGAGCACCGATGAAGCGCACATACGCGAACGATTGCTCGAGGCGATGAAGTATCGCGCACCATTCTATTGTTGACCCGCGAAGCACCATTTTATAGCTCACGGGCTCTACTAGGTAGCGGTGAATAGAAATGAGCGGGTATGTCCAGGTGCAGATCGTGGTGGATAAGAAGGGGATCGAGACGAACGAGTTTGTGCAGAATGTGATCGGCAAGGCGATTGCGGGCGCGGTCTCCGCCTTGAAAGGAGTGAATGAGAACTGGAAGGAGATCGAGGTCACTGTGCAGCGTGAGAAGTGAGGCGCGACGCGCAAAGTCGCTTGCTTCTTCGCATCGCTTCTAAAACAGTACGGTCAGGAGCTCGCAGACCCGCTCGAGGAATGCCTGATCTTCGACCGAGAAAGGTGCTTTGAACTGTGAGTCGATGTCCAGCAGACCGAGCAGCGCACCATTCCTCAGAAGGGGAACGACGATCTCCGCCTTCACCTGTGGACTGCAGGCTAAATAGTTCGACTCCAGAGAGACGTCCTGGGCCATAAGAGTCCCTCTGCGTTCCGCGGCCTGCCCGCAGATCCCGCGCCCGAAAGGTATTCTAACATGCTCGGTCGGCGCGCCGGCAAAGGGGCCGAGGACCAGCTCCTTCTTCTCGGGCCGCCCAACGAGGTAAAAGCCAACCCAGTGATAATGCAGGACGTTCGCAGCAAGGAGTATGCAGATCGTGCGGAGTTTCTCATCCCGCTCGTGTGGGCCTTCAACGAGCGCTCGTACGCGCTCGAGCAGGTGCTTGAACGTTTCTGGTGCCGCTTCTTCCTGGTGATGCCCGCTGGTGCACATTAGGTCCTCCCCGCTTCGCTTCACGGCGAAAAGTCGTGATTGCTTCAGCGCAGCCGTGCCATCAGCCCGACTTGATCAACTTCATCACGAGTGCCATGATATCTTTCCCGATATGCTTTGCCCGGACCGTATTTCCCGAGACTACGCCCAGGATCTCGTACTCATAGCCCGGTACGCGGCCAGTCGTTGTCACTATCATATCGCGTTGCATCCTCTTCGTTCAATCCCTCGATACTCTCTTCCCGTTTCCTCACTATAAGAAGACCAATGCCAAGAGTAATGAGCGGAATGGCATACAGCAAGGTAAACGGAAAGCCAACAGCCGGGAGCACTGCGCCCACGGCGATAAAGAGCAAAACCCATTTCGTCTGACGTTCCCAGCATATACGACGTTGCGACTGAAGGGAGCAATGTCCCGAAGGGCAAGGGCGATAACCCCTGGCGTATATGTGGTGCTCGGCGACGTTGCTTGTCCATGCTTTGCCTTACTTTGATAGGATTTCCGCTGCCTTCTCAACTGCAAACTTCAATCTCTCAGTGCATTCGTGATCATGAACCCTTGCAAAGTATTCCTTTAATCCCTCTGGCGTCTTTAAGTTCAAACCGGTGAGTTGCCTGCAGTTAACCGCTCCAAATCTCTCCTTGAAGGCGGCTATATAGGTATCCATCATAGCCCATACCGGCTGGGGATTCTCTTCAGGGCTGCTTCGCCCGTATTTGATCCCTATCGCCATCGCCACACCCGAAATAGAGCCGCAAAGGAGTCCATTTAAGCTAACTCCTGCACCTATCGCCGTGCCAATCTTGGGGATCAGCTCAGAATCTATGTCACTATACTCTGCCAGAGTTAAGAGAACACTCTCGCAGCAGTTATACGGTCGTCCAGCAGGAAAGTTGCTGGGTCTGTCGCAGAAATATCGTACCACCTTTTCTTGCATTTCCTTCACGTTAGGAATCTCCTTGGACATTTTTCACCTCGAATATCCTTTACTCAGACAGCCCGTTTTATCCTATTTTTTGGTACATTAATACTTTCCTAGCAATGTCGCGTAACTTTGCATAGCGGAACCAAGGTAGAGCAGCAGTTAAACTTTGCTCGTGCTGCTGTGCTTGAAAAAAGTGAGAAGTGGAGGGAGCTGTAAAAATCGGTTACTCCCTCACTCCCCCACCCG
>Ga0209609_10000701_pt1 | contig 19641 bp, 14 predicted proteins | sample LakKivw325mmetaG_FD_184136 | JGI IMG/M metagenome (GOLD analysis project Ga0209609, IMG submission 184136) | Anoxic lake water microbial communities from Lake Kivu, Rwanda to study Microbial Dark Matter (Phase II) - Lake Kivu water 325m metaG... | ecosystem: Environmental > Aquatic > Freshwater... | reverse complement strand
ATTCTAAACAGCTAATCTTTCTTTATGCAAAAAATAAAAATCAAAAGCGGTGGGGGGGCAGTATTAGGATCTAATTCATTTCTTAAAAAAAAATTATCATTAAAACGAAAATTGAGGAGATTCTCTTGGGATAATAAGAGGTCTCCTGTTTTTAGTTTTGTTTTTAAAAGACTCTTTTTCGAGTCCCCTAAAGTCGCAGGAGGAGGGTTTTTAGGGAATCCTCAATTAAAACGACTTTTTACTGTATTTCTGTTTTTAGGCGCGAGTATAATTGTACTTTTGATTCTAGGCGCTTCTGTCAAAGCAGGCAGTTTGAATCCTTCAGCTAGCCCGACCGCTTCGGGATATACATTAACAGATATTTACAATCGTTTAACCACTAATGCCACGGCAACCGAAGCGAATCATCTTTTCGCGCCCACAGCCAGTCCAGCAAGCTCGTTATACACTTTAAAGCAAATTTATGATGCGATTCCGACAATAGATGCTAGCAAGGTAAGGTTAAGCACAAGTTATCTTGGCGTGACCGGAACCTTAACTCCTGACGGTGGCACAGCTTCCACAGCTGACCTTTTTAATGGCAAAACAGCGCAATTAACTGCTGACTGGAATTTAGACATCGGCACTCTAAATTTAGCTTGCAATACTGCCACTTTTAATGGCACAGCTAATTTAGTGGCAGATACTTATGATGGCGCGGGCAATGGCACTAACCGTTGGTGTATGACTGATTCCGGAGATGCAAGCGCTACACAAATTCTTTCCGGTAAGATTGCTTGGGTAGGCGGACAGGCTGTAACCGGCACAATGACTGATGTGGAGCAACAGACGATTACACCATCTACAAGCAATCAAACTATTACTCAAGGCTATCATAATGGCACAGGGTATTGCACAGGAGACAGCGATTTGACAGCTGGCAACATTATGGCTGATGTCAATATTTTTGGCGTGACAGGAACTTTACTAAAGAATCTTTATAACGGCTCGGCTGGATCTAATGTTGCGGATTATGCCTTTTACACCCAAGCCAAGGGAGGAGTTGATGATTATAACTATGCTGGAACGATTCCGAGTGATACCTATAAAGGAACTTGGACGGATTGCACAAGCGGAGATCATTGCGGCACGAATGATTCTAATGCAGACCACAAAGATAACTCTACCGGTTTGATTTGGTCAAAATGGCTAGACAGTGGGACGACCCATACTTGGTTTTGGGCAAATAATTGCTATGAGCCGGCAGACCAAACTCCTGCCGGCGTTTGCGCTGCTAATGGCGATGATGGTTGTCAGTGCCAGAAAAAACCAACAGGGAGTAAGGTTGGCTGCGAGGCTTTAGGTACTTGGCGCTTACCTTATCAAAAAGAATTAATGCAGGCTTATATTAATGGTTCTTATGGTAATCTTTCTAACCCCGCCTACCCCTATTGGTCGGCGTCTACTGTTTCCTACAGCACCCACTTCGCTTGGGACGTGGCCTTGGACGGCGGCCGCACGTACATCAGTACTAAGCCTACTAGCGGGTCTTACAGGGTGCGCTGTGTTTATGCTCCCTAGGCAAGAGGTTATTTGATGATTTGATGATTTGCATAATTTGGTCTTAAATTTAATTTAATAAGGAGCCCAAGCGAAGGCTTGGCAAAAAAATGCAAAATTGGACAAAGAAAAATAAAAAATTAAGAGAAAAAGCGGGGGGGGGGGTGCTATAAGAGAATTGAAGCCGGCCGCAACCTTTATACTTATGAAAACCTTTTAAAATGCTATTATGAATGCCGGAGGCGAAAGAGACACACAGCCAATGCAATAAACTTTGAAATTAATTTTGAAAGAGAACTTTTAAAATTGGAAAAGGAGCTAAAAACGCACACTTATTATCCAGGCAGGTCAATTTGTTTTGTGGTTACTGATCCTAAGCCGCGGGAGATTTTCGCTGCGACTTTTCGGGACAGAATTGTTCATCATATTTTGGTGAATTATTTAGAGCCGATTTGGGAGCCAAAGTTCATTGATCAATCTTATTCTTGCCGCAAGGGTAAGGGAGCGCATAGGGCGCTTCTGGATTTGCGCAGATATATTAGACAAGTAAGCCACACGGCTCGCGAAAAAGTTTATTATCTCAAAATAGACATTCAGAGCTTTTTTGTTAGTTTGAGGAAAGATGTTCTGCTGGATTTGATTCAGAAACGGGTAAAAAATAAAGAAGTCTTGTGGCTTACGAAATTAGTAATTTTTCATAATCCAACACGAAATTACTACCGGAAATCACCAAAAAGCTTATTTAATCTAATTCCAGATCATAAATCACTTTTTAAGGTGAAGCCGACGCAGGGTTTGCCGATTGGCAATTTAACGAGCCAATTTTTTGCCAATGTTTATTTAGATCCTTTAGACCAATTTATAAAACATAAGCTGAAAGTAAAATACTATCTGCGTTATGTTGATGATTTATTGTTTTTGTCGCAAAACAAAGTGCAGTTGGTGGAATGGAAAAACGCAATAAATCATTTTTTAGATGAAAGATTGGGCCTAAGATTGCATCCAGATAAGCAGGTCCTCCGCGAAGTTAGAGAAGGTATTGATTTTGTTGGCTTTGTAGTAAAGCCTGATTATGTTTTGATGCGCCAGCGCATAGTGCATAATTTAAAAAATAAGTTATGGCGGTTCAATCGAAATAAAGAACAGATAGATCAAGAAAAAATCGCGCAAATGCTATCCATAGTGAATTCTTATTATGGCCAGTTTAAACATGCTAAGACCTTTAGTTTGCGCAGGAAATTGTATGAGAACAATTTTGATACCTTAAAAAATTTTTTAAGGCCAAAGGATAAGAATTTTAACTATTTTCGGAGTCCGGAATCCCGTTTCAAAAGCCAGAGCTCGCGGGTTTAATTTAATTAAAAAATTGCCAGCGAGGAGGGCGCTAAAATCTATTGCGATCTTGCCCAATTTGCGCGATTTTTAAAGGGCGTAAATTATAAATCAGGATAGTTTATACGAAGCTCTCAAGGCTTGGATTAAACTATTATTTTGGCTAAAAGAGGCAAGATATTTTTTCTAACCCCGCCAACAACTATTGGTCAGCGACTACTGTTTCCAACAACACCCACAACGCTTGGAACGTGAACTTGAACAACGGCAACACGAACAACAATACTAAGACTACTAGCGGGTCTTACAGGGTGCGCTGTGTTTATGCTCCCTTTAGGCAATGGATAAATACTTTGAATGACATCAATAAAGATGGTATAAACGAGACCCGGACTTACGATTTTTGATAAGTTATGGCACAGTATGCCCATTTGCCAGTTTATGTGAAGACTTATGATTTTGCAAAATATACTTACATACTGGTGCGTCAATTCCGGCGGGAATACAAATTTACGCTCGGCACCGAATTGCAAGGGATTATCTGGCAGGTTTTAGATGCGATTATTCAGGCGAACTCTTTAGCTGGAGCGGATAAAAGAAAAGGAATTTGTAAAATCAGTTTGCTATTTGATCGGTTTAAAATTCGTTTAAGATTTGCTTATGAAATCGGCTTAGTGACGGATAGGAAATTCGCTTTTGCGCAAAGGATGATGGAAGAAATAGGCAGGATGATTGGCGGTTGGCAAAAGTGGGCAGGGAGATGATTCATTGTGTCCTTTTTCTCATTCTTTCTGTCATTCCGAACTTGTTTGTCATTCCGAACCTGGTTCAGAATCCTATCGTCCAATGAGATCAGGACTTTCGCGTTTGATGTCATTCCCGACCTGATCGGGAATCTAGATCAAAAGCACTAATCCTGGATTCCCGCTTTCGCGGGAATGACAATAAGTATATTTGATTAAATTATTGGCAAACGCGAAAGTCCTAGAGATGCTGAAATGAATTCAGCATAACACGTTTATCTTAATGGAAACCAAAATAAAAAATACCTTCCTTACCTTAAGCTTGATGATAAGCCTGATTTTTGCTTGGCCGGTTTTGGCATCAATTAACGAGGGTACGGTGGATGCAACGGACAAATATGCTTGGAGCGAGAATGCGGGCTGGATCAATTTCGGCACAAGCGAGGGCAATGTGCGGATTACGGATTCAGGTTTGACGGGTTATGCTTGGGGCGAAAACATCGGCTGGATTTCTTTGAATTGTTCTAATGATAGTTCTTGCGCTACGGTAGATTACAAGGTAGCAAATGATGAAAATGGCAATCTGTCGGGATACGCATGGGGAGAAAATGTGGGTTGGGTCAATTTTAATCCTGATCACGGCGGAGTTTCTATTGGTGCTACAGGTGAATTTTCAGGCTATGCCTGGGGTGAAAATGTTGGGTGGATTGTTTTTAATTGCGCAAATACAAACTCTTGCGCTACGGTGGATTACAAAGTGAAAACCGATTATCTGCCGAAAAGTGCTCGACCATCAGCTTCTGCACCATCTTTAGACGTTTCCAGTGCTGACGCCCATCCTTCTGATGCGCCGAGCCTTGGGGCGCGGCCCTTGGATTTAATTATTGAAAAGATCCCCGAACCTTTGAAACCAAAAATCCCTTTCATTTCCAAACCCCAACCCCAACCCAGAGAGGAAACGCCTCAGCCAGAGAAGCCTTCTGGTGGCGAAAAACCAAAGAAACCATTTTTAGAAAGAATCCCCGAGGTTTTAAAGCCCTTTATCCCTGAAATTCTTAAGCCCGAAGAACCATCTAAACCAGAAGTAGTACCTTTAGAAGAATTAGTGCCTCGCGAAGCTCCACTCTCAATGCAGGGCAAATGGCAGCTTTTGCCTGTTGAACCCATCCATGAATTTGTTTTCGCACCTCTACCCCAAGAGATTGGCAATTTAGTGCAAAAATTTCCAGAACTGCAAGAGACTTTTCATAATCTTGGCATCACAAAATTAACCGATTTAGATAAGTTAAAAGAGGTAAAAATTACCCTTCCCGGCCTAGGTCAGGAAGCAGGGGCAGGTAGGGAATTTGTTCCCAATATTCCAGTGGCGCAATTACCTTTGGAAGCCAAGGAGAAATTACCCACAGAGATTGTCTTTGCGAGGGGAGGCGGAGAGCTTATTGATTTAAATACAATTCTTTCGCTGAATGCTAAAAATCAGGTGGAAGAAAAGATTACCACCATTGCAGGTAAACCATTGAATTTAGCGGTCAAACCGGATAAGCCTGTGAAAATGGTGAGAGGATATGTGGTGTTTAAATCGCGGAATATTGGGATGTCCAGTTCAGAACCAAAAACGGATCAGAGTATGAAACTTAAAGACCTATTGTCTTCAACAATATCCGCTGCACCTGCCTTGGCGCAAAAGGTGGAACAGCCTTCTCAATATATTGCCTTGGAAGGATTTCAAACAAGAGATTTGGCTGAATTTAAGACTGTAGCTTCGGCGCCTCAAATTTTGGGCTCTACATTTCCCGCTGAAAGCGTTAATCCCCAAGAAACAAGACTGGTTTTGCAGGAGTTTGAATACACGGATCCAGACAATGACGGGATTTATACAGCGGAAATCACTTCTCCTAAAGTAGACGGCGGGTATGAGATTATTACGGTGATGGATTATCAAGACCCTGAATTGGCTAGTAAGGAGATTAAGCTTATCTGTGTTGTGGACCCTGAAGGCTATGTCTATGAAAAAGCGGGAAATAAGGAGATCAGAATTCCGGAAGCCGTTGTTTCCCTCTATTGGCAGAACCCGGAAACAGAAAACTACGAGCTTTGGCCAGCTAAAGATTTCCAGCAGGAGAATCCCCAAACTACTGACAATACAGGTAAATATTCCTTTTTGGTGCCGCAGGGGTCATATTATCTCAAAGTGGAAGCAGCGGGGTACAAGGTTTATGAAGGCAAGCCATTTGATGTGCAGGAAGGCAGTGGAGTGCATTCTAATATTGAGATAAAAAGTAAATACAGCTGGCTTAAGGTTTTTGATTGGAAAATCATCCTGTTAATTATTGTGATTCTTTTGTTATCCTATAATTTTTATCGGGATAAAATTAGAGAAAAGCATAAAACTTTTAATCAATAAAATAACAGGATTTTCGCGTTTGATGTCATTCCCGACCTGATCGGGAATCCAGATTGATAGCACTAATCCTGGATTCCCGCTTTCGCGGGAATGACAATAAACATATTTAATTGAATTATTGGCAAACGCGAAAGTCCTAAATAAGAAACTTGAAATCAACCCTTAGATATTTCTTGGGTAAGTTTCAAGTTATAAGTTACAAGAATATGAACAAAACAAAAATAATCGCAATCGCGATCATTCTAATCCTCTTGGCAAGCAATATCTTTTTTGCGTCCAGATACTATATGGTTCAGAAGGAATTGCAAAATGTAAGGGCAAATGTCAAGGCACAACAAATTAATGACAAGGTTTTGCTTTTTACCAAGTTATTTATCAAGAAAGTGCTTGAAGCACAAGGAGAAATAGATTTTGAGACTCGCTTGAGTCTGGAGAATTCTGTTCGTGATTTAGAGGATCAGCAAATTTTGGAGCAGTGGCAGAAATTTACTGCTAGTAAGACTGAAGCGGAGGCACAAAATAATCTGAAAGATTTGCTAGAAATGTTGGTAGATAAAATTAGGGTGCAATAGTCTATTTATTTCAATAGTGCGGCACCGATCATTCCGGCGGATCGGCCGAGTTTGGCTTTAACAATTTTGACACATTCACCCAAGCCCTTGAGGGTGAATTTTTTTGTATTGTTAATGGCAAGATTAATAAAGTTTGCGACTTCTGATAAACCACCACCAAGGACAATCGTTTCAGGCTCAAGAATATTTATAATATTGGCAAGACCTACGGCTAAATAATTACTAGCTTCGGCAAATATAGATTTAGCTGGCTCCAATCCGTTTTTTGCTTCCTCTTCTATGGCATAGGCATCTCGCCTAAATCCAGTACGATTTTTGTATTCCTGGATGATAGCAGTAGCAGAAGCGTAGGCCTCAAGGCACCCCTTTTTGCCACAAGAACATTCACGGCCATTATAATCAATGATTATATGGCCTAGTTCAGCTGCAGAGGTGCACGTACCGCGATAGAGTTCACCATCAATAATAAGACCTCCGCCAATACCTGTACCTATGGTTAATCCAACTGCTTTTTTCATCCCGCGGCAAGCACCATAAGTAGCCTCGGCCAAAATAAAGGCATTAGTATCATTATCTAAAAAGATCGGCACCCTAAATTCTTTTTGCAAAAGATGGCTGAAATTGATATGTTCTAAAGCTTTTAAATTTGGCGATAAAAGATTAATTTTCTGGGTAACATCAATAATACCTGCTTCTGCTAGGCCAATTTTTTTCACTTTTGCCACAAGAATTTTTTTAATATTTTCTTGAATAGCTTGAATTAATTCTTCCCCTTCGCGCGGTGAAGAGATAGTGATTTGTTTTAAGATCCTAAAGCTTTCTTTTCTAATTTCAACTAGGCCGAAATTAGTTTTAGTACCGCCAAGATCAATGCCTATAGCTAACATAGTTTAGAATTTATTTTTTTAGATATTTCTCCAAGGTGAGCCGTGCTAGAAGGTATGAGATTGTAGACTCTGCTCCTTCGTTCATATTGACTGAAGATGCGCCTAGACCATCATGACAGCCGCCTGTCGTTTCGTCATATATAATTTGATTTAAAAGATTTTTACCTAAAAACCAATAAAATGCAGTCATTGCTTGCTTCAGATACTGTTTTTGTTTAGTGACCCTAAAGCAGAGACAAAGGGCTTGAACCATTTCAGCAACCTCTTCGGGTTGTTGGTCAAAATATGTTCTTTTGTCATTAACTGTGTACCAACCTTTTTGTCCGATAGGAGAGAAGATTTCACTCTCGAAAGTGATGGAGCATAAAAAATCCAGAGTCTTTTTTGCAATCCGTAAATAAATTTTCTTTTTGGTTGCTAAATAGGCATAAAATAAGGCAGCAGGTAGCCTAGCGTTAGAATATGAAATTTTGCGCTCAAACCATTGCCATGTTGGGGTAGAATTTTTATGATAAAGCGTAATTAAAAAATTAGCCTTATGTTGTATATCTTTGATATTTTGCTCTGAAGGAGTGATTTTATTAAACTTGCAAATGCCAATTAAGGCATAGGCAATGGCACGGGAATATTTTAATTTCTGGGTGGTAATGATTGCCTTTTGAAATAAAAATGTAGCTTCATTTCTAATTTTTTGGGGTAAGGATTTGGTTGTGATCATTACCCCTAAAGCCCAGATGGCGCGGCCATGGGCGTCTTCAGACCAGTGTTTAAAGTCAATCTTTTTATTATGGTTAATAAAATTGTAAAATCTACCATCCTCTCTTTGGGTGCATTTAATGAAATTTAAGTATATTTTGATAAGGGGCAAAATATTTTTTTTCTTGAAGAGCTGGTAGTAAAAACAAAGGCTGATGAGACCACGCGCTACATCGTCAGTGGTATATCCCGAAGAGAAATCTGCAGTGGTATGTTGGGCAAATTGGATGATACCAAAATTATCGCTTAACCCTTTGAGATGTTTTAAACGGATTTTGGGCAGTTTTTTTAAAGATTGTTGCTCTAGGCTGGAATATTTCTGAAAGATTTTGATATAAGAGAGAGCAATGTTGGGCCAGGTCATCGGGCGGCTCGCGGCATAAGCCTCTTTATCCATTTGGATTTTTAGATCAGGATAATCCAATATCTTTAGAATAGCTTCTGTAAAGGATTGTGGTTTCTTAAAATCCACAAGGATGCCTTGTTTTTCATTTTGAATGGTATCACAGGCATGAAGAAAAGAAGTGGAAATGGTAGCACGACCGCAGCCTAGGGCATAAGCCAAAGTGCCACTTGTGATTTGATGGGGATTAAGGTTGGAGGCAATATAGATGTCGGTTGCTTGGAGATATTGCAGAATTTCCTGCAGAGTTAAATATTTATTGTAGAATTTAACGTTACGTTGCAGTTTAAGCTTTTGCACCTTTTTCTCTAGGAAATTTCTATATTTCTCTCCTTTTAAACTTCTGACTATCGGATGGGTTTCACCAATAATTAAATAGAGAAGATTAGGAAATTTTTTCACTACAGGAGGAAGGGCAGCGATTACATATTCGTATCCTTTATCTTCACTAACCAAGCCAAAGGAAGAGAGAATAATTTTATCCTTGTAACCGAGTTTGATTTTGGGTTTCAGGCTGGATATGAAAGGCACATTAGGGATACCATGAGGGATGATTTCAATAGCAGATTGGATTTGATAATCCTTTTTTAATATTTCTATGGCGCGGGGAGTCATTACAACAAGACAACTAGCATAGCGCGCGATGGATTGGACAATGTTTTTTAGACGATCATCAGGATGGGGTAGAAGAGAGTGGAGAGTAATGATAATGGGTTTTTGCAGAGTTTCTAAAAAGGGAATAAGATAGCTTCCCCATTCACCACCAAAAATACCAAATTCATGTTGAATACATACTAATTTAACTGCTGACAGGGCATTAATTTTTTTAGCAACGTCTATGTATTCCTGAATATTGGATTCATTGATTTCAAAGATAACCTCCTTGGAATAATTATATATGTTGATTGCCCCTCTATTTAATGCTAATACTTTAGCTTTTAGGGTGGGCATTTTTTGGGCAATGGCATTGGCTAAATCATGCGTAAAAGTTGCAATGCCGCACTCGCGCGGCGGAAATGTGCCAACATATAAAATCCAAGATGGTTCTTTTTTAGTAAACATAGATAGAGGACTTTCACTTTTACCATTTCTCCGCCTCATTGCGGATAGAAATGATATTAAATACCACTGTGGGATGTAAAAGTCCTAAGGTAATATTTTAACCCCCTTAATTTTTTTTCAAAGAAGGATTAAGTATTGTGTAATAATTCCACCAGAAGTTCGTTTAAATTCAAAGAGGCAACGGCGATCACCCGGTCAGCGGCGCCATAATAAATATATAATCGGTCATCAAAGATAGCAGTATCAGTCGGAAAAATAATATTGTTGACATTGCCAAATTTTTCATACTCTGCTTCTGGTGAGAGCAGAGGATAATCTAGCCTTCCGATTACTTTTGCAGGGTTTTGTTTATCTAATAATGCTGCCGCGGCATGATAAATTTTGCCGTAGCTAGAATCCTCCACTGCATGGTAAATCAGAAGCCAGCCCGCATCTGTTTCTCGCGGCGGTGCACCACCACCAATATTGCGGGATTCAAAAGCATATTTTGGCTCCAAAATTACATATTCACCTAAGTCTTCTAAATATTCTTTCCAATATTTTTGATCCGTTAATTGTTCAAAATGATCAAAGAGAACAATTTGCATACCTGGCAAAATACGGTGGATTAAGGCAAACTTTCCGTTGATTTTTTTGGGGAAGAGAAGGGCATCTTTTTCCCAAAGGATAACATCAGGACCTACTTTATCTTTGTAATAAGATTCAAAGAAAAAATATTTTTCTTTTAGATTGTGACCAGATTGGCGGAAAAGATCCTCGGCTACATCATAGGTTAATTGGGGAGAAATAATGCCTTTTTTTTGCCAATTTTTTAGGTCCTGACTTGTTGCATAAGCGATCCTGGCATTTTTTCCGTCAAAGGCCGTGTAAGTTAAATAATAAGTGCCTTCAATATGAACAATACGTGGATCTTCCATACCTTGCTTTTCATAATTATATTCTGGGTACAAGATAGGTTTTGTTGTCCTTTTTACCATTTTTAATGGACCTTCCAGGAGGCAATGACCGATGGTAGAATAATTGTTTTTCTGAATTGCTCGGTAAAACATCTTTAGATTATTTCCTGTTTGGACCATAGCTGGATTTAGGACAGCCACGTTTTCATGTTTTTGCGTAGAAGGCTCTAAAATAATTCCTTCCCTTTTGATATTCATTGTTTTTGAAATCCGTTTGTGAAAATATGCTTTGTAGAGACGAGGCAATGCCTCGTCTCTACAGTCTTAAGGAGATTGCCCGCCCGCAACGCTTCGCCAGCACAAGCGGGCGTGGCTTCGCCCTGAACTATATGACAATACATTTCGAATTCAAGACGTTTTTTAAATCCACTAATCATCAATAATAGCGGGCTGTTCTTTTAGAGGAGTGATATGAAGCGAACGGTAAATCCAAGTGGCTACATTATGTCCCCAAGGATTTAATTTATTAGTTTTGAGATCCAAAACGCCGCGCAAGGAAAGGATTCTGAACAATCTTTGGTTGGGAGTTAGTTTGGAATTTAAGACTGGAACACCATCGGCAATTAAGAATTCATCTTTATTTTGGAGATGTTTATAATGATAACCTTCCCGCTCAAAAGAAAAATTGCCATTTTTGTAACGATAAATACCTGCTCTTGCCTCTTTTTTATTGACCGCCCACTTATAAAGGAGATTATGAAGAATCATTTGGCTTCCTGTTTTCTGATGGCGGATTGCATTATTCACTTGGTTAATATCAATACGATAGTTAGCCTTCAGAAATTCTAAAGTATGAAAACCTAAAAGTGGTGGTTCGTGATTAGTGATTTGGACCATTGGGAGACAGGGGAAAGATCCTAGGAGACGGGGGTTGCATTCCACAATGTATAATTTTTCACTTTTTACATCAAGGAGCATATCTAAACCGAAGATTCCTTTATAGCCCAAGCCTTCTAAATATTTGCCAATACGTTCGGCAAAGTCATTTGCTTGTTTTTGAACCTTGGTACTAAAAACAGCTTGGGTCCAATCGTGACCAGAAAAGAGTCCAGAACCTTTTTTAAGATTCCAAAGTTCTGGAATATCTAAAAGTTGATATTGAAGATTAGTGGACAAAATGCCTTCACGCGTAACGCAAGCAGTCAAGCTTGGCGAGGGACCGACAATAAATTTCGCTACAACCACATCGGGTGGTGTTTTGTATTCTTTGAGGCGATTATGCTGCACAAAAGCATCATAATCCTCTTTATTATTAATAAAAAAGGTTCCCTTACCACCGCCACGGTCAGGGAGCTGAATGACAAAGCGGGGACCATATTTTTTGTTTAGAGTGTCAAAGTTTAATTGTGTTAAATTACTTGTTTCGCCAGGAATAGTCTCAATTTGACATTTTTTTAGGATATCCCGAAAAAATACTTTGTTTTCAATACTCTCTTTACCAAAACGAGGTGGATTGCCGATCATAAGCCAACCATTTCTTTGACACTCATTTTGAATTTTGCTTGTAGTTTTATAGAAAAGAAGAGCTGGCTTCTTGGGCAGTTTTTTAAGATATTTCTGAGTGCGGCGGTTATATAAGATAGCAGTGGCATTCCGTTTACATTTTAAGTGGCGATTAGGTCTCCCTTTTTCTAGAGAGTAGACCTCCAGATCCTTTTCAATGGTAGGTGTATCTAAACTGTAACGTAGAGAAATAATACGATAGGGAGATGCTAGATCTTCTAGTCCAAGCCGGTTGAAAGCAGTAACGCCAATACCCACAATGGGTCTTTTGACATCTTTAAATACTGTTTTTAAATCCTCAAAATTTTTGACTGTAGGAATCATAGGTTTTTTATAGGTTCTTTGCTAAATTAGCGAGAGAATTTATTTTTAATGATTTTTCCTAATTCTTTTTGAAACAAAGTAAAAAAATGATCCAAGCTCAAACACTGGAAGGAGGGGAAGTAATTTTTTAAAAATTGAAATTCATTTAAATCAAATTTGCCTTGATTTAAGATTCCTAACAAAGCGATTGTCTTTGAAAAATCATCTTTCTCTTTTGGAATAAGATGGTTAATTTCCTGCAGTCCTAAAAAATACAAAATATCATGGTAGTTAGCGCCGGGTAAGATAGTGTTGGCAATACCTCTTTTGGCTCGTACAGTGAATTCCCAACCTAGATAATCATTGATTTTTAATTGATGGGTTAAGTATTTGAAAGTAGCATAAAAGGATCTGGTGCGAGCGGCAAGGATCGCTTTTATTCGCAAAAGAGGAATATAATCTTCTTTTTTGCTACGCATCGGGGCAGGAAGAAGATGTTTCAGTTTTTGGTAAGCCAGTTCTCCTAGTTTGACAGCGAGGCCTTCTTCTTTTCGTAGGGCGAGAGCAGAATTGTGTCGTGCAAAAAAAGCGGGATATTTGTGAGAGTTTAGGGAGACTAGAGCATGGCCTAAGATTTCATGAGCAAGGCTTCTGATAATATGGGCAGGGGAACGCAGTGTGCCTACTCCAATACCAATTTTATTTTTGGTTGTGGCTAGGCCACGAAAGCGGGAGTTATAAGGGGAAATACGTGCCCGATGCTTTAAACCCAAACGAAAGATGATCTTTTGTGCTAAGTAAGTAACCTCATAAGCTTCAATGCTTTCTGCTTTATTTACCGGGAAACTAAAGGTAGTAGGAAGCTTAAGTTTGGGGGAGGGATGAAAATTGTAGTATTGACGGCTCGCCCAGGAGAATCCTTTTTTTTGACTTAACGTATTTAAAATAATCACTTTTTGAGCATCAAAGATGCGGCGCAGATAGATTTGGTCCAGGCCTTGTTCAGGTTTAAGTATTTTGGCAAATTGGTCTAGTTTTTTAAGAAGGGTAAGGGATTTTTCGTATGAGAGCGCGGTTTTACGTTGATAATGAAAGTCAGGATTGTAGACTTTGTTTTGATAGACGGCATGAAAGAATTTACTCTGCTCGCGTGGTTCATTGGTAATGGTATGGAGGGGGTAAGTTTTAGTAAAATTTCTGGTAAGAGATTTTAGTCTTCGAGAATATTCTTGGTCCTTACGACGATCATAGGTCTTGCCAGTAATTTTTTGCGGGACACATCTATTTTTTTCTTTAATGAATTCTTTTACCTTTGTGAGGTAAGACTTAGAATCTATGTGACGCATAAATAATATTGATGAGTTTAGAGTACCCTCCTAAAAATGGATAATTTGTTCATATTCTATTTGTATTCAAGAGACGCAAACCCTGTCAAATTTACTTTTGCAACGATTTGACAGGGTCAACTAGAAATTTTTTCAAGTCTTGACGTCCGACAATCATTGGGTATTTTAAATGCTTGCGTTTGACAATAGAAACACGGGTTTTAATTTTAATTCCAGAGAGAATAAAGGTTAAAGGCACCATTACGCGGTAGGTTGTACCATGGGCAGAGTGGACGATGATGGTGTCTGCAATATCTCTGTATTGGTTTAAGACCTCATCTTCAATTTCGTTGACAAGTTTTTTGGCCTCCTCGGGCGTGAGGGGAGTATTAAAATGATATTTTTCAATCGCCTCCAGGGCATTATCAAAACCTAAAATACGAGCAAGCTCGGTACTAATGGAACTATAGCCTGCTCCTGTATCAATCTTGGCTTGGGTTTGATATTGTTCTCCATTTTTTGTAAAGAGAATAATGGATTCACTAGAACCTACGATATATTTACCACTTTTTTCGTCCCTTTTTATTTCTTCTGCTTCACCGCCAAAGAGTTCTTGGGCAACCCGAATGCCTTTTTCTGCAGTTTTAATTTTTAAGCCTCGCACTCTATCTAATCTCTCTTTTAATGGGGCGAGGTTGGCAATTTGGATAGAAAGACCAGGTCTTGCATTTACTTCTAGAAGCACGGGGCCGCGATTGCGATCCAAAACTATATCTGCCCCTAAATACCCTAACCCTGAAGCAATTTGCGCCTCTACAGCGAGTCTTAAGATTTGTTTCCAATGGGGAATTTTAATATTCGAGAGTGCACGATTAGTGCCGGGAATGTTTTTGAGCACTTGGTCATTTTGAATAGCAGTAGTGGTCATACCCGTAGCGATATCAATACCTACCCCAATTCCGCCAAGGTGAAGGTTGGCCTTTCCTTCGGAGCGCCGCGTAGGCAGGCGAAGCATCGCCATCAAAGGGACTTTGTTGTAAATAATAATTCGGACATCAGGCGTGCCGCGGTAGCATAAACGGCGGAATTTTTTGGTTTTTTTTAATCTTTCTTCAAAGAAGGCAATGTCAGGATCACCAGAAATAGAATAGCGTCCATCCAGAATATCCTGAATATGGGCTTTAAAGTCGGTAATCGTGGCTTCTCCGCCTGATGATTTAATCCAATGACCATTTTTTTTGCGTCCATAGATTACCATAATTCCACCTCCGCCAAGGCCCATATTGGGTTTCAGTACAAAACTGGAAGGCAAATTTTCCCAAGGGAAATTATCCAAATCAGTACGGTTACGGATGACGCCATATAATTTTGGTACTGGAATCCCAACCTTTTGTAGAAGACGTTTGGTTTTTAGTTTATTATTTGCGAGCCGAATCGCGCGGCGGTTATTACTTGGCCGGATATAATCAAAATTGCGGGCATTCATCCCTAAGATATGCTGGGCGAATTTAAGATATTGAAACATAAGAAAAATTTAATAGAAATTAGAAATTGAAAATTAGACATTTTATTTCCCTTCCTCTTTTTTCTTTTGCGCTATGGCCTTGATGACTTTTCGAAAGCGGAAATATTCCGAGATCCGTAATCCTGTCCAACGACCTAGGGCAAAATTCAAAATAATGGTAATGAAGATTAGTTCAGGGTAGGCAATAATGAGGGTGCGTAGGGTTTGCCAAGTGACAATAAAATAACAAATGATGGAGAGGATTAGGGTTTCCAGGGTTAATTTAACCGCTGTGCGTGCACCCTTATCTACTTGGACATTAACAAATTGCTCTACGAGCATAATCATAATTAACATCGGAAAAATAGAGACAGCAATTAAGCCAGTACGATTGTGATAAGCACCCTCGGCAAGCATCGCAAGGATGGCGATACTAACGAGGGTTAAAACAATCGCAATGCGGGGGAGGTGCAGCATTTTAATCTTTTGCAGCACAAGACGGACGAGGGTACCAAAAATGAGGATTAAAAGAAAGACGGCTAGCCCATATTTTAAACCCGTAGCCACAAAAGAGAGAGCTACCACTGAAGGGATGTAAATACCAAAAGCTTTAATGCCTAGAATCTGACGGGCAAAGGCAATGATGGTCGCAACGAGGGGTAGCATCAAAATTAAGAGAATAGTATTTGTGGGTACACCTCTGTTAATCATAAAATTCACGGCATAGGAAGCAAAATTCCAAGGAGCGAGTTTATTTAATGTTCTTTGACTATGAATACCTACAGTTTGAAATTCAATTCCCTGCGTACGTATGGTCGGAATAATGTCTTGGGGATTGCGCGTTTCAATAATGCTTGGTAGCGCCTCTTTGCGAGTGAGGAGTACCACTTCTGGCTTTAAGATATCAAAAGTACTTTGGGCTACTCGGGAAGCAATACCAAACCCCTTATCCATAATTGCCACAATTGTTTTATTACTAAAACTTAAGTCCTCAATTTGTTCGGTTTGTTGACCAAGCTTGGCGAGTGCCTCTAGGCCAGCTAGCGAAGAGGTCCAAGTGATGATAATATTAGATTTTTTCAAATCCGCAGAGGATTCAGTGAGTTTTTGAGTGAGTTTTTCTAAACCTATATATTCCGTATCATTTCCTTCATATTGAATGGGAATAATTAAAATCCCCCTTTGTGCCGCATATTGGGTTAAAGATTTAAGTTCAGGATCATCTAAAGTTTTATCTGTAATCATCACGAGAAGGTCATTGTAAACTGTAACAAAAATTTCGTCCTCGGATTCAAGATTACCAGCAGTCATTTTTAATTTGACACGATAATTACCTGGTTTATTGTAAATATGAATTACATCCACGCCTTCCCCTTTTTCACCATCACCAAAATCCCACTCATAATTTACTTCTAAATCTTTTGGGGTTACTACTGATCCTGAAGCATCAAAGAGCACTTTTCTTTGAGTTGCTACATTTTGATCTTCACCAGCATTAGCTTTAATTTGAGGCGAGATTTGGACGGGCAGAATTTGCCCTTCATTCTGCAAGGGTGTGGTTTCTTGCGCCAAGGCAGAGGTTAGGGTTAGAGAAAATGTTGTGGCGGTCAAGAATATAACAAAAAGTAGATTTTTGGACATATTTTTGACGAAGATTAATTTTTGTTTCCTAACTGAATGTATTTTAACTTAAATAAGGGAGAGAAGCAAGGAATCGGGAAGGAATAGGGAATCAGGAATTAGCCCGCCCGCCACCAAAAGCCCAAGCTTTGCGGGCGTTGCGGGCGGGGCATTGGGAGAAAATTAAAAAAGTGCTATTAAATGATAGCACTTACACTTTTCAAGATTATAATTTTCAGACTCTCACCGAGTTGCCGGCACAGATGGCACAGGCAAGGGCGTCAGCCGCATCATCGGGTTTGGGTATTTCTTTAAGCCCCAAAAGCATCTTTACCATTTTTTGGATTTGTTCTTTCCCGGCGCGGCCATAGCAGGCGACAGCTTGCTTGACTTGCAGGGGAGTGGCTTCAAAAAGAGGAATTTTGTTTTGTTCTGCACAAAGTAAAATTACACCTCTGGCATGTCCAACTGTAATTGCGGTTTTGACGTTCTTGAAAAAGAATATTTGTTCGCAAGCTAAAAGATTAGGTTTATATTTTTTAATGATTTTGTTGATTTCTTTATAAATCGTAGTAAGTCGTCTAGGCAAATTTTGCCTGGCGGGAGTAGAGATAATACCATATTTAATCAAGATAAGCCTATTTTGTTCTTTTTTTATTAAGCCATAGCCAGTAGTTGCTGTGCCAGGATCAATGCCGAGGATAAGCATAAAAATAATCAAGTAACTAGTAAACTGTAACTAGTAACTAGGGCTAATTGTCTGTGAGGGCGAGGATTCCTAGTTACCAGTTACTAGTAACTTCTAGATTAGTATATATTTCCTGCACATCATCGTGTTCATCCAAAGCATTTAATAATTTTTCCACTTTTGCAACATCAATTTTTATAGTATTTTTAGGGACAAAGCCAAGTTCTGCAGATGCAATTTTAATTCCGAGATGGTCTAATTTTTCCTTTACTTTTTGGAGATCTTTAGATGTAGTATAGATTAGAATAGAATCATTTTCAATCTTAATATCTTCAGCCCCTGCTTCAATTATTGCGAGTTCCTGTTCTTCGGAGAGCTTAGTTGGTCCTAAATCAATAATACCAGAAGGTGAAAATTGCCAAGATAGGGAACCACTGGCTCCTAATTTCCCGCCGTTTTTAGCTAGAATATTTTTTACTTCAGAGAGCGTGCGATTTTTATTATCAGTAGCAGCTTTAATAATAATTGCCAACCCTTCTGGCCCTACTGCTTCATAGATTGCTTCTTCAATTTGACCTTCTGCTCCCTTGCCAGTTCCTCGCTTTATTGCTTTTTCAATCGTGGATTGAGGCATATTGACTTGCCGTGCCTTTTCAATGGCAAGGCGCAGTTTAAAGTTGGATTCTGGATTAGCACCACCTTCTTTTGCTGCAATAGCAATCATATGGCCGATTTTAGTAAAAATCTTGCCCCGTTTTTGATCCGCAGCACCCTTTTGATGTTTAATTGTTGCCCATTTAGAGTGGCCAGACATATTGCAAATTTAAAATTAAAAGTGAAAAATGAAAAACTGAATTTTAAAATCTCAAATCTTCTGAAATTTTAAAACTAGTGTGATATAAACATTGTAGCGAAAAGGAGGGAGAAATTCAATCTTTAGAAATAAAAAACCACGATTTTCTCGTGGTGTGATATTTTATGTTGCTTTCCAGACTATATCACCTTTTATAATTGTATTAATTACTTTAAGGTGGGTAGTAAAATCGTCACCAGGTTTCCATTCTATCTCTGCGAAAGATGATGAATTTAATTCATCTTTAGGAATTTTCAAAAGATTCGCAGGGTTATCTGCTGCCATTTGAATAACATCGTCAAAACTAGGACGAACAAACTTGGCAACATTTTCTACTGCCTGGAGCATATTTAGGGTAGAACCTGCCAGGAAAGGAGTGCCGACTAGAGAGGTGAACCCGTTTTCCTGTACCTCCACATCCATCCCTACAAGTTGGTATTTACCGGGGCCTAGGCCGGTAGCGGCAATGGAATCGCTAGTAAGAATAGAGCGGGCTATCTCTTTAGCCCTGAAGTAATTTTTTAGAGTGGGGAATGGTATATGATGACCGTCGGCAATGAAGCTTGCTTTCAATGCATCTTGGCTAAGCTGATACTGGATGTAGTTCTGGTTGCGATCCAATTGCTTATGTGCACCATTACCGAGATGCGTAGAAAGTTGCGCCCCGGCTGATATTGCTGCACCAATTTGTTCGTTAGATGCAGCAGTATGTCCGATCCCAATTATTATTCCTTCTCTAACAGCCTTTTTAATAAAGGGGATTGTTCCGTCCCTTTCAGGGGCTAAAGTTACTATTTTGATGAGTCCTTCTGCAACATCCTGCAACTCTTGGAATTCATCCCAATCAGGGTCCCGAATATAATCGGGATTATGAGCTCCGCGAGGGCCTTCCATAGGGGAGATATATGGCCCTTCAAGATGAATTCCGACAATTGAAGATTTTAACCTTGAGTCCTGATTACGTGCGGTGATGATACTTTTGATCGCCCTTTTTTGTACTTTGGGATCATTTGTAATGATGGTGGGAAGGTATTTAGTTACACCTTTAGACCAGAGATATTTTGTCGCTTCATAGACATCATCACAGGATAATGCCCCGTTATTAAAATCGATCCCGCCGCAGCCATTTACTTGAATATCAACAAATCCGACTCTCATTTGTGTATCCTCCTTGTTATATGCTTTATTAGT
>Ga0209609_10000699_pt1 | contig 19667 bp, 14 predicted proteins | sample LakKivw325mmetaG_FD_184136 | JGI IMG/M metagenome (GOLD analysis project Ga0209609, IMG submission 184136) | Anoxic lake water microbial communities from Lake Kivu, Rwanda to study Microbial Dark Matter (Phase II) - Lake Kivu water 325m metaG... | ecosystem: Environmental > Aquatic > Freshwater... | reverse complement strand
GTATTGTATATTATTAATTGAGAGTGAGGAGATGAGCGATGAGCAATCGACCCGAGGTTGACGTCGAGCGGCGCCGTAAAGCAGGGAAACCCATCGGGCGAGCGGACTCACCCACGCGAAGGCAGGAAGGGGATGGTGGAGGCGGCCCAATCAGGCCGGGCATGGGTGGATTGAATATCCCCACGAAGGGAAAAGTAGGTGGCTGCGGCAGCATCCTGCTAATCATTTTGGTCATCGTCTTCTATGTAATTTTCGGTGGTGGGGGAGGCGAACAGGAAACCGATGGTTCAGTTTACGAATCACCCACCCAAGCCTTTCAGGCGGAGCAGAACCTGCCCACCAGCACACCGCGGCCAACCCGTGCCCCGGTGGTGGGTGAGACGGGGCAACAGTGGCTGGTGATGCTGTATCAGGATGCAGATGACCAGGTATTGGAGCAGGATATCTTCGTTGACATGAATGAGGCTGAGCGCGTTGGATCGACCGACAGAGTGACCATCGTTACCCAGCTGGACCGCTACCGAGGAGCCTACCAGGGCGATGGGGATTGGACCTCGACCCGCCGCTACCTAGTGACGGAGGATGACAACCTGAACCGCACCGGCTCTCAGCTGGCGGATGACCTGGGAGAGGTGGATATGGCCGATGGCAGCAGCCTGGTGGATTTTGTGAGCTGGGCTGTGGAAGAGTACCCGGCAGACCGTTATGTGCTGGTGCTTTCAGACCACGGTATGGGATGGCCAGGAGGTTGGAGTGACCCAGCGCCATCGCGCACTGACGGTGGCAGCGCCCCGCTCATCTCTGCACTGGACGGGGATTTTCTGTACCTTTCAGAGATTGACCAAGCTTTGACGGAAATCAGCAAGCAGACTGGTGTGGAAAAATTAGATATCATTGGCTTGGACGCATGCTTGATGAGCCAGGTGGAGGTGTACGCCGCGCTGCAGCCACATGCCCACATTGCGATTGCCTCGGAGGAAGTGGAGCCCTCGCTGGGTTGGGCATACGCAGGATTCCTGCAGGCGCTGGTGGACGACCCCGACATGAGTCCCGAGCAGCTATCCAAGAATGTGGTGGACTCATACGTGAGCCAGGACCTGCGCATCGTGGACGACCAGGCAAGGCAAGATTTCCTGCGCCAGGGCAACCCGATGGGGGGGTTCTTTGGTGTAAGCAGTGTGACTGCTGACCAGTTGGCCAGGCAGATTGAGCGTGATGGGACATTGACGGCGGTTGATCTGGACGCGCTGCCCGGCTTGATGAGCCAGCTGAATAATTTTGCCTATATCCTGCAGAGCGAAGATCAATCTGACATTGCAGCAGCACGCAATTACACACAAGCATACACCAGCGTGTTCGGAAAACAATCGGCGGCTTCCTATATTGACCTGGGGCATTTCGTGCAAATGTCAGCCAGACAGACGAATAGCAACCAGGTGAGCCAGGCAGCCAATGCGGTGGTGGAGGCGTTGGACCAAGCAATCATCGCAGAGAAACACGGCCCGGGGAAACCGGGCTCGACGGGGGTTGCGATCTACTTCCCCAATTCCTCCATGTATGCCTCAGCTTATACCGGGCCACAGAGCTACAACCTGCTGGCGGCGCGATTTGTTAAAAGCTCCTTGTGGGATGATTTCCTGGCATTTCATTATAACGACCGTTCATTCAGCGCCGATGCAGTGGAGGCGGTTTCCCCCAGCGCGAGCACAGCTTCACGCGCCCCTGGAGCGGGCACGATTTCACTATCCGGGGTTACATCATCGAATGACTCGTTCGGGGTGGGTGAATCGGTAAAACTGAGCACCAATATCAGCGGTAACAACATCGGGTATGTCTACCTGTTCATTGGGCTGTATGATGCAAGCTCAAATTCCATCTATGTTGCAGATACCGATTACCTTGAAAGCCCGGATACACAGGAACTTTCGGGAGTTTATTATCCAGTCTGGCCAGATAGCGAATCGTTCAAAATTAATTTTAATTGGGATGGAACGCTATTCTCAGTTTCAGATGGCAGCACCTCCAGCCTGGCGCTGCTCAATCCAATCAGCTATGGGGCATCTGCTCAGGAGGCCGTATATGCCCTGGATGGGACATATATATTTGCAGATACCAGCGAACAGAAATTCGCACAGCTATTGTTCATGGATGGCCGGCTTATTAAAATCTACGGCTACGAGGGTGCGGACGAAGGTGGAGCGCCGGCGGAAATCACACCCACCGATGGGGATACGTTCACCATCTCGCAGAAATGGATAGAGCTGGATGCGAGCGGGAATGCCAGCCAAATTGTATATGAGCCCGGCAAAACGCTGACCTTCAGAAGCCAAGCTGACATCACCTGGGAAGCAATTTATGCCCCAGCGGGAGATTACCTGGTGGGATTCATGGTCTCAGATCTGGATGGGAATACCAGCCAGGCATATACACAGGTGACCATGCGGTGAGCTGTGCGCTGGTGAAAAAGAACCATTTTGGGGCTTGATGAAGGAAAGGACGACCAGCATTGTCGATCATCCCAAATCACAGTTGCAAGGGAGCATGATATGAAAGAAAAAATCTTGATTACGGGTGGAGCGGGCTTTATTGGCAGCCATTTATGCGAGTTGCTGGTGCATAATGGGCACCAGGTGGTGGCAATCGATGACCTTTCCACGGGCCGGCTGGAGAATATCCAGCACCTGCTGCCCATGCAGGGGTTCCAATTTGTGCGCGAGACGATCATGAACAGCCAGGTGCTCGACCGGCTGACCAGTGAAGCGGACATCGTGATCCACCTGGCAGCGGTGGTGGGGGTCAAGCTAATCGTTGAAGACCCGGTGAACACCATCGCCACCAATATCATGGGCACCGAGGCAGTGCTGACTACCGCCAACCGTTACCACTGCAAGGTGATGCTGGCTTCAACGTCGGAGGTGTATGGCAAAGGGGTAAAAGTGCCATTTAACGAAGATGATGACACCGTGATGGGTCCCACCAGCCATAGCCGCTGGTCTTACGCTACATCGAAAGCCATTGACGAGTTCCTATCGCTGGCCTATTACCGCCAATTTGGCCTACCGGTGGTGGTGATGCGCTTTTTCAACACAGTGGGCCCGCGCCAGACGGGGCGCTATGGGATGGTGGTGCCGCGCTTCGTACGCCAGGCCTTGACGGGCGAGGACATCACTGTATATGGGGACGGGGAACAGAGCCGCTGTTTTGCCGATGTGGCGGATATCATTGGGGCGCTGACCAGGCTGGCCTCGAATCCCGAAGCGGTGGGGCAGGTTTTTAACATTGGTTCCACCGAAGAAGTGACCATCAAGGAGCTGGCAGAAAGGGTGCTGAAGGCCACGGGTAGCCCATCCAAGATTGTATATGTGCCTTATGAGGAAGCGTACGCCCCTGGATTCGAGGATATGCGCCGGCGGGTGCCAGACCTGAGCAAGGTCCGCCAGCTGATCGGCTATGAGCCGCAATATTCATTGGAGGACACCTTACAACGGGTGATTATTTACGAGCGGCAACAAATCCTCAGGCAGAGCAAGCAGCCTACCTTGCCCAGAGTATCCAGGTGACCTGGGCAACGATCAAGCCCAGGGCAATCCCGGCCAATACCTGCAGGGGAGTGTGACCCAAGACTTCGCGCAGCTGTTCTTCTTTCAATGGGTGACCAGAGGTCAGGTCGTTGATCATGGCATTGATCAGCTCGGCGTGTTTGCCCGCCTGGCGGCGAATGCCGGCAGCATCGTAGATGACGACCATGCACATGGCAAAGGCCAGGGCAAACAGAGGGGTGTCGAAACCCGTTGATAGCCCGATGCCGTGCGTGATGCCCACAATCAGGGCGCTGTGCGAGCTGGGCATGCCACCTGCCTGGACGAATAATGACCAATTCCACCTGTGGGTTTGCAGGTATTCGATGGGGACCTTGATCACCTGGGCGATACCCCAGGCGATTAGTGCGGCGATGAGGACATAATTATTAAAGATGGACATGCAGCGCCTTATTCCTGACCGGAAGGTACATCCTCAAGTGACTCGCCCGACAGTTTTTTTATCTTTAATTCGGCCTTATCAAGGAGATCCGCACAATGCCTGGTGAGAGCCTGGCCGCGCTCATAGAGTGCCATGGTTTCATTCAACGGCAACCTGGCCGATTCGAGGGAGGTGACAATCGTCTCAAGCTCTGCCAGGGCCTGCTCGTAAGACAGCTCATTTACATCAGGAAGCTCGGTTTTAGTTTTTGGTTTTGCAGGAGGCATATCTAGACCCTTCCACTAATGAATATTACGCAAGCAGAAAACTTCATAACTAATGGTATGATCAATCAGGTCGATTTCCGATCCACGTGCACGCCAAAATCGCCATCGCTAACCTGCACGTTCAAAGGCTGCCCGGCGCTCACCTGGGCCACCTGCAGGATGGTTTTGCCAGCCTGATTGGTGACGATGGCATAGCCGCGCTCCAAGACCGAGACGGGGCTAAGGGCAGACATGTGCTGGTTGAGGCCGGTGAGCTGGCTGCGCGACAGCTGGAAGTAATGCAGCATGAGCGCATTCAAGCGACGCTCGAGCTCATCGATATGCTGGCTTTCCGTCTGGACCAGGTTCAGGGGGGAATTCCGTTCCAGGCGGTTTTTCAGCTCCTTGAGTGCCCAGCGCAGCTCACTAGCTGCGGCCTGGCACAAGCGGTTCAAACGATCGCTTAGCTCAGCCAGGTCGAGGCGCAGATCGGCGCGGTTGGGTGTGGCGAGCTCGGCGGCTGCGGTGGGGGTGGGGGCGCGCAAGTCGGCGACGAAGTCGGCGATGGTAAAGTCAGTCTCGTGGCCCACGCCGGTGATCACCGGTATGGGTGAGGCGGCGATGGCGCGAGCCACGCCCTCGTCATTGAAGGCCCACAGGTCTTCGATGGAGCCACCTCCGCGCGCCATGATGATCACGTCTGGATGAGCCAGGAAGGCCAAGTCATGCAGGGCAGCGATAATTTGGGCGGGTGCTTCCTCTCCCTGCACCTGGGTGGGGGCGAGCACCACCTCCACCAATGGGTAGCGCCGGCGCAGGGTATTGAGCATATCCTGCAGGGCGGCGCCGGTGGGGGAAGTGACAATGCCGATGCGTTTTGGCCTGGCAGGAATGGCGCGTTTACGTTCGGGGGCGAACAGGCCTTCGGCATCGAGCATGGCTTTGAGGCGCAGGAATTCCTGGTAAAGGGCACCTTCGCCGGCGGGGCGGAACAGGTCGGCATACAGCTGGTATTGCCCGCCCAGCTCGTATATACTGATCGAGCCGTGCACCTCGATGGCATCACCGTCGTGAGGGGTAAAACTTTGGCGCAGCACGGCATTGCGCCACATCACACAGCGCAAAGAGGCGCTGCTATCTTTAAGGGTGAAGTAGAGGTGGCCCGATGCAGGGCGCGAAAAGTTGGACACCTCCCCGACGACCCACACATCCTGAAGCAGCTCATCGGATTCGAGCACCTCGCGCAGGTAACGCGTCAGGTCAGCGACCGTCCAGGAGGTGGGCTTGGGTGACGAAAAAAGCGGCATCTGCGACATGTGACTGAGGATAACCGTAATAAGTTAAGATGTCAACGCTAAACAAACAAGACTATTCCACGATGGCGAATTCTTTGCTACAATAGTGCGATATTATGAATTACTTGTGGTCTCCCTGGCGAATGGAATACATTCAAACCCCCAAATCTAGCGAAGGTTGTATTTTCTGTGAAGGATTGAAGCTGCCGGATGGCGTGGAGAACCTGATTATCCACCGCGATCCGAAGGCATTCGTGATGATCAACCGTTTCCCGTACACCAGCGGGCACCTGATGATCGTGCCGTACGAGCACAAGCCTTCGCTGGAATTGCTGGAGGCCTCTTCCAGGTCAGACATCATGGAGTTAACTGCCAAGGCTATCCTGGTTTTGAATAAGCTGTATACTCCGCAAGGTTATAACCTGGGGATGAACATCGGCAATGCAGCCGGAGCAGGGGTAGCGGAGCACGTGCACCTACACGTGGTGCCGCGATGGGTGGGGGATACTAATTTTATGTCTAGCGTATCACAAACACGGGTGCTACCCGAATTACTTGAGGAGACCTATCAGCGAGTAAAAGAGGCCTGGGAAAAATCAGCATCGATAAAATAATTAAATATTGGGGCTCATTCGAGAAGGATCACATTATTTACATACTATAGCAGCATGGAGGAAGATTAATGAGCAGCAAGGAAACTGAAGCCGTAATTTTGAGCGCCGTACGAACTCCTTCAGGCAGTTTTCAAGGAGGGCTGAGCAGCCTATCGGCTGTGGACCTGGGAGCGTGCGTGGTGAAAGCCGCCGTGGAACGCGCCAAAATTCCCAACCCGGCAGACATCAATGAGGTCATCATGGGCAACGTGGTGTCAGCGGGGCTGGGGCAAAACCCAGCGCGCCAGGCTGCCATCCACGCCGGATTGCCGGCATCAGTGGGGGCATTCACCATCAACAAGGTGTGTGGGTCAGCGTTGAAGGCAGCCATGCTTGCGGCACAGGCCATCAAAGCTGGTGATGGCGAGCTGTTCGTGGCGGGCGGTGCGGAGAGCATGAGCCGGGCGCCTTTCCTGGTGGATGGTCGTACAGGAAACCTGCGATTCGGGCACGCACAGCTCACCGATGCCTTGTTGAAAGATGGCCTGTGGTGTGCGTTGGAGAACTGGTCGATGGGTGATGCGGCTGAGTTCATCGCCAACGAGTACGACGTGACGCGTGAGGCCATGGATGCCTACGCCTACCAGAGCCAGATGAAAGCCATCTCTGCCATCGATAACGGCAGGTTCAAACAGGAAATCGTGCCGGTGGAGGTTAAAGGTCGCAAAGGACAGGTGACGGTAGTGGATACAGACGAAACGCCACGCCGCGATACCACGCTTGAGGGGTTGTCACGGTTACGGCCAGCATTCCAGAGGGACGGCAAGGTGACCGCGGGGAATGCTCCTGGTTTGAATGATGGAGCGGCCGCTGTGGTGGTGGCGAGCCGGGCCAAAGCCGAGCAGATGGGCGTTAAACCCATGGCGCGAATTCTTAACTATGGTAATGTGGCTGTCGAGCCCAAATACCTGTTTGACGCTCCTGCCAAGACCATCCCCATGGTACTCCAGCAGACCGGCTGGAAGCTACAGGATGTTGACCTGGTGGAGTTAAACGAGGCATTCGCCGCCCAAACGCTGGCCAATGGCTACAAGCTGGCTGACCAGGGATGGGACTGGGATAAGGTTAATGTTAACGGGGGCGCAATCGCCCTGGGCCACCCGATCGGAGCCAGCGGGGCGCGCGTGTTGGCCACGTTGATTTATGCACTGAGGGACCACGGATTGCAAAAGGGCTGTGCTTCGCTATGCTTGGGCGGCTCTGAGGCAGTGGCGATGACAATTGTGGTTGAATGAATAACCAATATCACTACAAACCGGTGATTTACCGGCGATGCACAATAGGGATTATTAAGATTCGGATTGCTCCGGTAAACGCCGCTGGATTCGCAAAGAGGTGAATCAATTGAGATACTCGCCTGTTTCTCTAAGGAAGAAACAAGCGTGACGATGTGGGTGTGCTCGCAAGGATGATAGATGAAGGAGGAGAATATGGAGATTCGCTCGATTTTCGTGGTGGGGGCAGGGACGATGGGCAACGGCATCGCCCAGGTGGCGGCCACTACTGGATACCAGGTGAGCTTGATGGACGTAGTGCCCGGGCAGCTGGAACGTGCCCAGGGCACCATCGCCAAATCCGTTGAGAAGCTGCTGAGCAAGGGTGCAATCAGTGAGGAGCAGCGGCAAGCGACCCTGGCGATCAAGACCTGCGCCAGCCTGGAGGGAGTGGAACTGGCCGACCTGGTGATCGAAGCAGCCACCGAAAACCCCGATTTAAAGTTGAAACTCTTTCGAGAGATAGACCAGCGGGCCAAACCAGGCACCATCCTGGCCAGCAACACTTCGTCCATCAGCATCACGAAGATTGCCGCCGTCACGAAGCGCCCGCAGGAGGTCATCGGCATGCACTTCATGAACCCGGTGCCGCTGATGAAGCTGGTGGAGGTGATCCGTGGACTGGCAACCACTTCCGAGACCACCGATACGGTGATGCAGGTATGCCGCACAATGGGCAAGCAACCGGTGGAGGCCAACGATTCGCCGGGCTTCATCTCCAACCGCATCCTATGCCCGATGATCAACGAGGCCGTATTCGCCTTGCAGGAGGGCATCGGTACACCGGAAGCCATCGATACGGTGATGAAGTTGGGGATGAACCACCCCATGGGACCGCTAGCTCTGGCAGACCTGATCGGGCTGGACGTGGTGCTATTCGTGATGGAAGTGCTGCAGCGCGACCTGGGAGATGACAAATACCGCCCTTGCCCACTCTTGCGTAAGATGGTGGATGCAGGCTACCTGGGAAGAAAGTCGGGACGGGGATTCTACCAATATTAATGGTCAAAGATACACGATGAGAGCCTCACACCGAGTATGGAATTATTGGGGAGAATGAAGCGCATGGATAGCCCTGTATATGATTTCGTGATCATCGGTTCGGGGTTTGGGGGCAGCGTTTCAGCCATGCGGTTGGCAGAGAAGGGTTATTCCGTGCTGGTATTGGAGCGCGGAAGGCGCTTTGAAGATAAAGATTTCCCCAAGACCAGCTGGAACATATGGAAGTTCCTATGGGCGCCTGCCTTACGCTGCTTTGGCATCATGCACTTTTCATTTTTCCGCAATATCCTGGCTTTGCACGGTGATGGTGTGGGCGGCGGCAGCCTGGTGTACGGTAACGTGCTCATGCGCCCTGATGATCAAATATTCAGCCACCCCACCTGGATGCATTTACAGGATTGGAAGGCCATCCTAGCGCCCCATTATGATACCGCCGAGCACATGCTGGGGGTGACTGCCAACCCCAAACAGTGGGCGGCAGACGGCATTTTGAGGGACATCGCCTCCCAAATGGGCGTTGAAGCCACCTTCCAGCCCACACGTGTGGCGGTATTTTTTGGCGCGGCCGAGGAGACAGAGGGACTGGAAATGCCTGACCCGTATTTCAAAGGCAACGGACCTGCGCGAAGCACCTGCATCCACTGTGGGGGTTGCATGGTAGGTTGCCGATATAATTCCAAGAACACCCTGCCTAAGAATTACCTGTATTTTGCCGAAAAGCTGGGGGCGTGCATCCTGCCGGAAGCCACCGTGCACAATGTGGTGCCCCTGGAAGGTTCTCGGTCGGATGGCGCCCGTTACCAGGTGGGCTATCACCGAACCACGGCCTGGTTTTTTGCCCCTGAACAAAGCGTGCGCGCCCGTAATGTCATATTTTCTGCCGGCACACTGGGAACGCTGGCCCTGCTGTTCAGCTGCAGGGAGGAGACCCACAGCCTGCCCCGCCTGTCTCCACGGCTGGGCGAGCTGGTTCGCTCGAACAGCGAAGCGCTGCTGGGGGTGATGAACCGGGATCGCTCGGTGGACTATTCCAAGGGCATCGCGATCACCTCCATTTTCCAGGCGGATGCCAAGACTGCCATCGAGCCGGTGCGCTACTCTGCCGGATCATCACTGATCCGCCTGATCGCCATGCCGGTGATCACCCTGCATAACCGATTCTGGAAACGGCTGCTGGCTATGCTGTGGAAATTAATATCACAGCCCATTTTGACCCTGCGAGCCTACCTCCTGCCTGGCTGGGCACAGCGCACCACCATTTTGCTTGCCATGCAAACCGAAGATAACCGCCTGCGCATGAAGCTGGGGCGTAGCTGGCTGACGCTGTTCAGGAGACGGCTGGTTTCGGGGCTGGCGGAGGACAACCCTGTGCCCACGCGCATCGAGATGGGACACCGGGTTACCGGCGAGTTTTCCCGCCATATTCAAGGGGACATGCTGGGTTCTACCGTGGAGGTGTTATTTGACACACCCATCACTGCACATATCCTTGGGGGGGTATCTTTCGGGCGCAATGACCAGGAAGGGGTAATCGGCCTGGATTGCCAGGTGCATAATTATCCCGGGTTGTACGTGGTGGATGGCTCAATCGTCCCCGCCAACCCTGGGGTCAACCCATCGCTGACCATCACCGCCCTGGCAGAGTATGCGATGAGCAAGATCCCCTCAAAAGGAGGATCACATTAGATAGCATCATGCCTGGTCTCGGCGCATCACTAACAGCTGGTCGGCCTGGCGGAAAATCAAGCGTAAAAACACCGCCAACCTTTTGAGATGCTTAAAATATGGGGGCATTTCATCCATTTGGATGGATTGAAAGCCGAATTTCTCGTACATAGGACCGAGCGCTGCGCGGCAGGTGAGATACAGGCTGCCCTGGTGTAACTCTAGCAGCTGCTCGATGATGGCACGAGCCACTCCCCTGCCACGCCAGGCTGGCAGCACGGCAATCGAGGCCAGCTCGCGTGAGGCATCGGCATGATGCTTGACCTGCCCGCAGCCGATCACCCTGCCTTGATCATCCACCGCCAGGATGAACTGTTGCCAGCGCAGCCCCATGGGGTTGATGTGCACCAGGTAGATGATCTGGCGGATCATTTTGGCGTCTGCTGCAGTGGCAGGACGAAGGTTGTATCGAAGGGGCGCAGTTGCGTTTTCCATTGCCGATGAATTTTACCCAGCGCAGGTGAATCGTCAAGAGCAATATCTTCATTATATTAATTCAAGCGCTGCCAGGCCCAGAAACTAGTGTATAATGATTGCTCATATTATCAATCAACCGGAGTAAACATATGGACCAAACAAATGCCCAGGCAGGGCAGGAGGAAGTACCGGAAGGACAAACACCAGAAGGACAAACACCAGCCAAAGGACCCGAAGAACGCCCTACAATCAACGTGGGCTCCATGGAAAAATTGCTGCAAGAAGAGGGATTGAACCTCGATTTTCCTAAACAAGGTGAGATCCGCACTGGCGTAATTGCCAGTATTGGTGAAAACGAAATACTGGTGAGCGTAGGAACCAAATCGGAGGGGGTAATCTCGGGGAAAGAGAAAGAGCAGATCCCTGAAGAAGTGCTAACAAGCCTGCAAATTGGGCAAGAGATTCCTGTTTATGTGCTCAACCCCGAGGATACCGGTGGTAATTTAGTCCTGTCGTATATGCGGGCGCGTGAAGAGAGCGATTGGATCGAAGCAGAGCAAATGAAGGAATCAGGCAGAGTTTACGATGCCAAGGTGATCGGCTATAACAAGGGCGGGCTGATTGTACCCATCGGCATGCTGCGTGGTTTCGTTCCAGCCTCACAGGTCAGTGTATTGCGCAGGGTAGAAGGCGATGAAACGCCCGATGCCCGCTGGAGCAAGATGGTTGGCGAGCCGATCAAGGTAGTGGTTATCGAAGTGGACCGCGGCCGGCACCGCCTGATCCTTTCAGAACGCGTGGCATTACAGGAAACACGCGAGACCATCAAAGACCGCCTGCTGGATGAGCTGCAGGAGGGCGACGTGAAAACCGGACGGGTCACCTCGCTGGCAGATTTTGGGGCGTTTGTCAATATCGATGGCGCGGATGGACTGGTACACCTGTCTGAAATCAGCTGGGAGCGTATTGACCATCCCGGCGAGGTGCTTAAAGTGGGACAGGAAGTCAAGGTCAAGGTGATCGCCGTTGACCAGGAGCGCAAGCGCATTGGCTTGTCCATTCGCCAGTTGCAACCCGACCCATGGGTTTTGAAGGTGCAGCATCTTAAGGAAGGCCAGCTGGTGGAAGGCACCATCACCCACCTTACCAAGTTTGGGGCATTTGCAAAGCTGGACGAAGAACTCGAAGGGTTGATCCATATCTCTGAGCTGAGTGACCAGCGTATCAACCACCCCAAGGAGGTCGTGAAGGAAGGTGATGTCGTGACCCTGCGCATCATCAAGGTTGACCCCGAGCGGCGGCGAATAGGCCTGTCGCTACGCAAAGTCGAGTCGATGGCGTATGCCAACATGGATTACGAGATGATGCTTTCGCAGCAGGCGCAGGAGGAAAAACCTTCAGAAGAGGCTGCCGCCCAGGGTGAAGTGGTGGAAGAAGAGAAAACCCAGCCTGAAGCCGAGCAAGCGATAGAAGCAGAATCAGCCGCTGAAGATGAAAAACCGGTTGAAACTGAAGTTAAGCCTGCCATGGAAGAAGAGAAGGCCCAGCCTGAAGCCGAGCAAGCGGCAGAAGCAGAATCAGCTGCTGAAGCTGAAAAACCGGTTGAAACTGAAGTTAAGCCTGCCATGGAAGAAGAGAAGGCCCAGCCTGAAGCAGAGCAAGCGCCAGAAGCAGAATCAGCCGCTGAAGCTGAAAAACCAGTTGAAACTGAAGTTAAGCCTGCCATGGAAGAAGAGAAGGCCCAGCCTGAAGCCGAGCAAGCGCCAGAAGCAGAATCAGACGCTGAAGCTGAAAAACCAGTTGAAACTGGAGGTACGCCTGCGGTGGAAGAAGCTGTTGATGTAGAAATACCCCCTGCTGAGCAGGTGGAAGAGGAGAATAAGCCAGAGGACGAGGGCGAAGCGGACTAAACCTGCCAGTGGCTTACGGATTGAAATTAGAGGTAAATTCTATAATGCTCTAGAGCGGAGTACAACTGCTCCGCTCTTTTTATATGCACAATGGATAATAAATGCATTGAAGCGGCTGAACCCCAGCTGGTGAATGGGGTATATTGGTTAAAGGACTCTAACACAACTTATACAATCACGCAGGCTAAACTCTGGTAAAATTAATAATCGGATAATCTATATCCTGATAGAGATTTAGTGAGGCAAATCAAATGGCTGGAATGGAACGATTTACTCAGCGAGCCCGAAGGGTGTTGAGCCTGGCCCACCAGGAAGCAGAAAGGATGCACCAGAACTATATCGGCACTGAGCATCTGCTGCTGGGCCTGATGAAAGAAGAAGGTGGTGTGGCGGGCAGGGTGCTGCGCGAGCTGGGTTTGGATGCTGAGCGGATGGAAGAAGTAATCGTCCGCATTACCGGTACGAGCCAGGTGACGAGCGCCAAGCTTGATCTTTCGCCTGGCGTACAGCGTGCCCTGGAAAATTCGGTTGAAGAAGCCCGCAAGCTGGGGCACCATTACATCGGCACCGAGCACCTTTTGCTGGGGCTGGTGGGGTTGGGCGAAGGCGTAGCACTGGATGTGCTGCGCAAGATGGGGGTTTCAGCTGAGCAGATCCGACGCCAGACACGGCGCGTGTTGGAAGAAAGCAGCCGTTCATCAGCGGCCGAATCCTCAGCTCGCCAATCGGCAGTGGGAGCCGGCGAGCAGGTTTCGAAGGAGCTGGGCAAGGCTAAGACACCCATGGTGGACCAGCTGGCAACCGACCTGACCACACTGGCGGAAGAAAACAAGCTCGACCCGGTGATCGGCCGGCAGATGGAGATCGAGCGCGTCATCCAGATCCTGGCGCGGCGCAACAAGAACAATCCGGCGCTGATCGGCGAGCCAGGCGTGGGCAAAACTGCCATCGTGGAAGGCCTGGCGCAACGAATTGTCGAGAGCGATGTGCCTGCACCGCTGATGAACAAGCGCGTGATGCAGCTGGACGTGGGTTCGCTGGTGGCGGGCACCATGTACCGCGGTCAGTTCGAGGAGCGGCTTAAGCGGGTTATCGACGAGCTAAAATCATCGGGCGCCATCCTGTTCATCGACGAGGTGCACATGCTGGTGGGTGCAGGCGCAGCAGGCTCATCGGTGGATGCCGCCAATATCCTTAAGCCTGCCTTATCACGGGGTGAATTGCAGGTTATCGGCGCCACCACCATGGATGAATATCGCAAGTACATTGAAAGCGATGCAGCATTAGAACGCCGCTTCCAACCCATCATGGTGGATGAGCCCACTATCGATGAGACCATTGAGATCCTGCGCGGGGTGCGTTCAGCCTATGAAGAACACCACCGCCTGACCATCTCGGATGAAGCCCTGGATGCGGCTGCTCATTTATCGGCAAGGTACGTGACCGAGCGCTTCCTGCCCGATAAAGCCATCGACCTGATCGATGAATCGTCGTCGCGGGTGCGCATGTACAAGAGTCAGGCTGCCAAGACGGCCAAGGAACTGATGACCCAGCTAAGAGGCCTGCGGCAAGACCACGCCCTGGCCCTCGAGGATGGTCGTGCCGATGATGCCCAGGAATTGCAGGAGCGCATGGATGAGCTGGAGCGCCAGCTGGAGTACCTGCGCACCAGCTGGGACCGCGCCAGCAGCCCCACCGTCACCTCCGATGATATCGCCGAGGTGGTTTCGATGTGGACCGGCGTGCCAGTGATGCAGATCGCCCAGGCTGAATCGGAACGCCTGCTGCAAATGGAAGACGACCTGAAGAAGCACATCATCGGGCAGGACGAGGCCATCCAGTATATATCCAAGGCCGTGCGGCGCGCTCGTGCCGGCTTGAAGGACCCTCGCCGCCCCATCGGCTCGTTTATGTTCCTGGGCCCCACAGGGGTGGGCAAAACCGAGCTCACCAAGGCGCTGGCGCGCTTCATGTTCGGCAGCGAAGATGCCTTGATCCAGCTGGATATGTCGGAGTTCATGGAGCGGCACACCGTCAGCCGGCTGGTGGGAGCCCCGCCAGGTTACGTGGGCTATGAGGAAGCCGGGCAGCTTACGGAGGCGCTGAGGAGGCGGCCGTATTCCATCGTGGTGTTCGACGAGGTGGAAAAGGCTCACCCCGAAGCGCACAACATGCTGCTGCAGATCATGGAAGAAGGACACCTATCGGATGCACGCGGCCGCAAGGTGGACTTCCGCAATGCCATCGTGGTGATGACCTCCAACATCGGGGCCGAGCTAATCAAACGCCAGACCTCAATGGGTTTCTCCCTCAAGGTGGACGAAGCCACCGAGGAAAAGCTTGAATATGAAGAAATGCGCAAGAAGCTGATGGACTCGCTCAAGCGCGTGTTTCGCCCCGAGTTCATCAACCGCCTGGATTCGGTGATCGTCTTCCGTGCCCTCAATAAGGAGGACATCCAGGAGATCGTCAAGCTGGAGCTGGACAAGGTATCAGAGCGCCTCAGAGAGCATGACATATCCCTGATCGCCACCCCAATAGCCCTGGAAAAGCTGGCTGAGATGGGCTATGACCCCGAGATGGGCGCCCGGCCTTTGAAGCGGGTGATCCAGCAGAAGGTGGAGGATGCCCTTTCGGATGCCCTGCTCTCGGGCACCTTCAACGATGGTGACGCCATCATTGTGGATTACCGCGAGGATGAGGTGGTGCTGCGCCGCGAGACCGAGAAAGAGCCTGCCCCCCAGGGGGTATAATCGACATTCTTGTAGGGATGGGTCTGAGACTCACCGCTACATGGCATAGCGCATCGAATCGATGACCAAAACCGGGAGCAACAAGGTTCCCGGTTTTTTTTATTCCCCTCCCCTAAGGTATAATCTCTTCATGCCCAAGACTCACACCCAATATGTCTGCCAGCAATGCGGGCGCATCTCCGCCCGACCGCTGGGGCGCTGCCCGCAGTGCGGCGCCTGGAACAGCATGGTGGAGGAAATTATTGCCCCTCCCCCCAAAGCGGTACATGCTTCCGGGCGCGGGTTGACCGGTGCTTCCACCCCTCGCAAGCTCAGCGAGATCGATGGGGATGCCGACGAGCGCTGGCCGCTCTCCATCGGTGAGTTTGCCCGCGTGTTGGGGGGCGGCATCGTGCCCGGCTCGATCGTGCTGGTGGGCGGTGACCCGGGCATCGGCAAGAGCACCCTGCTGTTACAGCTGGCGCTCGAGATGGCCGCCTCGGGCCTGGTGCTGTACATCTCGGGTGAAGAGTCGGAGCGGCAGATCAAGATGCGCGCTATTCGCCTGCTTAAGGATCAGCAAGGGGAGATGCCGGAGGGCCTGCTGCTGGTGACCGAAACCAGCCTGGGGACGATCCTCGAGCATATCAGCAGCGCCAAGCCATCACTGGTGGTGGTCGACTCGATCCAGACGACCTACTTACCCGAGCTCGAGTCGACCGCGGGCAGCTTGACCCAGGTGCGCGAGTGCGCCAGCCGCCTGCGCGAGCTGGCCAAGGCGAGCGGCGTGGCGGTGTTCCTCATCGGGCACGTCACCAAGGAGGGCACCATTGCCGGGCCGCGCGTGCTGGAGCACATCGTAGACACCGTGCTGTACCTGGAGGGCGACCGCTACCAGTCTTACCGCCTGCTGCGCTCAGTTAAGAACCGCTTTGGTGCCACCTCGGAGGTGGGGGTGTTCGAGATGCGCGAGCGCGGCATGGTGGAGATCACCAATCCATCGGAAGCTTTCCTGGCAGAGCGCATGGTCAACGCCCCTGGCAGCGCTATCGCCGTTACCATGGAGGGCACTCGCCCCATCCTGGTGGAGGTGCAGGGGCTTTCAAGTCCCACTACTTTCGGTAACCCACGCCGCACTCCCAATGGGATCGACTTCAACCGCCTGCTGCTGGTGACTGCTGTGCTATCGCGGCGCCTGGGGTTGAGGCTAGCAGACCAGGACGTGTTCGTCAACGTGGTGGGTGGCATCCAGGTGGAAGAGCCGGCTGCCGACCTGGCCGTGGCGGCGGCGATTACCTCTTCGATGCGCGACCAGCCGGTGAAGGCCGATACCGTGCTGATCGGCGAGGTGGGTCTCTCTGGTGAGCTGCGCATGGTGGGCCAGCTGCCGGCGCGACTGCGCGAGGCGGCCAAGCTAGGCTTTCGCACAGCCATCGTGCCCAAAAGCATTCGCAAGGGTGAGCCCTGGCCTAAAGGAATCGAGATTGTTGAAGCGCGTTCGCTGCGAGAGGCGCTCGAAAAGGCGATGGTGAAGGAAGCCGGCAAAATGGTCCTCTCAGCGCACCAATAAAGTATCCCGTATCAGGCTATAATAAACTCAACAGCTTATTCCTGCCGGTATTGGTTGTATAGTTCCTGCCAGATCCACAGGATAGCCAGATGCCAATCACAATCTTGCGAACTAAACTAAACCTTCCACCTGACAATCTAAACCTGGTCAGGCGCCAGCGGCTAATGGACGCGATGGATGATGGTTTACACAGGGGCCACCTGGTTACCCTGGTATGTGCCCCTACCGGTTATGGAAAGACTACCCTGGTCAGCCAATGGATACATGATCATCGAGAAAGGGAACCCATACCGGCACCTGCGGCAATGCAGTTTATCTGGCTCTCGCTAGACCAGGAAGATAATGACCTGGCTCGATTCATCGCCTATATGGTGGCAGCGTTACAGCAAATCCGGCTTGAATTTGGTCAGGGAGTATTAGCTGCCTTACAGAATACACGCTCAGCCTCAACTAACCTGCTGGCAACCTTATTGATAAACGACCTGACTGCACTGGCTAATCCTGTCATATTGGTGCTGGAGGATTACCATGCGATAAGCACTCAATCCATTCATGAATTTATCAGTTATCTGATTGATCACCAACCGCCTCATCTTCACCTATTGATCATAGCGCGGGGTGACCCACCTTTGCCATTTGCACGTTTACGTGCAAAGGACCAGTTGACAGAAATTCGCCTGCAAGAGCTAGCCCTTACCGATGAAGAAAGCGAGTTTTTCCTGAAAAAGCTTATGCAGCTGGATTTGTCTTCCGAGCAAGTGAAGCGGTTACAGGAACGTACAGAGGGCTGGGCAGCTGGCTTACAGCTGGCCGTACTTTCCATGCGACACACACCAGACATGTCAAGCTTCATTCAAAGTTTCTCTGGTGGCCATGAATATATAGCCGACTATCTCACGAGTGAAGTCCTGGAACAATTAGACCAAAGTACCAGGGACTTCCTTCTGCAAACGTCTATATTGAAACAGTTCTCTGCCCCACTATGTGAAGCGGTTTCCAGGCAGCAGCAATGTGCACAAATCATAGAAAAGCTTGCCAGCGCCAATGCATTCCTCATTCCCCTAGATAACCAGCGGGAATGGTATCGCTACCACGCCTTATTTGCAGATCTGTTACGAAAGCGATTACTGCAATCTAAGAAAGATATCTTGGATGGTCTACACAACAGGGCAGGAGAGTGGTACGACCAAAATAAAATGCTGGAACAGGCCATTGAGCATTACCTGGCTGGTGAAAATTACGCCAGAGCAGCAACTCTGATTGAAGAAAATGCAGAGCAAATCTTGATGGCTGGACAAACAGTGACTTATTTGCGCTGGATGGCAACTTTTCCGATAGATCAACTGTTTGCCTATCCGGTTCTTGTCGTCTATCAGGGTGTGGCCATGATGCTATTGGGGAAAATCCCAGAAAATGCTCTTTCCATGCTGGGAGAAATTACCTCATCAACCGGTAAATATCGGGGTGAAATGGACAGCTTAAATGCTCTGTACTCTGTTCTAAAGGGACATGCACCAGAAGCGATCTATTTAAGTGAAAGCGCTTTGCAAGATTTACCTGTAGAGCGCGCCTTCTTACGCCTCCTGGCTGCAGATAGCCTGGCGATGGGGTACACCCTGCGTGGCGATTTAATCAAAGCCTCGTTGGCGTTCGAACGGGTGGTGGAAGCTTCTAAAATAGCCGGCAATGTGATCATGATGTTGATCGGAATGACGAATCTGGCTGGATTGCACTACCAACAAGGTCATTTATACCGGGCCTGGGATGAATACCAGAATGTGCTCGATCTTAGCCGGGAGAAATTAGGGAACTGTTCTCAACCGATGGCCAGGGCCTTGTTCGGGATGGGAGAGCTGGCGCGAGAATGGAACGACCTGGATGCTGCCAGTAAGTATCTGACAGAAGCGACTGAAATATTCAGGCAGCTCAAGGACATTGGGCTTCCTCTTGCCAATGTTTCTTTAGCCAGGGTTTACTTATCTATGGGTGAGCGGGAAAAGGTGCAGGTTGTTTTGGAGGATGCCCGGCAACACTCACGAGAGTCGAAAACCACCACACTAGATGATTACCTAACCGAGTTGATGCAAGCCCGACTGTGGCTTTCATCCGGGGAACTCGAGCGGGTAGAGCAGTGGGTTGGCGTACGAGGATTAACCGACAGGCCTATGGAGGATTTGGTAGCCCTGGCTGACCATAATGCCACAGCCTTTGAGCTAATTCAGGGTGAGTTTCTTATACTGGTCCGGTTTTACATAGCAAAAAATGAAACCCAGAAAGCCCTGGATATTCTGGATGTTTTGCTCATCCATAATGAAAATAACTCTCAAATCCGTCGCGTGATCGAAATCCTGGTGCTACAAGCGATTGCTTACCAGCAGCAGGGAGCCAATGATGACGCCATGCAAGCATTTACCCGGGCAATAAATCTGGCACAACCAGAGAATTATATGCGCACTTTTCTTGATGAAGGAAAACCCGTGGTCCAGCTTCTTCGTCAAGCGATTGCCGCTAATTGCTCACTAGAATACGTGGGGACCTTATTAACCGCCTTTACCGGGCATGGATATCAATCACCGCGACCTCGAGAGAAGGCTGGTGGAGGGCAGGGCTTGATCGAACCATTGAGTGACCGTGAGCTTGAAGTGCTCGGATTGGTCGCCCAAGGAATGACAAACCAGGAGATTAGTCACCGGCTGCATATCACACTGAGCACGGTGAAAGGCCATACATCGAATATCTATGGCAAGCTGGGAGTAGTAAACCGCACTCAGGCGATTAAACTGGCACAGGACATAGGCTTATTAGGACGAAATTAGCTCTGTTGACCAACTTTCTGGTAAGGGATAATTCCCCTTTTTATATC
>Ga0209609_10000698_pt1 | contig 19674 bp, 18 predicted proteins | sample LakKivw325mmetaG_FD_184136 | JGI IMG/M metagenome (GOLD analysis project Ga0209609, IMG submission 184136) | Anoxic lake water microbial communities from Lake Kivu, Rwanda to study Microbial Dark Matter (Phase II) - Lake Kivu water 325m metaG... | ecosystem: Environmental > Aquatic > Freshwater... | reverse complement strand
GCATTAAGGTGATGCTCGCCGATGGACGCGTGGGACGGGTGGACAGCCTGGTGGAGTGAGGAACTCCGTCACTCCAATCGGTCGAATCAGTCCAATCCGTCGTATTACGTCTGCGGAACGCTAGTACTTCACCAGAGACTCAATCCAGTGCCCTTCGAGTGCTCTGCGGCCCTTCAGAAACTCCAGCTCGAGCAGGAAGCACATGCCGACCACCCTGCCGCCAAGCATCTCGGTAAGGTTAATGGCAGCTCGCGCCGTCCCGCCAGTGGCCAGCAGGTCGTCTACAATCGCGACCCTCATGCCCTTCTTGACGGCGTCCTTGTGCATTTCCACGCTGCTGGTGCCATACTCCAGGGCATACTCAGCCTGGATCACGTCCGAGGGCAGCTTTCCGGCCTTTCTCACAGGCACGAAACCGACCCCCAACTCCAGTGCCACCGGGCTGCCGAGTATGAACCCGCGCGACTCAATGCCGACCACAACATCGGGCTTGAGCGCTTTCACAGTCTCGGCGACCCATTCCACAGCCTGTTTGAACGCGAGAGGGTTCTGAAGCACAGGAGTTATGTCGCGGAAGAGGATTCCTTTGGATGGGAAATCCGGGATGTCCCTGATGAGGCGTCTGATATTCTCTGCAGCATTCATTGTCTGATGTTCCTTTTCATGCTTGTCAGGCTGTCGCCGTAGCCCGGGCGCGCGATGCCGTTCTCCGTTACGATGGCGCTGACAAGCTCATTCGGGGTTACGTCGAAGGAAGGGTTCATAACTGCGATTCCCTCCGGGGCAACACGAGCTCCGTCTATGTGCGTCATCTCATCCGAGGATCGCTCCTCAATGGGTATATCGTCTCCGTGGCCAAGAGAGAAGTCGATTGTGGACACCGGCGCGGCCACATAGAACGGGATGTTGTGATATCTGGCGAGGACGGCCACGGAGTAGGTGCCGATCTTGTTTGCCACATCGCCATTTGCTGCTATCCTGTCCGCGCCAACCACGACGCAGTCAATCGCGCCGTTCTTCATAAGCGACGCCGCCATGTTATCCACCACCAGCGTTACCGGTATACTGTCGGCAAGTAGCTCGAAACAGGTGAGCTTCATGCCCTGGAGCCTGGGCCGGGTCTCATCAGCGTATACGTGGATGCGCTTGCCGGCTTCCATCGCGGCCCGCACCACGCCAAGCGCAGTGCCATATCCGACGCACGCCAGCGCTCCCGCGTTGCAGTGTGTGAGGACCCCTCCGTGCTGGGGCAACAGCTCTGCGCCGTGCCTGCCGATCAGCCGATTGACGCTCTCATCTTCTGCTACGATGCTCTCCGCGAGCCGGTCGAGCTGCTCGACTATCTCACCGCGCGAAAGACCTTCGTTCGCCGATGACATTGCGGCATCCAGCATACGGTCAATGCCCCAGAACAGGTTAACCGCGGTCGGCCTCGTGCCTTTCAAGAGCGCCGCAGCGTCCTCGAGTGAGCCGATAAGCTCCGAAACCTCTGTTGCCGTCGACTGTCTCGCCGCAAGAGCCATACCGATTGCCGCGGATACGCCGATTGCCGGCGCACCCCGGACTCTCATCGACGAGATCGCCTCGGCAATCTGTTCCACGCTGTCCATCTCCAAAACCACCATCTCTGATGGCAGCCGGGTCTGGTCGATCATCACGGCTTTGCCGTTGGTGTAGTCTACTGTTCTTTGCATGACTACATCCACTTATACTCTTAATGGCTACAATCCTGCATTGCCAACAGCAAGTTATGCCGGACTTGATCCGGCAACCGTCCGGAGGGTCTGCGCATCCCGCCTGATGACTCCCATACTTCGCGGGCGTGTACCCCGAAGCTTGCTCCTGTTGCGGGGTTGCATGTTCCGTGCTCTGGGCGTGTTCTCGCCCGACGTGAGATTCGCACCGGCGCCTGTTCGCCGCGAAGTGATGTGTGACATTCGTAGTACATTGTGGTATACTGTGCATGGAGGAAATTGGCCATGTCAGTAACACGCACTAAATCCGGGAGTTTGAGTTGCAGAGTGTCCCCTGAGCACAAGCGGCTGATCGAACAAGCTGCAAGGACATCCGGGTTCACTCTGTCCGATTTCATCGTCCATGCTCTGGTTTCTGCCGCATCCGATGTGGTGCGGGAGGAACCGGTCATCAGACTTACCAAGAGTGAGTGGGACGCCTTCACCACATCCCTCGACCGATCCGCGCGCGAACCGAGCGAAGCTACCAAGAATGCAGTTGAACTGTTCAAGCAGGGCCGTGATGAAGGCGACCGGCACGTATGGTAGAAACGCCCTTGTTCTCGACCTCCCTCATCATCGAGCGTCTGGATAAGACCGTCCACGACAGACGCGACTTCGATTGCGGAGAGCCCAGTCTCAACGACTATCTCAAGTCCACTGCGCGGCAGCATATGGACAAGGGTTACGCGCAGGTTTGGGTGGCCGTCTCGGAACCGGGGTCTCCAAAGATAATCGGCTACTACACTCTCTCAACGAGTGCTCTTCGACCTGAAGAAATGCCCGGCAAGGCGTCGATAAAGAAGATTCCAGTTGTCCTCCTTGGCCGGCTCGCCGTCGACAGCCGGCACCAAGGTCAGCAGATAGGCGTACGTCTACTGTTTCATGCTCAGAGGAGCGCGCTCTTGCTGTCCAGGAGAGTCGGTATTCACGCGCTCGTCGTCGATGCACTTGACGATAATGCTGCAGCGTTCTATCGCCGCTACGACTTCGAAGAACTTACCACCGGCCCCACTTACCTATACAAGACGATCAAGGATATCGAAGCTTTGGGACTGCTCGAGGAGAACCTCTAGCATATCCTTCTGGCTCGCCGTTGTTTGCGTCGTGCTGCCCTTGCCTCGTGAACGGTACTGCCTGAATCCGACCTCTATGAAGTGTTTGTCAAAGCCGATGGTCTGTAACAGCAATCACGTCTGATGTATCAAGGAGTATCAAGCGAAGTACTTGGCAGGGTACTTGCCGTGATCTATCGAGATGTCGGTCTCACCTGACTTACCCACGCCTATCCACGGATGCTTCTTCATCGAGTCCGTGTCGGCAGTGTCTTCCTGTGCTCCGAAGCCAGCCGCGGTGGACGCAATCCCCTCCCAACACAGGCTAATAGACAAGGACATCTGATGGGGCGATAGCGGTGATGCCCTGGTAGCGGACGAAATCGGCGCCGTTTAACGTTAGGATACGTGTGACTCCTTGTGCGAGCATCAGGGTGGCTATGCGGGCATCGTGTGCCTGCCTGCCGATGATGGGGTAGCGCATAGCGAGGTTGCGCCACCGCTTGGCTATATCCGATGGTTCGGGAAGACAGGGGAACGACTGCTCCATATCGTCCAAGAACTGCCGGGCTTCGGCAAGGGTGAATCCGAGGCCGTTGACCTCCACTGGCCGACTGGCCACGACGTAGGATTCGATGATGACCTGTGCGCATATATAGACGACATTGGACGTCTCGGCCAGACGCGTCACGGCTTCAGTACATTGGGCGTGTTCAGGGGCTCCGCTGTCGGCCCACCTCAGTAGCACATTGGAGTCAAGCAGTATCTTCAAGCGCCTCGGTCCTCGTACATATTCTCTCGGCGCAGAGCCTCCCGCGGGATGCCCACAGGCTTCGCGCGCGATGCGATGCGGCGTACGGCGTCCTTGGCCTTCTCCGGATCCCATTGTGGCCCACCATCAGCCAGCTTGAGCTCAAAATCAAGTGGCTCGTTGACGGGCAGATCGACCGGACCTTCGGGCACAAACACCCTGCCGTCGAAGTGCATTCGAATAACCGTGGACATGACGTCTACCTCCATATTCATTATACCACGCAGCAACAAAGCGCACGAAACGACTTGTGCATTTGAGATGCAGTCGTTTGCGCCTCCCGTCGTGTCTTGGTATAATCTCCTGACATACCTGCCTTGCGGTGTCGGAGAAGGGGAGACGATGGGAAGAACCTTTGTTCTATTGTTGCTGCTTGCGCTGGTGGCATACATGGGCTATAACCAGTGGAAGATGGACAAGATGCGACGCGACCTTGAGGCCATTACCAGTCGAGTCCACCGAACCGGGCCCAACTCCAGTGGGCAGAGTGACCTGGTTACTCCGCTGGCCAAGGCAGAGCTACACACACGCAAAGCCAAGGACATGATCAAGAAGAATCGCCCCGCTGAAGCTCAGAAGGAACTCGATTACGCACTCAAGAACCTTGAACAGGCAAACGGCGTTTCAAGAGATATTGTCGGCGAGGGCGCGCGTTACATCGGCAAGGCTCGCGAGAAAGCGATAAGTCTCTTCCAGGAGACCTGGAAGGAAATATCCGAAGACCCCGGCAAGAAGAAACAGGGAAACTGACCTTGAAGACGGCCGCGATCGTGCCGGCATACAATGAACAGGACAGGGTGGGAACAGTCCTCGAGGCAATCAGAGAGGCGACGCTCATCGATGAAGTCCTGGTGGTCAACGATGGTTCTACCGATGCCACGTCCGAGGTAGTCTCTCGAGTCCCTAACGTGCGGCTGGTAGAGATGGGGTCAAATGGCGGCAAGGGAGCTGCGATGCGCATGGGTGCCGCCAGCACTGATGCTGATATCGTGCTTTTCCTTGACGCAGACCTCGCCGGTATGACCGGCCAGAAAGTGGACGCCATCGTTCAGCCAGTCCTGGATGGGCAGGCGGATATGTCCATCGGCATCTTTCGGGGTGGGCGGAGATCCACTGATGTGGCGCAAGTCATTGCACCGTACATATCCGGCCAGCGGGCCTTGCACCGGGAAGTGTTCTTGAGCATTCCGAACATTGACAGGGCCAGATCCGGCGTCGAAACCGCCATCACCAGGTACTATCGTATGAGGGGTCTCAGAGTGACCCGTGTAGCATTGGCTGGCTGCACCCACTGCATGAAAGAAGAGAAGCTCGGTTTCGTCCGCGGGTTCTTTTCCCGGCTGCGCATGTACAAAGAAATCGCGCAGATCATACTCGACGGGCGAAACCTCAAATCGCACTAGCGCGGCGCCGCACGCTGGGTTTTCTCATCACATCTGGATTGACCTCAGGCGTCCGTCGTGCTACAATGCGTACAGTACGAACGGGACGGTGGGAACACGGTGAAGGAACTGACATTTAAGTCTTACGATGACATGCTCAATGACCTTGAACGGCAGATGAAGAGAGTCTCTGACGACATCCTGACGCATATGTTCCGCATGTCCAGTGCCTCAGGGGAAGTGTGGTCTCCCAGGGTCGATGTGTACGAGACGGCGACTGCCGTTGTGGTGAAGGTCTGCGTGGCTGGTCTGGATCCGGCGAATCTCGAACTTACGCTGTCCGGAGACAACAGGTTCCTTACGCTTCGCGGTGTGAGGATCGACCAGGATGACGACAAGATCGACCGGATCCGATATCACCAGTTGGAGGTCTACTACGGACCCTTCGAGCGGGTCGTGTCTATGCCGCCGGATGTTCCTCTGGACCGGGATAGACTGGCCGCCACCTACAAGGATGGCTTTATGAAGGTGGTTCTGCCGAAGAGACAGGGCAAGTCTACCCGGGTCATCGAGATCGAGTAGACGGTTCGAAGCGCCGTAAGATACGCTGTGGCGTCTGCCAGACGGCGGCCAGTCTCCATCCTGTCTGCTCGAAGCCGCCGTGATTCACTGTGGCAAGCGGTTCCCTCCGAACAGTACGGGTGAGGTTGCTGGCTCAGGTCGAAATGACATGGCGGCGAACGGTATCACTTGCGAACGAAGTGATGAATCTCAGACTGATGAATACTCCGCCGGGCCGGGCACTGCCTTTGCTCTTTCCGGCCTGATATAGAGGATGTCGAATATGGAAAACGAAGTCGCAGAAAGCCCGCAGATACTGGAACCTGACGCCGGAGACTCGACGAGTGAGCGTTCGGTGGTCATACCCGAGGAACTCAGCCTTCTCCCGCTGAAAGAGACGGTCCTGTACCCGCTTGTGGTGATGCCGTTGATCGTCTCACGTGACAGCTCGATGAAGCTGGTCGACGACGCGGTCGTGGCAGAGAATCGTATCATCGCTCTTTCCGCTCTTCGGGACTCCAGTGTCGAAGAACCGGGGATGAACGACGTCTATTCTGTGGGGGTGGCGGCGGCAATACACACGATGTTGCGCCTGCCTGAGCACCAGCGCCTGATCGTGCAGGGACTCAAGAGGGTGCGGTTTGTCGAGGTCATAGAATCTCAGCCATACCTCAAGGTCCGCACGGAAGAGATGCCTGATGTCGAGGATTGGACTGAGAGTGAACTCGTGGAGATGGAGGCACTGCGGCGGAACGTTTCTTCAGCGTTCCAGAAAGTCGTCGCCCTGTCACCCAATCTGCCGGATGAGCTGCAGGGAATCACCACCAGCATCACAAGGCCCGCCCTGCTGGCTGATACCATAGCTCTGCACTTGCCCGTGGAGGTTTCAGAGAAGCAGGATCTCCTGGAGACACCGGGGATCATGGCCAGGCTCAAGAAGCTGCTGGCGATACTTCTCCGCGAGGTCGAGGTTCTGGAACTTGGCAGCAAGATTCAGAGCCAGGTGCATTCGGAGATGGGCAAGACCCAACGCGACTACTACCTGCGCGAGCAGATCAAAGCCATACAGAAGGAACTCGGCGAAAGCGACGAACGCACCATTGAGATAGCTGAGTTGCAGCAGAAAATCAAAGAAGCGGGAATGACGGAGGAGGCTGAGAAAGAAGCGGTCCGGGAACTCGACCGCCTGAGCCACATGTCGGTATCCGCCCCCGAGTATACGGTCTCACGCACCTTCATCGACTGGCTGGTAAGTCTTCCATGGGGCAAGTACACGACCGACAATCTGGACATTCACCAGGTGCGGTCGATACTGGACTCAGATCACTACGGTTTGGAGAAGGTCAAAGACCGCATCCTCGAGTACATCTCAGTGCGCAAGTTCAAAGAAGCCGGCGACATGAGACATCCGATTCTTTGTTTCGTGGGACCTCCCGGCGTGGGAAAGACGTCACTGGGCAAGTCGATCGCCAAGAGCCTGGGCAGAGAGTTTGTTCGCATCAGTCTCGGCGGTGTGCGCGATGAGGCAGAGATACGCGGGCACAGACGCACGTACGTAGGCGCCCTGCCTGGGCAGATCATACAGGGCATCAAGCGAGCAGGCTCACACAACCCCATATTTATGCTCGATGAGATCGACAAAGTGGGAGCCGATTTCCGTGGCGACCCGTCGGCCGCGTTGTTGGAGGTGCTGGATCCAGAGCAGAACTCCACGTTCCGCGACCATTACCTGGAGGTCACGTTCGACCTGTCCAAGGTGATGTTTATCACGACGGCGAACGTCCCCGACACCATTCTTCCGCCTCTGCGTGACAGGATGGAAACCCTTGAGATTGCGGGATACACGGAAGAAGAAAAGCTGGAGATAGCCAAACGACACCTTATTCCCAAGCAGTTGGATGAGCACGGCTTGAAAGCCCGGACTCATCTGACATTTACCAAGGACGGCATATACGAAGTCATCCGTGGCTACACCCGTGAGGCCGGGGTGCGTAACCTGGAGCGACACGTCGCGTCAATATGCCGCAAGACAGCCAGGCAACTTGCAGAAGGCAGAACGGAACCGGTCAAAGCGAATGCGAAGCAGGTCCACGAGTTTCTCGGAGTGCCAAGGTACACATTTGAGGAAATCAACGAACGCACCAGCGAGCCGGGGGTCGCGGTCGGGCTCGCGTGGACCCCGACGGGCGGGGATGTGCTGTTTGTCGAAGCAAGTCGCATGGAGGGTGGCAAGCAGCTCTTGATAACTGGCCAGCTAGGGGATGTCATGAAGGAATCCGCTCAGGCTGCGCTGTCTTACATCCGGTCTCACGCAGAGGACCTGGGAGTTCCCGCCGACTTCTATTCGAATACCGACATACACGTTCACGTGCCTGCCGGTGCAATACCCAAGGACGGGCCGTCGGCCGGAGTCACAATGACAACTGCTATGGTTTCGCTGCTCACGGGGCGCAAGGTCAAACACAAAGTGGCTATGACCGGCGAGATCACGCTTCGCGGCAAGGTTCTGCCGGTTGGGGGACTCAAGGAGAAGATTCTTGCCGCACGGCGCGCGGGGGTGGAAACTGTTATTGTGCCGAAGGACAACCGCAAAGACATTATGGAGGACGTGCCCGCACACATCATCAGTGAGATGAACATAGAGTATGTCGGCGATATCGGGCGTGTGCTTGCTTTGGCTCTGGAACCCGCGGGAACCAGACGCAGAGGACGAACCTGATCCGGAGCGTTCCTTCATCGTAGGGCAAACATGCGTGTTTGCCTGGTGGACTAAACGGGCTGACACACAGGTCCGCGCTTATAGACGGCTAGCTCTCCAAGCGCTCCCAGGCTTCTGGAAACACGTCGACCGGCTCGCGCATTTCCTCCGGAACAATGCTCTTGAGAAGGACGATCGATGTGCCGTCGTCTCCAGTGGAAAGCAGTATCTTGTCTGAGACGCTGAGCATAAGTGTGTAGCCCAGTCCCATACTCGGCTTGGTGGAGAAACCTCGCTGTAGTGTGGCCCTCGGAATGAGAAGCGACTCAATACCACAGCCTTTGTCCGTAATGCAGATGAACACGCAGCCATCGGCCTCCCCTGCGTACACCTTGCCTGCGGACGCGTGCCGCAGTGCATTCGTGATAGCCTCTCCGACGCCGATGATAAAGGCATAGAGATCCTCGCCCTGGAGTCCTCTGTCGCGGCAGAAGCGCTCGATCTGACTCCTTGCGTGGGAAGCCAGGGCGACGTCATCTACTTCGAAGCTCACAGAACTGTCGGCGATGAAACGTTGAACGTCCTCGGTCTCGCAGATGTCCAGCTTTCCCTCAGTCGCACTCTGGATCGTCTCGCGGTAGAACTGTCTCTTCTGGACTTCGAGTTGCCGCTCCAGTTGTATCCTGCGTTCCTCATCCGCCCTGCGTTGAGTGACGTCCTGTATGATGGCCATAACGTAGCGTTCGCCGCGCTGAGAGTAGCAGGTCAGGCGCACATCACACTGCATTGTGCTCCCGTCAGGCCTGCGCAATGTCCAGTCCAGAGTCTCCATCCCGCTCCAGACCGCGCGATCAAGCTTCATCCGACAGTCTCTAGGTTTGCTCTCGCTGCCCTTGTGCTCGGCGGTGCAGATTACGCACATCTCGGTGCCTTCGAGATCCGCCACGCTTCGGTCGAGCAGGGCACAAGCCGCTGGGTTGGCGGTGACTATGACTCCGTCCTTGACCACAAGCAACGCCAGCGGCGTGGATTCGAATAGCAGTCTGTAGCGTTCCTCAGTGTCAGAGAGGTCACTCTTGGCCTGCTCGTGCCCCGTAACGTCTATGGCATTAACCAAAATTGCGGGCGCGCCTTGGTAGTCTATGGTGGCAGTACAGAGCTCGCAGTAACGCATTTTGCCTGTAGCCGTGAGGAGCCTGATCATCAAGTGCTCGTCCGGCAGACACTTTCCGGACAGTCTTCGCTGGTGGTAGTCGAGAGCAGATGCTTTGTCTTCAGGGTGGACGTAGCAAAGAGCGTCCAGACCATGCAGTTGCTGCTCTGTAAGGCCCACCATCTCGCACATTTTGCGGTTGGTGTAAACAATCCGCCCGTGGCGCACGATTACCACGCCGGTAAGAGAGTTGTCTACCAGGGTCTTGTAGAAACCGTTGTTTGTAAGGAATCGCTCCGCATGACCGCTCACAGCTTTACCCCTGCTAGGCACACTTATGGTCAGCGCAGACTCCTTTTCTGTGTACAGCCCCGCGGGCTGCGCACTTGCGCTTCTCTCCAACTCACTCCTCTTTTGCTCCGCCTTCAGTTGTTTTATACCCCAGCTTCCGCTACTCTAAGCATGAATTTCTGTTCTCTGGGTTACAAATCTTACATCACGGGCTCAGCCGAAGAGTGCACCCGACTTACGCACTGGACGTCCACCAGAACAGTCTACACATCAGCCCGCTATCGGCCTGCGTGCGCGAGGGTCCCAGGGTTACCTGGCTCGACGCCACTATTGCAGTCTGGCTCTTCTATGATGCTTCCGTGGCAAGTACTTCATTTGTTCGCACTCAATGTCGTAACACAGCTCCTTCGGTTTGCCGCCCTTCTTTGCCAAAGCGCATTCAGTACTGTTGGTGTAGGGGCAGTAGACCGAGGTGCCGTGGTCGAGGCCGCTCATCGCGGTCTCGCCTATCCATTCTCCCACCCAGTCCGATGACATATCGGAGTCCTCCGTGAAAGGCTTGCAGAGTGCGGTCACGGCCGCGGTAGCTTCTACCTGTCCGATCCAGATCACGCCTGCTGCAACGGTTTGCTCAGCAGAAACGAATGGCCCCGCAGTCTGCTTGAGGTTGCTATCGTAATAATCGGCACTTTCACTGGAGGTCTTCATAGCTGTCTGGTGATTGGGTTTGTCTTCGACACGGAACTGTAGAGGTCTTCGAATGCACGGGCCATCGTCTCAAGAGAGAATGCTGCCGCGCCGCTTCTGGCAGCTTCTCCCATGCTTGTCCGAAGAACAGGATCCTCTATGAGCCGGAGTATTCTCTCGGCGAACTCCCGCGGATCATCAGAGCAGAGAAACCCGTCAATGCCGTCGCGCACGTTTTCCGGAATGCCGCCCGCGTCTGCGGCTACTACGGGTGTGCCCGCGCTCATTGCCTCGCAGACAGCAAGCCCCTGCGTTTCAGTCGTGGAAGGAAAGAAGAAGACATCCGCGGCGGCAAATACCGAGCCGAGCTGAGCGTGTGGCCTCGGTCCGCAGAACGTTGCGAGCCCGTCCAGCCCAAGCCTGCGTGCCTCACGCCGAACTTCCTCAAGGGCGGGACCCCCGCCCACAAGAAACAAGCGGACCGACTTGTTCTTGTCCGTCACGATACGAAAAGTCTTTAGAAGAGTCAGGAGGTTCTTTTCTCTGGCTATCCTGCCTACGTAGAGAAGAATTCGCTCATCGTCAGATACGCCCATCTCTGTCCTGACCCGTCTTCTGGTCTGGGCGTCGATTGTGGCAACTGCTCTGACGCCGGTCTTGATCACTTCAATGCGGGTGCGGACCCCGATTCTCTCCAAGTTCGACTTTATCGGCAGAGACGGTGTGACTACGGCCGCGCAATGGTTGTAATACCAGGACATCAGGCGAGTCAACGCGTACTGTGTAACCGCGCGGGGACGGATCGGGGCATAGTGTGCGTACTCCGTGTACATGGTGTGGTTGGTCGACACCAGAGGTATGCCCCGCTTCGCCGCCCAACGCATCCCAAGTATTCCGAGGATGAACGGAGTCTGGGTGTGCACAACGTCCAAACCCAGTCCGTCAAAAGCACGATGCGCATCAGGCGCCCACGGCAGGGGAAACGGGTAGTCCGGCATCAGGGGCGTGTGTACAGAGGGCACGCGGACCACCATCGAAAACGTGTCGGTGTGTCCTTTGTGTGCAGGTGCAAACACGAATACCTCGTGTCCCAGTCTGGCCATTTCGGTCATCAGCGCCGTCACGCAGACGGACACACCGTTGATTATGGGTTCATAGCTTTCCGAAAATACCGCAATACGCATTCAGGCCGGAAACGGGATCGACGAGCTAGTTAGCCGCCGTTCTGGGCCTCCACAAACCCAAGTACGTCTGAAAGCCGGAAGCGGCGCTGGTTGCCCGCGGTCCGATGATGTCTGAGCACGCCCCGGTTAGTGTATCTTCGCACTGTGGTGGGACACACGTTGAGCAGTCTTGCAGTCTCTTCCAGCGTCAGGGTAGGATCCACCAGGCGCTGAATCATCTCATCACGCGACTCCTTGAACGCACTGTAGGAGCGCTGTGCGACTTCTTCACTGGCAACGCCGAAGAGCACCTGAAGGTGGTGCGGCATTCGATTCCACGCTGCTTCCACGCGGTCGTGTTCGAGTGATTGCGTGGCTGTCGATGGTTGCGGCGCATTCTTTGGCTTGGGCTGAGCACGCACCGCCGGGGTAGCGGGCTTCGGGGCGGCAGTGACAACTTGAGCGCTGTCCAGTGGGCGAGGAGTGCCCGTGCCCTCTGCCGAATCGATGATGTCGGTCTCCACCTCGTCGGAGTCGTCCACAAAGTCTTCGATCCGCGCGGAGACCTCTGGTCTGCGGGTCTCCATCGGGATAAAATCTTCTACCTGCGGTATTGCATCGTCCTCCAGCACTTCCGGCCCATCGTCCTGTGAGATGGTAGCCACCCCCGACTGTGGAAGCCCTGTGGTATGTTCACGCACCTGGCCAACGCCTGAGCCATCACCAGCGTCCTCAATGGCCCTGACCACCAGCGGGGATACACGGTTAGCCACGCGCTCTGCGGTTGGCTGCAAAACAACATGTTTTTCGTCAGCACGCGGTTCCGACCGCGTGTGACCGTTGCCCTTGACGGTAGTCCTCTTCGCTTTCAGTTCCTTTTCGCGTTTCTCGACCTGTCTGAACCATTCACCCAGCCTGAAATCTACGTTTGCCATAACCATCTCCCTCAGCACAAAAACATAGCGTCGCCAAAACTAAAGAATCTATATTTGCAGTCAACGGCCTCCCGGTATGCTTTCATAACCAGTTCCCGTCCTGCGAGTGCACTTACCATCATCAGAAGCGTTGATTTTGGTATATGGAAGTTCGTAACGAGACAGTCAACCACCTTGAACCGGTAACCCGGCGCAATGAAGACGCCCGTCTCTTCGGCCTTTGGCGCGACCTTCCCTGGTCTCAACGCAGCGCTTTCCAGCGCTCTCGCGGTGGTCGTTCCCACCGCGACGACCCGCCCGGAAGCTTCGTTCACGACCTGTGCACAATCCTCAGAGATCACGTACCACTCGCGGTGCATCACGTGATCTTCGATCTGTTCGGTTCTCACCGGTCTGAACGTCGCCACTCCGACGTGTAGAGTGATCCAAGCAGTGCGGACCCCTTTGGCTTGAATCCTCTCGATTAGTTCTGATGTAAAATGTAGTCCGGCCGTTGGCGCAGCCGCAGAACCTTCCGCAGCCGCGTACACGGTCTGATACCTTTCGGAATCAACGAGTTCCTTGCGAATATACGGTGGCAGAGGCACACGCCCCTGCTGCGCAATCAACTCGTCGGGGTCGCCGGTTGCCTGAAACTTCAGAACCCTTCCGCCTTCTTCCGTTCGATCCAGAACCTCGCACGAAAGAGACCCGTCAAAATGCAGCCTGACTCCCACTCCCACGCGCCGGCCGGGCTTCACCATTGCTTTCCAGACACCAGCCTCAACCCGGCTCAAGAGCAGCACTTCCACTCTGCCACCGGTCTCTTTTGTGCCCTCAAGTCTGCCTGGCACCACTCTAGTGTCGTTGAACACCACGACGTCCCCTGCGTGCAACAGGTCGACAATATCGCAGAATCGACGGTGTTCAATGGTCTCCGACGCCTTGTTCACTACCATCAACCGAGACTCATCCCGGTTAGCCAGTGGCTCCTGGGCGATCAGTTCCTCTGGAAGCGTGTAGTCGAAATCCCTGGTAAGCATCCAGCACCCCGAAATATACAGGAGCCAAGCGGCGCGTCTTGGTATGACTAGATTCTACACTGAGAACGCCCGAATGTCAATGGATTTGCGTGGAAAGTTTCGCCATATTTCAGGCACGATTTGGCCAAATCTGGCTGACAAACTCAAATATATCTGCGGCACAGTGCGGGTTCAGCCCGGAGCAACGTGCAATCCTACCGGCAAGTAAGTAGTTGGATGACGTTATCTGGGCGGGCACCAGCCACAGAGTTGTTTTGGCACTGCAGCACTGAGTGATTCAAGGTGGCTAATTTTTATGGTGGGCCCGACACTCCTGTCGGGCGGCGCCGGACAAGAGTGTCCGGCCAGCCGCTGCCATCGGATGCAATTCACAGACCGTGAACTGCTTAGCTGCGAAGTTTCTGCCACCAGGCCTTGCGCTCGGTTCCATATTCGGTGTCCGCGTCCGGGTGTCTGCGCACCGGCGCGGCATCCGAAGGCTCTTGCCCGGAGGATTCCTCGGAGGGTGTTGGTGTGGTTGACCTGGTGCTTTCGTCATCTACGGGGATGGCTTCCACGTCCGGTGTGGACGTTTCCTGAGTGAGCAGTATGTCACTATCCATCCCAGCCTTCTGAGACATTCTTACTCGCTCGGAGAGCGTTCCGAGGTCTCCCCAGTCGGATCTGAGCGGGCCTGATTCTGATATCTCGGCGTCCGGCACGCCGCTCTTCTCGAATAGCTCGTTGATTCGTGATATGCGGTCGGCCCATTCCTTCCGTTTGGGTTCCGGAAGTGCTTTGGCGATCTCCTTGAACTCCACGCTGGTCAGGGCCATGGTCTCCTGGGTGCGCTGAAGCATTCTGTTGGCCCAGTTCAGCATTACATTGAGCTCTTTCTGACGCTCGAGCAGGGACATCACCAGCGTATAAGTATTGCGTTCGCGTTCGCGAGCATCCCAATACTGCTGTTCGAGCAGCTTGGCCTTCTGGCGCCAGATCGCCCCTTCGCGCCTGGCCTTATACAGCTTGTCCGTCAGTTCCGCTATTTTCTGTGACAGTTGGTCTTCGCTCAAGATTATCGCCTCCGAGTCCATACCATTATCGGACAATTACGCGCTTCACGCAAGTTATGATCGATAAGTTTGTTTCATACTTGCTCATTTGTCGCCGGTGGGGTATCCTAGATGCCATGGATATGATTGCACTGCTGTGCGCGGTAATAGCTGCTCCCATTGTCGGAGGGGGCTTTGGTGAGCTCACCAACGGGCTCATTCAACTGGCCGTCTACTCAGCGCTGGCATTCAGGCTCCTGGTCTCTCGAGGCCGTGCCAACTTGGCCGTCCCGCCTGGCGCTGTGCTTCTTGGGGGTCTGTGCATAGTGACCGTGGCCTCACTGGTAGTATCCGTCTCCTTTTATCATGCCGCCAAACAGTCGCTGCTCGCCCTGGCGGGCGTTGTTACCTATATGATCACGGCCGATCGCTGTCGCTCGCGTGCGTGGGCTTCAGCAGTCCTGTGGTCGGTCGTACTGTGCGGTCTGGGCGTGTGCCTCTATTCCATCAGGCAATATGCCATAAGCACTGGCGGCGGAGCGCAGTTCTGGGCGGCGGTGCTGGGGCCGTCCGAGGCTATGCGGATGTTCGGCACGTTCGTCAATCCGGGGTTCTTCTCCGGCTTCCTGGCGATTGCCCTGGTTGTCGCGGTTGGGGTCTGCGTCGGGGCCGGGTCGACGCGGGCTTCTGTGTTGGCCGCTGTCTCGTGCGTCTTCATCACTGTTTCGCTTCTGCTGACCGGAACCAAGTTCGGGGCAGTATCCGCGGCAGCGGGGCTGCTGGTGTTTCTGGTCGTCGCTGCGGCCTGTCGTGCATTGACCGGAAGAGACCTGCGGAGGCTGGCGATCCTGGCACTGGTTCTGATCCCGCTTGCTGTCGCATTCTCTGGTCCGCTTCGGCACAGGGTCACGGCAGCAGGGGCAAGTGGTTCACAGGTTCACTCCACCGCATTTCGCATATACACGTGGAAATCGACCCTGAAGATGATCGAGGCAAAGCCAGTGCTTGGGTTCGGCCCCGGTTCGTTTGACATCGTCTTTCCGCGATTTGCCATCGCCGGCCTGACCAAGCACGCTCACCAGTCCTATCTTCAGCTCGGGGCTGAGTCCGGCGCCGCTGCGCCGATACTGCTGTGCGCAGCTTTGCTGGTTATACTGGTTCACGGGGTTAGGGGTGTCTCTATGCTTCGGGACAATCGTCCCGAAGCATATGTGCCGCCGGGAACTGTCCAGAATCAAGGTCAGGGTCAGATAGAATCAAGCTTCCTATGCTTCGGGACAAGCGTCCCGAAGCATATTGGGGGCTATGCTTCGCGGGCGTGTGCCCCGAAGCATGAGCTGATTGATCCGGAACGCTGGCGAGTGGTGAATGCGGCCATCGTCGGTGCTATTGTTGCTTCTTGCACACGCAGCCTTGTTGATTCCGACTGGTATCTTGCCGGGATATGGATCCCGTTCTGGGCATTGGCCGGGGTGCTGGCGGGACAGACCAGCCCGATGAGAACTGTGGAGCTGACTAACAGATTCCTCGGATATCTTGCTGGTGGGATGGCGTGTCTTCTTGCGGCGGCAGGGCTGACCTTTGGATGCGGTGACGCAATGCTCAGTGCCTCATCTTCGGATTCCGGCTTGTCCGGCCGGGTTGCCAGACTTAGGGCAGGTGCTCGCTGTTCTCCTCTCAACCCGCGACTGCACCGCGAACTGGGCAAGGCGCTACTTCTCGAGGAAAACGACGGCACCGGCGCAGTTCAGCAGATCAGCCGCGCGATACGTCTTTCTCCTCAGGACGGGGCCGGATACTTTGCACGAGGAAATGTTTACCAGCACCTCGGCCTTGTGTCAAAGGCAATCTCTGACTTCAAGACCGCTCTGCGTCTAAACCCGCATTCCACTCAGGTTATGCTTCGCCTCGCCGAGTGCTATGTGGCAAAGGGCGATGCGAGCGGTGCTGAGTCTGTGTACGAAAGACTCATAGCCCAGGAGAACACCACCTACGAGCGGGTCAAAGGTGTTCCGGAGATGGTTGATACGAGCTATGCCGTGGCGCATATCTACTTTGCTGACAAGTGTCGTGCGCGGGCTGAGTGGGCGCCCGCTTCAGATTACTACCTGGCTGCCATCGCCAGGCTCGAGCGCTGGCAGTCTAACGAGAACTACATCCAGATCGGTCTCTACTCCGGAGCCATCAGTGAGCAGGAGATCACTCGAAATGCACAGATGCTTCGGTCTGCCTACCTGGGCCTGGCGGACTGCTATGAGGCAGTGGGTGACGCGCAGAGAGCGTCGGAATTCCGCGGCAAGGCATCCGCGGTCAAGGACTTTCTTTCGGAGTAATCGTAGCAGGTCTGGGTAGACTCGCGATCGCGTCGGGAACGACAAGTGGTCTGCGCAGCCCACGTAGTTCCCGGTAGCCCACGTCATTCCCGCGACAGCGGGAATCCAGAGCTTCGGAACGCTGTCGCGCGGGCATCCGTATTGACTACTGAGTGCGCCTGCAATAGAATACAGTAAAGAGCTAACTAGCGAGGTTGGATAAATTGACTACGTCACAGGGTTTCCGTGTGGTTTTGGTGCTAATGTGTTTGTTTGGATTGGCGGCGCGTCCTGCGTTCGCACAGCTCGATCAGCTCACCAAGCCGCGATATGAGAATGCCGTTAAGCTTCAGAAGGCTGGAAAGCTCGACGAAGCTCTAAAAGAGTTCATCGCCATCAAGAAGACGGATCCTAAGAACGTGGCCGTGATCGTGCAGATCGGGGTCATTCGTGCTACCAAGGGTGACATGCCCGGTGCGGAGGCGGCGTTCAAAGAGGCTCTGGCGCTGGCTCCCAAGGACTACGGCCTTCTGATGAACCTCGCCAGGATTTCCGTTGACCGTGACAAGAATAGCGAGGCAGCCTCGTATGCCGCGCGAGCTGCGGCGATCAAGCCCAAGGAGCTCGATCCGCGCATGATTGGGGGGATCGCCAATCTCAGACTCAAGAAATACGATGCCGCGATCAGCTCGTTCAAAGCGGGCCTGGCGATCAAGCCCAGTGATCAGGGCATTCGATACAACCTTGCTTACGCGTATATGAACGCGGAGCGCTATTCCGAATCTTCGTCCCAGCTTGACCAGTTGATCAAGTCCGATCCGAAGTCAGGCCAGTTGAGGATGATGGCCGGTTTCGTATCGGAGAAATCCGGCAACAGGCAAGCGGCCATCAAACACTACGAAGCCGCGTCCAACGACTCGTCCACCTCTCTTCCCGCGCTAATCAATCTGGCCAGGGTTTATGAGGAGCTCAAGCAGCCCGACAAGGCTCAGGTTGTCTTCTCCCGCGTGCTCAAGAGCGACCCCAAGAATCCCCAGGCCAATCTAGCCAAAGGTCAGGTGTTCTTCCAGCGGGGTGAGTTTGACAAAGCAAAGAGTCATTTTGAGGTCGCGCGAACCGCTGATCCAAACAACTTGATGGCCAATATGTCTTTGGCGATGATCGGCGTTCAGACCAATGACCTTGTTCTGGTATCCAAGCGGTCGAACGATGTGCTCGCAGTAGACCCGAACAATCGACAGGCTATCGAACTTGCCGCTTATGTGCACGAAAGCAAGCAGCGCTACGATGAGGCCCTTGCCCTGTACCAGCGCTGGGAAAAGGCCTATCCCAAAGATGCTGCACCAAACCACAAGATGGCTCTGCTGTATCAGCGTCGGAATGATAGTTCCTCCTCGATCGCTCAGTTCAAGAAGGGCGTCGAGAAAGACCCCAAAGACGTTGCGCTTCTTTCGAGCTATGCCCAGGCGCTAAGGTTCTCCGGAGATTTCGCTGGGGCCAACGATTTATATGGCAAGATACTTGCTCTCAAACCGGGCGATCCGGACGCCTCGATAGGCTCAGCAGAGTGTCTCAAGAAACTGGAGAAGCCGGATGATGCGGTGGCCGTGCTGAACAAAGCTATAGAGGCCAATCCGAAGAACGAGAACCTGAATATGACTCTGGCCAGGACGTTTGTCGAGCAGAAGAAGCCGGACGAGGCAATAGCGCAGTTCAAGAAGATACTGGAGTCTTCCCCCGACAACATGCCCGCACTGATGGGCCTTGCCTCTGTCTATGATGAACAGAAAGACTACCAGTCCGAGATCGATATATATAGAAGTCTCGCCGAAAAGAACCCGAAGAACCCTGGGTTTGCCGCCAACGTGGTGCGAATCTACGAGAAATGGGAGAAGATGGACGAAGCGGTTGCCGAGGCGCAGAAACTGGTAGAATCCGCTCCCGAGGAGCTGGCTTACCGCAGCGTGCTGGGAGAACTGCTCGAAAAGAAGGGCGACAACGAGGGCGCCCTGGCTCAGTACGGCGAGATGGCCAAGAATGAGGACGATCGCGCCAAGGGCTACGCCTATGAGAAGTCCGGCGATGTATACGTAAAGATGGAAAAGCCCGAGGAGGCCATCTCCAGCTACAAGGATGCGCTCAAAATCCAGCCGGCCAACACTCGCGCGCTTGAAGCCTTGGGCAAGATATATGAGCAGCAGGAGAAGATAGACGAGTTCAACACCTATCTGAAGGATCTGGTGGCAGCGGGCGGCGATGACATGCCGTATCAGTTTGTCTTTGAGCAGTTGTCCACAGCCGGCAAGTCGGACGAGGCAATCAAGTTGCTGGAGGATGTCGCTGCCAGGGAGCAGGAAAACGTGAATGTGCTTCTTGCGCTGGGGACCGCGTATTCGCAAGCCGGCAAGATGGCCGAGGCGGCGGCGCAGTTCAACAAGTACCTGGCCAAGAACCCGGACAACCCGTTTGTGGTTCGGCGTCTAGCGCAGGTCTACAAGACCGGCGGTCAGTACGCGCAGGCACTGGAGCAGTATGAGAAGGCGCAACAGGTCTTCGGCAATGATCCGGAGTTCCTGAACGAGCTTGCGGCGACGTATGAAGCTGCGGGGATGATCCCGGAGGCGATACGGGCGTACAACAACTACCTGATCGTCAGGCCCGACGATGAGGCTGTCAAGAAGAAAGTCGAGAACCTCGGCAGCAAGCTCGGTGCAACCATAGACCCATTCGCGCAGCCGCCACACTAGAAACCTAGGCGATGGGAGTGATAGGAACTATGGGTCATATCACTCCCACAGGGAACCAATTTACTCCACCACAATATCAGCGACGGACTCCAC
>Ga0209609_10000695_pt1 | contig 19734 bp, 19 predicted proteins | sample LakKivw325mmetaG_FD_184136 | JGI IMG/M metagenome (GOLD analysis project Ga0209609, IMG submission 184136) | Anoxic lake water microbial communities from Lake Kivu, Rwanda to study Microbial Dark Matter (Phase II) - Lake Kivu water 325m metaG... | ecosystem: Environmental > Aquatic > Freshwater... | reverse complement strand
CCTGGTAATATTGGCAGCAGGTGTAATAGGGGTTATTTTACATTTCATGGGAGTGTTATAAAAGTTCGCTAATATCAATACACATGTTTTTCAATCTCTAAATTCTACTTGTCACAGCTTTTTCAAATCTAAATATTTGATTATCTTATTCTAACAGGAGGGAAAATGGTAATTATGCGGAAATGATGTTTACTACCTTACCTTTTTTGCTGTTTTTTATAAATTCAACTCTTCCATCAGCCCTGGCAAAAAGAGTATGATCCCGTCCTATGCCCACATTAAAACCTGGTCTGAATCTTGTTCCTCTTTGCCTTATAATAATATTTCCTGCAGTCACAAGCTGGCCTCCAGACCTTTTTATGCCCAAATATTTTGGGTTGCTGTCTCTTCCATTTCTGCTGCTTCCTACACCTTTTTTACTAGACATAAGTTTCTCCTGTTGCTATTACTTTACACTTATTTTATCCAAATGTAATATCGTAAGTAACTGCCTGTGCCCGACTTTTCTCCTATACCTTTTTTTAGGCTTATATTTAAAGGCAATTACCTTTTCTCCTTTTATTTGTTTCTTTATAGTAGCTTTTACCGCAGCCTTTGCCAATACCGGCTTCCCAATCTCTATTTTATCACCATCACTGATAAGATTGACTTCCGAAAGTGTAATCTTATCACCTTCTTTGCCTTCAATTTTTTCCACTACTATATCTTTATTTTCTTCTACTTTATATTGTTTTCCACCACTTGTAATTATTGCGTAAATTTTTAACCTCCATAGTCATCATCCAATTACAGAGTGCAATATTAACATACATAACATTGTCCTGTCAATTTTAAACAATTTAAAGAAAAAATTGATGTTTTAGAGGTAAGAAAAATAACTCCTCGGAGCTGGTTTATTAAAACGTTTTATTATTTACTTTAATTACGGATTTCTGCGACAGCGCTGGTTTTAGATATGGATCTAATTTTTACTATTAATCTCTGACCAATATACTTCCTTCCATCAATGATCTGCACAACACATCCATCAACCCTGGAAATGGCATCACTCTTATTATGCAGATATGGCTCTTCTACTAATAAATCCAGGATATCACCAATTTTAAATGGTTTAGCGGCCTCTTTTATCTCGGCAATTGAACCCTCAGCAGCTACTAAAAAAGAATCAACAGGTAGTTTTGGGTCACCCTGGATATCAATATATTTTTTGGTTATATTCTCAAGATGTTTTAAATTCCTTCCATCCGGCCCAATCACAAGCGCTGCAATAGCAGTGTTTAATTTTATTAAAAAACCTTTAGCACCACTTCCCCTAGCAAGTTTCCTGATTTTCCTCTCAGTCTCGAGTCTTATGGTTTCCTCAGATTTTATATAGCCTGAACCTCCACAATGGGGACAGGTTTTGCACATAGTGCCAAGAATTCCATCGGAGACGTTTTTTCTGGTCATCTCCAGAAGTCCCATTTTTGAAAACTGTAAAACTTCAGTTTTGGTCTTATCATTTTCAAGACACTGCAGGAAACTGCCTAGAACTTTATTCCTGTCTTTTCCACTGGCCATATCAATGAAATCAATTACTATTATTCCGCCAATATCCCTGAGCCTTAATTGACTGGCAATAGTTTCCGCTGCCTCAAGATTTGTCCTTAATATAGTTTGGGTCGAACTCTTACTTGAGGTATACTTACCTGTATTAACATCAATTGAAGTCATAGCTTCTCCGTGGTCTATTACTATAAAACCACCGGACTTCAGCCATACTTTTTTTTCCAGGGCACTTTCTATTGCCTCATTGACATTGAAAGCTTCAAATAAATCTTCCTTGCCATGATGAACTATTATATTGTTAAATTTAACCCCGATAGACCACAGGTACCTTCCGATTTCCCTTCTAATTACCTTCTTATCCACATATATGGCGCCGAACTCTTCTGAAAATATATCCCGCATTAGTTTTATAACTATCGAATGTTCACTGAAAATTAATTTTGGCTTGTTTAAATCAGAAGACTTTTTCCTTATAAAATTCCACTTTTTTAAAAGCTGTTTTAAATCTTTTTTTAATTTAGCTTTATCTGTTTCTCTGGCAGCAGTCCTTACAATTAATCCATAATCTTCTTTTTTTATCTCTTCTGCAAGCTTTCTTAAATTCTCTCTTTCTTCACCACTAAGTCTCCTGGAAACACCGATACCGCTATTAAAAGGTGCCAGAACAAGATATCTTCCCGGAATAGATATAAAAGTAGTAAGCCTGGCACCCTTTGTCTTCATTGGATCTTTTGTTACCTGAACCATTATCATCTGATTGGGCTTAAGGACATATTGTATCTTCTTTGGGATTTCTTCCCCATTATCAGTATCCATATCAAGGCCAACCTCATTAATATACAAGAATGCATTTTTATCTTCGCCAATATCTACAAAAGCTGCATCCAGACTGGGAAGGACATTTTTAACCTTCCCCAGATAGATATTTCCTACTAAGGACTTTTTACTTTTACGGTCAAAATAAAGCTGGGTAACCCGTTTTGACTCTAAAATAGCAACCCTGGTTTCATTTTTATCTGAACTTATTAACATTTCTTTATCCAATTTTACTTTAGTCTCCTTTACTCGTTACTTAAATTACCTCCATTGGTGTTTTAAGTGCATTTTCTCTCACTACAAATAATTCTTCCTTTTCTACACTTTCAATATTAATCCTGTATTTTTTTAACCAATCTCCAAAAAAACTATAAAAATTATTGAATTTAAAAAATTCATTATTTTCTTCTTTAAAAATTTTAGCATATCCAGATAGTTTTAGAAGAATAATATCTGAATTTTCTTTATCCGATATTATTTTTAAATCAAATATTGAGCGGGAAAAATCAGATTTGGCCCTTAAATCTCCCTCTATATCCGCATAAAACTCCTCCAACAGGTTTTTACCGGAAGAGGGTGTGCAAAGCTTGAAGCCATAAAGACTTATTGCTATATCATTCATAAGACTATCTGTTTTTATCATTATCTTTTTAGCTTCAGTAATTTGCATCTGTGGTTTTAGCTTGAGGTTAACCTTTTTTTTGAATTCATTTTCTTCAATACCGCCATCAAGCAATACATCGGCATATTCCGCCAAACTCACTATACCTAATGGAGTTGGGGGACTAAAATTTATTTTAGGCTTTGGATTATACCCCCGGCTATATTTTATTTCCAGTTCCGCTCTGCTTAAAGCCCGGACTATTATCCTTATAATATCCAGGTGGGATAGATACTTAAATTCATCCTTTTTATAAAATTTAAATCTTATCCTGGTCTCGCAGGTATCTTTTTGATCTATCATATTCTCTCAGTAAAAACTTTTTACTGACTCCGATATCAATAACATCCCATGGTAATATTTCATCATCAGCAAAACCTCTGGTCGTAAAGAAGCTAATATCCAGACCAGCCTTCCTGAATTCTTTTTCCCAGACATGAAACTTAAAAAAATCTGTCCAATTGTCAAACCTGGCTCCACTTTTCCATGCACCTTCTATGACCTCGCCAACGAGTTCATTACCTCTGGATAGGGCGCACTCTATTATACTTTTTCTGGAATCCGTCCAGCTTATATTTATATATCTTTTTGGTACATTTTTTAAAATATAATTAAATTTACTGTCCAGGCTTGCCGTATTATCCTGGGCAACCCATTGAAATGGTGTGAAGGGTTTAGGACAAAATGCATTTATGCTGATGTTAATTTTTAATCTTGGTAGTTTCTTTCTAGAAAGCCCATCTTCCGCCGTCATAATCACCTTTTCTATAAGTTCTACTATCTGACTGATATCTTCATCGTTTTCAAACGGTAATCCTATCATAAAGTAAAGCTTGATTTTTTCCCAGCCTCTGCTGAAAGCCACTTTTATGCAATCAATTATTTCATTTTCTTTAATATTTTTATTGATTATATCCCTCATCCTCTGGCTGCCTGCTTCGGGAGCGAAAGTAAGTCCTGTTTTTCTTCCACTCTGAATAAGCTCTGCCAAATTTAAATTAAAACTGTCCAGTCTCATAGAAGGCAGTGAAATTGACAGCCTTTTTGATTTTAAAGAACTGGTAATTTTATCCAGCAAATGCTCAATCTCACTATAATCTGATGAAGATAATGATAGGAATGAAATTTCATCGTAACCTGTATTTTTAATTCCTGCAGCACTCTGTCTGATTAGAGATTCAACTTCTCTCTTCCGCACCGGTCTATAAATTATGCCTGCCTGACAGAATCTGCAGCCCCTGCCGCATCCCCTCATAATCTCTACTGCAAATCTGTCGTGTACAGGTTTAATATTAGGTATTATGGGATTCTGGACTATTTCAAATTTATTTAAGTCTTCCACTATCGCCTTTCTTACTTTTCTACCCGGCTTGATACTTTCAATACTTCCATCAAGAAAGTAGTGAAATTTGTAAAATCCCGGAATATATATTCCATCCAGCCTGCTGATCTCTTTTAAAAACCATTCTTTATCTTTACTGCTACACTTGTAAATTTTCACTCTTTCCAGAATAGATATAATTACTTCTTCGCCATCTCCGACAACAAAAAAATCCATAAATCTTGAAAGGGGCTGGGGATTTACAATTGCAGGACCACCGGCACATACCAGTGGAAATTTGTCTCTTCTGTGCCTTGAGTTTATATTTATTCCACCAAGGTCCAGTATATTTAATATATTAGTATATAGAAGCTCATGCTGGACAGTAAATCCAATGAGGTCAAAGCAATCCAGAAATATTCTGTTTTCCAGTGAAAATATTTTTACGTTTTGCTCTCTAAGTTTCTCCTCAAAGTCAATCCACGGAGAAAAAACCCTTTCAACTGTAAAATCCCTATGTTTGTTTACAATGTCATATAAAATCTGAAGCCCCAGATTGGACATACCAACTTCATATATATCCGGAAATACAAGAGCCATAGAAATTAAATTGTAAAAATCACTGGCTGGTTCCGGGCTTTTACTCCTGGCTCCAACTTCATTATTTATATACCTGCCCGGCTTTTCAATGTCTTTTAAAAGTTTTTCAAGCAGGTCAAAGTCCAGCTTTTTAATTTTATTCATATTTAATTTTCCTAAAGATTATTTGAACTCTTGATAAGCTATTTCATAGTCTTTTCTTACTTCTTTCCATATATAAACATTTTCTACAAGACCAATACCCAGAAACATGCTTATAAGGCTAGAACCTCCAGAACTCAAGAAAGGCAGAGGGATTCCAATTATGGGCATTAAGCCTATGGTCATACCTATATTTATAACCACTTGCGATAGGATAATAAAACCTATTCCAGAGCTCAGAAGCATGCCAAAACTATCAGAAGAATTTGAGGCTATATAAAAACATCGCCAGACAATCACACCAAAAACCAACAATACCAGAACAGCCCCCAGGAATCCCAGTTCTTCTCCAATAACGGAAAATATAAAATCAGTATGGTGTGCCGGGACATAACTTAGATTTGTCTGTTTTCCCAGAAAAAGGCCTTTCCCCAGAAAATCGCCGGAGCCAATTGCTAACTTTGACTGATATAAATTATAGCCAGCACCTTCGCTTGATACATCTGGCTTTAAAAAGACAAGAATCCTATCAAGTTGATATTGCTTTATTAGCCCGGCCTTAAGAGCTACAAAAAATCCCCCCGCTGTCAGTCCCAGTATTGACAGTAAATAAAGAAAATTAGCTCCGGATAAAAATAACAAGCCTAAGTAGGCTATAAAATACATTAAGGCAGTTCCATAATCCGGTTCCAGTAAGACCAATATTACAAATATAAGAGCTACTGTCGATGAAATGGCAACTTTTTTAAATGTAACCTGGTATACTTTTTCACCTTTCCATTTTGACATAACAGCAGCCAGGGATATCACCATAAAAACTTTTGAAAATTCCGAAGGTTGAATCGTAAAGAATTTTAAATCTATCCAGCTTTTTGATCCATGCACTTCATAACCAAAAAGAGACACAGCAGCAAGAAAAGAAATGCCTATAATAAAAATTAGCCACCAGTATCTCTGAATCTTCCTATAATTTATAAATTGAACTGCAACACATATAACAATTCCTGCTGCCAACCAGATCGCCTGCCTTTTAAGATAATATTGGGGATCAGTCACTCCCCCTGGCAGAGTTTCTCTTGTTGCACTGTAAATCATAAGAACCCCGAAGGAAGAGACAGCAAGCGCCAGAAAAAATAATATAAAATCAAATCTTATCCTTCTCTTCTCTTTGTCAGGACTTTCAAAATCGCCAAAATCTTTTTTTCTTCTTCTTTTTATCATTTACAATTTTATAATTATTTTTTAATCAATATTAAATAAATACCTGTATATTTTTTCTACAATAGGTGCCGCATTGCTTCCACCAGAACCAGCCTCCTCAAGCATTACCACTACTACATATTCAGGGCTACCCACAGGAGCATAACTTGCAAACCAGGCGTAGTCCTGTCTTCCATAGAATTCTGCAGTACCAGTTTTTGCCGCTACCGGTATTTCATCCAATGGAAAATTTCTGAAAGCAGTGGCAGCAGTTCCACCAGGTCCAACTACCTGAACCAGGCCGTCTTCTATAATTTCAATAAAATATTCATTTAATTTTAAATCCTGGTATTCCTCTCTTGAATTATCCACAAATAAATTACCCTCAATATCCCTTATCTCTTTAGCTATATAAGGAGTGTACTGTATTCCACGATTTGACAGGATTGAAAAAGCCTGAGCCATCTGAAGGGGGGTAACAAGCAAATCCCCCTGACCTATTGCCATATTGACGGTATCCCCTGGAAACCAGACAGAATATCCTGCCTGATCTTTAAAATAATCTTTTTTCCATTCCTTATCCGCAACCAGCCCTTTATCTTCATGAGGAAGATCAATTCCGGTCAGCGAGCCGAACCCAAAAATCCTTAAATATTTTTGAAGAAGCTCTTCCATATTATCCAATTTCGTATAAAGTCCATATCCTACCTGATAGAAATAAATATCGCAGGAATTTTTAATAGCCCCTCTGATATCAAGACTCCCATGACTTGACCAGCAACTTTTTGGAAAATCTTTCCCCAGTCCCAACCACACTCCGGCACAATTCAACCTTCCTCTTTCACTGATTATATCTTCCGCAAGCCCCGCATAAGCCGTAACTATTTTAATTGCTGAACCTGGAAAAAAAGACATAACCGCTCTATTATTTAAGGGGTAATAATTTTCCGGATCATTCAGATTATCCCAATCATTTTGTGATATCCCTCCGACAAATAATTCAGGATTAAAGGTAGGATAACTGGCCATAGCCAGTATCTGGCCGTTTTGGGGGTTGAGTACCACCACTGCTCCCCCCGGCACATTATAACACTCGTCGGTATTTTTAATCTTTTTCTGTCTTACTCCCAGAATAGACTGATAAAGAATTTTCTCTACAAATTGCTGTAAATCGATGTCAATAGTCAGATACAAATCATTTCCGCAAGTCGGGCTGGTTTCCTCTAATATATTCACCGGTCTTCCCAGTGGATCAACTTCATATACTATCTTACCCTTTTTCCCTTTAAGCACACTCTCATAAGTTTCTTCCAGTCCAGTAAGTCCTACCTGGTCTCCACCCTCATAACCATCTCCATATTTTTCTGACTTCAACATGTCCTCGGTAATCTCCCCGGTATATCCCAACAAATGTGATGCCAGAACACCAAAATTATACACTCTCCAGTAAACATCAACCACTTCCACTCCGGGTAAATTGCTGCTGTTTTCTTTAAGATAAATCATAGTAGCAGCATCTATATCTTTTTTTAGAATAACCCTATCAATATAAGATACATCGCTTTTTTCTAGTTTTTCTTTTATATCCTTATAAGACATATCCAGGCAATCACTGAGTGCCTTCATTACATCCTCGTTCTTTAAAACAATATGTGGTTCTACAGCCACTGCGGTAACCGGAACACTACCAACTATCAGTTTCCCATTCTGGTCATAAATATTTCCCCTGGGGGCTGCCACTGTTTTTTCCCTGGTAATATTCTTAGATGCCAATTCCGCATACAGCTCTCCACTCATTATCTGCAAAAAGTATAGCCTTAAAATAAGCACTATCAATATCATTACCAGCAGATAGAGAATTATTCTAAATCTTATTTTTATATTTGAACCCAAGTTCTATCTCCCTCTTCGTACCAGAACTTATAATAGGAAAGATAATAAACATTAAAATAATATTACAAACTGGCTTTGTTACCAGCTCCAACCCCATTCTTAATAAATTACTATCAAAATTAAATAAATAGCGGATTAAACTTACTATTAAAATATTTATTTCCGTTATCAGGAAAACAATAAAAGAATAAGTCAGGAGTTTATATCTAAATCCAGCTGTAATTAGCCTGTCTACCATAAAGGCATTCATAGAATAAATAAATGCGCTTATCCCCACAATACTACCCACCATAATATCCAATACCATTCCGACTATAAATCCAAATAGCATACCCCAAAAAACACCGTCAAAAAGGGTGATTGCTATTATAACTACCATAATTAAATCAAAGTCTACAGAAAATGACTTCAAGTTTTCAAAAAAAACTATTTGCACTAGTAAACAAATTATTAGTATAAAGAAATGCAAGATTCTAAAAAAGGTTTTCATAGTTTGTAGGTGATATTTTATTTTTTTATCACCAGAACATACTCTATTTTTTTAAAATCAACAAAAGGTTCAATTTCAATTGCCTTATATGGATCACCAATATTTTTCGTTACCTTGCTTACCCGTCCTATTAAAATTTCTTCAGGAAGCTTTCCATATTCCGATGTAATTATTATATCACCTTTAAATACCGGCTCTTCACCGGAAATATAATTCAATGTAATTTTTTTATCCTGGCTCCCCTGAATAATTCCCAGTTTTCTTGAAGATAAAATTCTTACTCCGATATTGCTCCGGGGATCATTAATAAGCATCACATTGCATGAATCATTTCCAGCTATTATAACCACTCCTATCAACCCATTCTCATCAATGACTCCCATCCCTTCCAGTACCCCATTGCTCCTGCCGACATTTAAAACAACTTCAGACTGCCACTTGCTTTCATAATAACCTATTACTTTTGCAGGTATAGTTGCATAATCTTTTCTTAGTTCTATACCCAGCAGCTTCCTCAACGAATTATTTTCAACCTTTAGATTTATATTCTCACTATATCCTTTTCTTAATTCTGAATTTTCCTTCTGAAGATTTAAATACTTTTCCCTTAAATTTATATAATCTCTAATTGAATTTATAAAACGTGTTACAGGGCTAAAGAAAGAGTAAAACTTCTCCTGGATAGGTTTGAAGAAATCAATGGTTTTAACTTTAATATTATTAATTAGGTCAGATTGCCTAAAACTTACAGTAATAACCACCAGACATAAAACAATTATTATAGCCAGAACAATAAAGTTTCTAAATCTTCTATTTAATATCACAATCAGTAAATATTATAGGTTGAATATAAAATCAGCTATATTGAAAACTTGAGATATTTCTTCAAAGTACTAAAATCCTCAACACACTTTCCTGCTCCGATAGCTACTGCCGCCATTGGATCCTCAGCCAGGTAAACCGGACAATGCGTTTCCCTGCCGATTCTTTCGGCCAGTCCCTTAAGTAATGAGCCTCCTCCTGCTAAAAATATACCTCTTTTCATTATATCTGAAGAAAGTTCCGGAGGTGTGATATCCAGTACCTCAACAATAGAATTTACAATATCATTCAATACCTTCTCTAATGCCTTTCTTATCTGCTGGCTGGTGATAATAATTGTCTTGGGAAGTCCGGTTACCAGGTCTCTTCCGTTTATTTCCATTTTTTCCTCGTTCTCCAGAGGAAAAGCAGACCCGATTTCTATTTTTACTTTTTCAGCAGTTCTTTCACCTAAAAACAGGTTGTGTTCCTTTTTTAAATAATAGATTATAGCTTCATCCATCTCATCTCCACCAATCCTGAGTGATTTACTGACAACTATTCCCCCTAAAGATATAACTGCTACCTCAGAAGTCCCTCCTCCTACATCGATAATCATACTGCCACTGGGTTCATCAATAGGCAGACCTGTACCTATTGCCGCAGCCAGAGGCTCCTCAATTATATAAGCCGCCCTGGCTCCAGCCTGTTCAGTGGTTTCAACAACTGCTTTCTTTTCAACTGGAGTAATTCCTGAGGGAACACAAATAACAATTCTGGGTCTGGCAAAAGCTACATTCTTATGAACCTTTTGGATAAAATACCTGATCATTTTTTCTGTGGTTTCAAAATCTGCAATTACTCCATCCTTGAGTGGTCTAACCGCTACTATATTCTCAGGAGTTCTTCCCACCATTCTTTTGGCCTCTTTCCCTACTGCCAGTATCTTCTTTTTTTCTTTATCAATAGCCACAACAGAAGGCTCATCTAGAACTATCCCCTTACCCTTCACATATACAAGAGTATTAGCTGTTCCCAGGTCAATACCCATATCTCTGCCAATAACATTTAAGAAAAAATCAAACATCTGCATCTGTCAACTCCTTAATTTAACCAATAACATTAAATCCAAATCTTGTTTTTTTAAGCCATACTCTCTTATATAATTATAAATATTTTTAGCTTTAACGATACTATTGCCGATAACAGTCTTGTAAGGATTTTTAAACTGTCTCTCTTCACAATTTTTCGGCTCAATCACTTCAAAATCCAGTTTTAAAAGCTCAAGTATTTTTCTTCTTCTTGGAGAAGCAGAAGCTAAAATAATTTTTTTTCTATAACCTTCTTCTTCCAACATCAGCTAATAAAAAAGCTATAAGTAATCCTATTATGGCACCAAGTGTAATATTTATGTGAATACCAAAACTTATATCAATTAAATATAAATTAAGGCTAAGAGAGTCTGTGCCTACCTTAAGTCCTTTGTCCAAAATCGGAACTGTATCACTCAAGACATGGCCTAAAATAGCTCCTATAATACCTCCAAGCAATACTATAAAGAAAACTACTTTTCCTCTTCTTTTATTCATATATCACCATTAAAATTGTTTTTTACTGACTTTTAAGTTCAATTAAAAAATAATTCGATCTCTTTTTTGGCACTTTCGGCGGAATCTGAACCATGAATTACATTTACAGTAATATCATCACCAAAATCCCCTCTGATGGTCCCTCCTTTTGCTTTTTTAGAATCAGTTACCCCCATAAGCTCTCTGGCCCTGGCAATTGCACCCTTCCCACTTATTACCATAACCACTACAGGACCTGAAGTTATATATTCAATTAACGTGTTAAAAAAACTTTTATTTTTATGATCCTGGTAATGCTTGCAGGCAAGCTTCCGGTCAATTTTTATCATTTTTAATTTTTCAATAGTCAGATCCTTTTTTTCAAAACGGGATATGATTTCTCCAATAATTTTTTTCTTCACGCCATCAGGTTTGATTATAATCAGGCTTCTTTCGAAGCTATCATCATTAGTATTAAGTATGTTTCCTTTCCCGTAATCCTTACATCTATTCATTTAAGCAACCGCTCCCAATTTACTGAGTAGTCCTGCAATAAGGACAAACTTTCCAGTTTAAACTCAAGGGCTTGCCACAATTAATACAAGAATTTCTTAATTTCTTTCTGCAGTAAGGGCAGATTAAAAAATCATCCTTTACCAGACCCCCGCAGGCAGGGCAATTGGATTGTTTATTATCAAGCAGTATCTGCATTCTTTCAATTTCAAGATCCCTTTCTACTACATCATCTATAAATTCCGGGGGTCTTAATATTAAATATATTATCAATCCCAAAAAGTTTAATACTAATACAACCAGCGCCCAGAAAACCGCAGAGACTGCAGATTCACTTCTGAGTTTTGCATCCCTGTAAGTCCAGTAAACAAAAGCAAGCCAGACAATAATTAAAACAAAAATAAAGCTGTAGATCAGGTACTTCCATATCGGGCTTGTAATAAAAGCTTGAATTTTTTCAATGTATCCAAATAAATCCATTAATCCTCCGGGTAAAAATTTAATATATTTACAAATTTATTAATATATCAATATTTAAGACCTTTATTTAACTATGTTCTCTAAATTAGTTATTGAACCAGTAATGCATATAATATCATTTATGCCAGAAATTTTTAAAGCAAATTTTATAGAATTTTCTATAGTATCTATCTTATATACCTTATCCGGCAGGTGGTCCGTATCTTTTAACGATTTTATTTTCTTGTTCACCGTTCTTTCCAGTTCATCTATATCCAGGCTTCTGCTGCTTAAACTTGAGGTTAAAATTAAAGTATCGCTTATGCCTATTATATTTTCAACCATACTTTCATAATCTTTATCTTTCAGGACAGCAAATATTATTATTTTTCCCCTTTTACCAAAATACCTGCCAACATCACGGGCGAAATTTTCCACTCCTTCAGGATTGTGAGACGCATCTGCAATTACCAGAGGCCTTTTTCTTATTATCTCAAACCTTCCCCCCACCCGGATACTGGATAAGCTCTCTTTTATTTTTTTTTCATTTATCTCTTTTTTCCAGGTCCCCAGGTAAAGTTCTGCGAGTACTATTGCCAGAGATAGATTTAAAGGCTGATACTGTCCAAGAAGTTTTAGCGGCAGATTCCTGTAAACATTCTTTATTCCTTTGATATCAAGCAGCCACCCTTCCAGGCCAAGATACACTTTTCTTTGTATGCAAAAATCGTTTTCAAATAAAAAAAGCCTGGAACCAGTATCCTTTACTTTTCTGGTTAAAATTTCCAGGACTTCTCTATCGCAGCTCGTAGTTGCAACCAGCGCCTTTTCTTTTATAACTTCCACTTTCTCAGAGGTTATTTCTCTTATAGTACTGCCCAACATATCTGTGTGTTCAAGACTCACGCCAGTAAGTCCTACAACCTTCGAATCAGCGATATTGGTGGCATCCCATCTTCCTCCCATTCCTGCTTCAAGCGCCATAACCTCAATACCTTCATTTTCAGCCAATTTGAATGCCATAGCGGAAATTATCTCAAACTGGGTAATTGGGCCGCCCATGTCCATTTTATTTACTTCCTCGATATAGGGGTATATCTCGTCAAAGACTTTAGTGAATTTTTTTTCTGAAACTTCCTTTCCGCTTATCCACATTCTCTCAATATAACTATTTATATGAGGAGAAATATGATAACCGGTATGAATACCGTGATAATTTAATATGCCAGCAACCATTTTAGTAGTGGAAGTTTTACCGTTTGTTCCCACAATATGAATAAAATCAACCTTTTTTTGAGGATTATCCAGAAACTGAAGTATTTTCTCTATTCTTACAAGGCTTGGTTTTATTCCAAAAATAAGGCAGTCGTCTAAATATTTGCATACTTGCCTGTAGTTCACTATTTCTCACTTTGGTTACCAGTTGTTATTTGCCAGTACTTTCCATTCTTGCTAACTGCTCATTTAATACTTTCAAGATCTTATCTGCCTGATCAAGCTTATCCTTTTCCTTTTGAATTATTTTCTCTGGCGCTTTACTGGTAAAATCAGGATTTGATATCTTCTTTTTACTTTTTTCAATGTCTAAATTTACTTTTTTAATCTGATCTTTGATCCTCTTAATTTCCAGTTCCATATCAATCACATCAAGAATATAAATAAATATATCTATATTCCCTATTGTAGTCTTAATATATCCTTTCTGACTGGTGCAATCCTTAAATTCTACTTCACTCGTCTTTGCCAGACTGCAAATATACTCCCTGTTTTTTTCCAGTACATCTTTGCAGCTATCTTTACCAACCAGCAGGTTAACCTTTACCCTGCTGGCCGGACTTATTTTAAGCTCAGATCTTATTTTTCTTATCTCGCTTATAACATCAAAAAGTATTTTTATTTTATCTTCAATATCCTTGTTTACCCGGGCCGGTTCAAATTCCGGAAAACTCTCCACCATAATGCTTCTACCCTTATGCGGGATATTCTGCCAGATCTGTTCTGTAATAAAAGGCATAAATGGGTGAAGAAGTTTAAGATATCTTTCTAAAACATACCATAATATAAATAATGCATTTTTCTTATCATCATTATCTTTTGGAAAGTAAATTCTAACCTTTGCTGATTCAATATACCAGTCGCAATAATCATTCCACAGGAAGTTATTGAGCAGCTTTGAAGCAAAAGAAAAATTATATTTCCTTAAGTTTTTTTCAACACCCTTTACTAGCCGGTTTAATCTGGACAAAATCCATCTGTCCCAGAGACCCAGGCTTAAATGGTATATATTTATATTGTAAGTATCTCCGCTTTCGCTCAAATTTGATATAACAAATTTAGACGCATTCCACAATTTATTTGCAAAATTTCTTACCCCTTCAATCTTCTCATCGCCCAGAATCAAATTTCTTCCAGGAGTAGTTAGAGATGATAAAGTAAATCTTAAGACATCAGCTCCATTTTTTTCAATTATATCCACCGGATCTATTACATTGCCCCTGGATTTACTCATTTTCTGCCCAAATGCATCATTTACCAGAGGGTTGATAAAAACTTCCCTGAAAGGAACATCCTTTTTAAAATACAGACTCATCATAATCATCCTGGCTACCCAGAAAAAAATAATATCATGGGCAGTAACAAGAACATCGGTAGGAAAAAAATGTTTGATATCTTCAGTTTCTTCCGGCCAACCAAAAACTGCAAAGGGCCACAGGCAGGAACTAAACCATGTATCCAGAACATCCTGATCCTGTTCCACATTACTGCCACCGCATTTTGAACATCTTAGAGGGGTTTTTTCACTTACTATCATCTCATTGCAATCTTTGCAATACCACGCCGGAATCCGGTGTCCCCACCATAGCTGGCGGGATATGCACCAGTCCCTGATATTTTCCATCCAGTTGAAATATATCTTCTCCCATTTTTTGGGAATTATTTTCACCCTTCCTTCCTTCACTGCTGCGGCAGCCGGTCCAGTCAGCTCCTTCATAGATACAAACCACTGCATTGAAATCATTGGCTCTATTACAGTACTGCACCTTGAGCAAATTCCAATTGAGGACCTGTGAATATTTTTACCCACCAGGTAACCCTGCTTATCTAAATCACGCAAGACTTTTTGCCTTGCGGTGTTGCGGTCTAAACCCTCGTATTTCCCTGCATTGAAATTTAAGCTTGCATCCTTGTTAAATATATTAATTTCTTCCAGGCCATGTCTTTTCCCAATTTCAAAGTCATCGGGATCATGGGCTGGTGTAACCTTAACCGCCCCACTCCCAAACTCCATATCTACAAAAGCATCATCTATTACAGGTATTTTTCTTTCCACCAGTGGGAGGTAAACTGACCTGCCTTTATATTTTTTGAATCTATTATCTTCTGGATTTACAGCAACTGCCGTATCACCAAGCATTGTCTCAGGTCTTGTAGTTGAAACAACTATATATTCATCATCACTGGGCTTACCAGTTTTTTTATCAATTAAAGGATATTTTATATCCCACAGGTTTCCTTCTTTTTCGATATGTTCTACTTCAATATCGGAAATTGCGGTCTGGCACCTTGGACACCAGTTAACCATATAATTTCCTCTATAAATCAGCCCATTTCTATATAAGGTCACAAATTCCCTTGTGACCGCTTTGCAGTAGCAGCTATCAAGGGTAAACCTTTCCCTGTCCCAATCACATGAGCATCCCAGCAATTTTAATTGGGTTATAATTCGGCTGCCATATTTTTCTTTCCAGCGCCATACTTCTTCTACAAACTTTTCTCTTCCCAGCTGAAATCTATTTATATTTTTTTCTTCCAGAGTTTTTTCCACTACATTTTGAGTAGCTATTCCTGCGTGATCTGTCCCCGGTACCCAGGTAGTATTAAATCCTTTCATTCTCTTATATCTTACGATTACATCCTGCAGAATATTGTTCAGGGCATGACCGATATGAAGATAACCGGTTACATTAGGAGGTGGTATTACCATACTGAATGGAATTTTTGATTTATCGATCCTTGCAAAAAAATATTTATTTTCAAACCAATGCCAGTAGATTTTCTGTTCAAATGCTAAAGGATTGTATTTGCCCTTAATCTCACCAGTCATTTTAAGCTGACTTTTCTTCATCTTTCAAAAAGACTTTTTTGTTTGATCTACCAATTATCTCGGGCTCAGTTTTATTTTCAACAACCTCTCTGGTTATAATACATTTACCTATATCCTTACGCTCAGGTATTTCAAACATTATATTTAACATAATCTCTTCCATAATAGCTCTTAGCCCTCTTGCTCCTGTTCCTCTTTGCAAAGCATGTTTTGAAATCTCCCTTAAAGCATCTTCTGTAAATTCCAAGTCAACTTTGTCCATCTTAAACATTTTACTATATTGCTTGACCAGTGAATTTTTTGGTTCAACCAGAATTTTAATCAAATCATTTTCCGTAAGACTGGACAGGGTGCTAACTACAGGCAGCCTTCCAATGAGTTCTGGAATTAAGCCGTACTTTAATAAATCTTCCGGCATTGTCTGGGGAAGAAGTTTATCAATTTTTTCAATTTTATCTGAAACTTTTCCTGAAACAAAGCCAACACTACTTTTATTTATTCTTCTCTCGATTATCTTTTCCAGCCCACTAAACGAACCTCCGCAGATGAAAAGAATATTGGTAGTGTTAATTTGTATAAAATCCTGATGAGGATGTTTTCTGCCTCCATGTGGAGGAACATTAGCTTCGGTTCCTTCTAAAATTTTGAGCAGAGCTTGCTGTACCCCTTCTCCGGATACATCTCTGGTAATTGAAGGATTTTCAGATTTACGGCTGATCTTGTCTATTTCATCCAAATAAATAATACCGGTCTCAGCTCTTTTAATATCAAAATCTGAAGCCTGTATCAATCTTAGCAATATATTTTCTACATCCTCACCAACATAACCTGCCTCAGTAAGCGATGTTGCATCTGCAATGCAAAATGGAACATTTAATATTCTGGCTAAGGTTTGAGCAAGAAGAGTCTTGCCGCAACCTGTTGGGCCAATTAACAAAATATTGCTTTTTTGAATCTCTGTATCATCCTTGCCTGGCCTATTCTCATATTTTACTCTTTTATAATGATTATATACCGCTACAGATAGTACCTTTTTTGCCCTTTCCTGGTCAACAACATACTCATTTAAAATTGAATATATTTCTTTAGGTTTGGGAAGATCCTTGAAGTCAACTTCTCTCTCTTCCTTTAACTGTTCATCTATAATCTCATTACACAAATCTACACATTCGTCGCAAACGTAAACTCCGGGTCCCGCAATCAGTTTTTTTACCTGATTTTGAGATTTACCACAAAAAGAACATTTTAAAAAATCACTTTTTTTCCCGTCATTTGCTGACAATTTTACACACACTCCTGATAATATTATTTTTTATAAATAACTTCATCCACTATGCCGTATTCTTTGGCTTCCTTTGCACTTAATATAAAATCTCTTTCAGTATCCTTCTCCACTTTTTTTACTTCCTGACCGGTATGCTTGGCGATTATCTCATTTAGAAGAGCACGGATTCTCACCATCTCTCTCGAATGAATTTCTACATCAATCGTAGTTCCGGAAACATCTCCTGATGGCTGGTGCAGCATAACTCTCGAATTAGGCAGTGAAAATCTTTTGCCTTTTTCTCCTGCCAGAAGCAAAACTGCGGCTGCGCTTGCGGCCTGACCAATACAAATAGTGGATACCCGGGACTTTATAAACTGCATTGTATCATATACTGCCAGGGCAGCAGTCACAACTCCACCAGGGCTATTTATATATAGCTGTATATCTTTTTCCGGGTCTTCTGCCTCCAGATGGAGCATCTGTGCCATAACCACATTGGCAACATTATCATCTAAAGGTACTCCCAGAAAAATTATTCTTTCTTTTAGCAAACGCGAATAAATGTCAAAAGAACGCTCTCCCCTATTGGTCTGCTCAATTACCATTGGAATCAGATAATTATTATACATTTTAACCATCTCTCTTTTTTATTTATTTTGAACCAGGAGTCCAAAGCCTTTTAGCTTTTTTTTCTGCTCCTGTCTTATCTTCATCAGGCGTCCATATCTCTTCTTTACCTCCGCTGTCTGTATTCTTCTCCTCTGTTACCTGCGCACTACCTATCAGCAAATCAATTATCTTCCTTCTCTTAATAGTCTGGATTAGAGTTTTTTCTCCCTCAGGATTTTCAAAGAATTCTCTGATTTTTTTAATGTCCTCTTCTTTTTTGTATCTGCTAATGATATTATCTTTTTCTTTTTTTATTTCATCTTCTGAAGGTTCTATGTTTTTCTTTTCCGCTTTTTCCAATGCCTTAAAGATCAGATACTCTTTTACTTCTCTTAGCGCTCTCTCCCTGATTTCTTCATTTAGTTTATCTTCTGTAATATTTATAGCCTTAAGATAATTATTCCTGCTTATCTTCTGCTTCTTTAAACCTTCATTAATCTGTTTTATTCTACCAGTTACCATCACATTTGGAATATTAGACTTTATATTATCTATAATATGATTAAAAATTTCTTCTATTATTTTTCCCTTTTTAAAACTTTCTTTCTGCTCAATCAATCTCTTTTTAATGCTATCTTTAAAGTCATCTGCATCTTTATAGTCACCTAAGTTTTTCAAAAACTCCTCGTTGATTTCAGGTAATACCTTCTTCTTTATCTCTTTTATAAAAATGCTAAAACTTGCCTGTTTGCCCTCTAAATCCTTATTTTCAATATTTTCAGGCAGTGTAAGTATTACATTTTTCTTGACACCTTTTTTCATTCCAATAAGCGAATTTTCAAACCCGGCAAACAGAGTATTTGAGCCAACTTCTAAGAGATAATCTTCGGCGCTGCCGCCTTCAAATGCTTTACCTTCAATTTCACCATCAAAATCCAGTGTAACATAATCACCTTTAGATATTGGCCTATCATCTTCAACCGGTTCAAGTGATGCAAAGTTATTTCTGATATTATTTATTTGCCGTTCTAATTCCTGGTCAGATACATCCGTAGAAAGGACAGTAACCTTTATACCTCTATATTCAGGTAATTCTATTTCCGGTTCTAGTTCTAATTCTACTTCAAACCCTAAAGGTAAATCCTCTGCCAGCTGGGTAATTTTTACTTTCGGGTAGTCTATTGGTTTTAGATTGGATTCTATAATTATATTCGGATATAATTCAGAAATTGAAAGACTGGCAGCTTTATTTAGTACATACTGTTTACCAAAATTTGCATCTATTATTTGATAAGGAATCTTCCCTTTTCTAAAACCGGGAATATTTGCTTTTTGAGATATATTTTTATAGGCTTTGCCAATATACTTTTTTAAATAATTATTTGAAATCTCTATATCTAATTTAACCTTATTTAAATCAATCTTCTTCTGGTTTTTTATCTCATAACTCAAGTAAAATCCTCCTTAAACATCAGTAGTGAGTTAGTTCTATTTCAACATTAAGACTCATATTATAATAGAAAATAAATAAAATACAAACCAATCACGAAGAGTGTCCGCTCTTTCAAATCCCTGGAAATATGCCACTGGCATATTTCCTATTCAGTTAGTTTTATATTGTTTGAAATAATTTGTGTCTAAGTTGGTGCGAGAGAGGGGACTTGGTCTTTCGTCTCGCTTTGCTCGCTGCAGAGCCGCAGACTCCCTCGTCTTCGACTCAGTCCGTCTTTTCAAGTCCCGAA
>Ga0209609_10000694_pt1 | contig 19750 bp, 23 predicted proteins | sample LakKivw325mmetaG_FD_184136 | JGI IMG/M metagenome (GOLD analysis project Ga0209609, IMG submission 184136) | Anoxic lake water microbial communities from Lake Kivu, Rwanda to study Microbial Dark Matter (Phase II) - Lake Kivu water 325m metaG... | ecosystem: Environmental > Aquatic > Freshwater... | reverse complement strand
CGCTATTAAGCAAGGAATTAACCACCTAGTCGTTTTCATTCAAACCTCCTTTCGCAAAAGTATCTTTTACTTACTATAACGAATAATTTGCCTTCTGGTTTATGGTAGAATAGCCTTCATAAATGAAAATTCTTCGCGAAATCGGCATAACCATCCTCATAGCTGCTGCCATCTTTGTTACCATTAAAGCCACCGTGCAAGGCTATAAGGTGCAATATTCCTGTATGCTACCAAATATTGAAGATGGCGAGCGTATTATGGTGAGCAAAGCAAGTTATTTCTTCTCGAGTCCTGAACGAGGAGAGATTATCGTCTTTTGGCCGCCTGAGGATGTTAACTCACGATACCCGTTCATCAAGCGAGTTATTGCCCTACCTGGCGATACCGTGGAAATTAAGAATGGCAAGGTTTCCATCAATAGCATTCCCATAAATGAACCTTACATCTTTCCAGAACCACCGCAACGCTATAAGAACTTTGGCCCAGAAAAAATGCTTGATGGCCAATATTTTGTTCTGGGAGACAATCGTAACAATAGCAATGATTCCCGTTCTTGGGGGTCGGTCTCCCGAGATGACATTATCGGCCGGGCCTGGTTTGTTTACTTGCCACCGAGCAAATGGGGACCGGTAAAACATTACGGCTACCCGGAGTTAACTGAAGCAGGTGCGCTGGGAGCAGCAATCTGCAACGCAGTGGGAGGTACAACTTGAGCCATGAGGTGCTGAAGATATTCAAAATGGCTGGGGCGATAAAGGAGGGGCACTTCCTGCTTGCCTCCGGTTTGCATTCGCCCGTATATTGGGAGAAGTTTCGAATCTTGCAATATCCACATTATACTGAAAAGCTGTGCCGCCTTATGGCACAACATTTCAAAGACCAAAAGGTAGAATTGGTTGCCGGACCAACCACCGGAGGCATTATCCTTGCTTTCGAAACTGCGCGACAACTAAGAGTGCAGAGTATTTTCGCCGAAAAAGAAGGCGAAACAAGGGTCTTCCGCCGTGACTTTACCATCACCCCGGGCGAGAGGGTCCTTATTGTAGACGACATCCTGACCACAGGTGGCTCGATTAAGGAGACGATGAGCGCTGTTAGAAAACTTGGTGGCATCGTCATTGGTATCGGAGTACTTGTCGACCGGAGCACAGAAAAGGTAGACTTTGGTGTGCCCCTTTTTAGCTGCCTCCACTCTCCTACCACAGTTTATCCCGCTGAAGAATGCCCCCTTTGTGCTGCTCATATCCCTTTAACCAAACCAGGTGCCCTAAGATAGCGGATTGTTTGGCATTTCTCCCTGTCATTCTGAGCTCTTCGCTCCCTGTCATTCTGAGTCCTTCACTTCTTGTCATTCTGAGGGAGAGAAGCGACCGAAGAATCTCGCTCTCAGGGTAAACTCCGTGAGGGGGAAGAATCTCATAGCGCTCAGGACAGGCTCCGCGAAGAATCTAGAGACCCCTTCCCCTTATTCAGGGTGACAGTAAAACCCTACAAACCTGGCTTGCTTGACAGCGAAGAGAGGAAAACCTAGAATATTTGAGCCGGCCGAGGTAGCTCAGGTGGTAGAGCAGCGGACTGAAAATCCGCGTGTCAGCAGTTCGACTCTGCTCCTCGGCACTTTGAAATGCGGAAGTAGTTCAGCGGTAGAATGCTTCCTTGCCAAGGAAGAGGTCGCGAGTTCGAATCTCGTCTTCTGCTCCGTCTAAAAGGGCTAAATGTGCCGAAGTGGCGGAATGGTAGACGCGGCAGTCTCAAAAACTGTTGGGGGGCAACTCCCGTGTCGGTTCGACTCCGACCTTCGGCAGTAAGTAATGCCGAGTTGTGTAGTGGTAGCACGAAGGACTTTGGATCCTTAAGCCCTGGTTCGAATCCAGGCTCGGCAGCTTTATTCCCCGGTAGCTCAATGGTAGAGCGGGCGGCTGTTAACTGCAAGGTTGTAGGTTCGAATCCTACCCGGGGAGCCAATTGGCAATTTCCGAACCTGACAGATCCGAAATGAGCCGAACTCACGCAGAAACGAAGCATAATGGATAGCCAAGACCCATGTATCAAAGCACATTTTCCCTCGTGGTTTCTGCTGAACGAACTCAGAAGGGATGAAATCCCAAAACTCCCAAGGACATATATTTTGAGGCTGGCGGGAGCAAAGTCTTTTGGACGCTTGAACGGAGTTTCAGACATTCTCTACATTGGCAGCACAGATTCTACACTCCGTCAACGAATTTATCAGATGAAACATCTTGGGCCAACGCAATGGACGAACAAACGAATTTTGCAACTCCTGAAAAGATGCCAGATTGAGATTGCCCGGTGTTGCAGGCCCCTGCAACACTTGAGCCTTGGGGAATTCGAAAAACGCTTGCTGGAAGACTGCCAACAAGACCATGACGAACTTCCACCATTGAACGGCGCTGTCAAACGTAGTAGACCATTCACAACGGAACGACCCTGAGGTAAGAAATCTTGCTAAGTCGCATTGCTGTCGGCATTGTTGAAGCTACTATGAGCCACACATCCACAGAAGTTCGGATTTCCCCAGGTTTTATATTGAGAATCTTCTACGTTATTGTGTTATGATACTAAAGGAGGTAGCTATGAAGATAAGGGTAGTTTTAGAAGCTTCAGAAGAGGGAGGGTATACGGTGTATGTGCCTTCCTTGCCCGGTTGTATCAGCGAGGGGGAAACGGAAGAAGCAGCACTGGCTAATATTAAAGAGGCCATTGAGCTATATCTCGAACCTGTCGAGGATGAACTACTTGTCAGCGAAAGCAAAACAATCAAGGAAGTACTGGTGTGACAGAAATACCAAGCCTCTCCTACCGCAAGGTTATCAACGCCCTTCAGCGCGAAGGCTTCGTAGTGGTTAGACAGAGAGGAAGCCATATACGCCTCCAGAAAAGAACAAGGGAACGAGTCATTAAGTTAACAGTTCCAGCGCACAGCCCTATTAAGAAAACAACTTTGGCAAGAATCATTAAGGATGCCAGCCTTTCCGTCGAAGAGTTCAAGGAGCTCCTCTGAGTAGCAGATAGCAACACTGGTTGCCTAACTTGCGTCCTGCTTTTGGTCAAAGCTATAATGACCCAGATATCTAGAAAGTTCGGATTTCCCCCCCGCTCGGGAAGCCATCTTCGAATTAACTAGTAAGAATTCCGATAAATCTGAGCTACGGCAGAAGCATCAAGCAAATTAGGGTGTTTGCTAAGCTGGGGAGCTGTCCTTAGAGCACAATCTGCTATTTCTTTGATACGCTGAGGTTCGATGCCCAAAGCTCGCAGGTTGAGTTTCATCCCCACCTTATCCAACCACCCTTCGACAGCAGCTATCCCATCTGTCTCACCAAAGACATTTCTGCCCAGGGAATCAAACCTCTCTTGCCGTACAGGAAAAGTATACTTCATCCAGGCAGGAAGCAGTGCCGCCAGTCCATCACCATGGGCAATATCATAGTACCCACTTAAAGGAAGCTCAATACCATGAAGAGTCAGATAGCCGGCACCACTTCCCAGATATCTGACCGGTGAACAGGCAATGGTACTGGCCCAAGAAAGCCTGGTACGAAGGTCAATATCGTCCAGCTTGCTCAGTGCCTGGGGTAAAGTCTCCACCACCAGCTTCATCACCGTTTCCAAAATTCCATCGGTAAGGGGAGATGCTCTCTCCGTTGTAATATAGCATTCGCCTACATGGCAAAAAATATCCACCCCTCCCTGCGCTGTTGGCTTCTGAGGAAGGGTAAGCGTCAGTCCAGGGTCTACAATAGAAACCTTGGAAAAGAAAACCGGACTAAATAACACCCGCTTCTCATGAGTTTCCCAGTTAGTAATCACGGCAGCATTATTGGCTTCAGAGCCGCTGGCAGCCACAGTCGGTACCAGCACAAGAGGTAATGCAGGTTCCACTACTTCAATATCCCTAGCTCCAATATAATAATCCCAAATTGGTTTACCGCCACTGCTAGCTAATGCCATGCACTTGGCTGTGTCCATAGCGCTGCCGCCGCCAAGACCGATGATTAAGTCCACTCCCTTTTGGCGAACTAATCTAGCCCCCTCATCCACGGTGGAGGCACGAGGGTTAGACACTACTTTATCAAAAATGCAGACCTCTAGACCGTTGTTCTCCAAGTCTCGGGTTACCTTATCTAGTAACCCTGTTTGGCGCGCACTGTGGGAACCAGTTACCAGCACAGCCCGCTTGCCCAGTCTTCTCACCTCTGCTCCCAACCTCGCCACACATCCTGAGCCAAAGATAATCTTAGTGGGTAGATATAAAGTAGTTACCATAAGGCGCTTCCTGAGAAGGTATGGAGGCTGTTTAATTTTGCCTCATCCAATTTTAATACTCTTCACCTCCAAGATTCTCGTAGTGCGACTCTTTAGGGTCGTGCACGAGGCTATCCTGAACTTGATTCGGGACTCGCACTACATTTCTAACCACCCTCAGGTATGATATATAATATAAGTAATACTTCAAAAGGAGAATTATATCATGTTATCCTATGCCATCGAGTTTGCAAACAACGCCATCCGACAACTTCTCCAGGCCAAAAAGAAAACAATGTAAGCCCCTGTCTTACAAGATCAGGTTCTGCAGGCTACCCACGATTAGTGCCGCTGCTACCATTATTGCAGTAGCTTTAAGGGTGTCTCTTGTCTGTAGCTCTCGTGCCAGTACCACAAAAGTTGCCACACAAGGGAAAAACATAGCTAGAACGGTACTGCTGATAACCACTTGCTTAGCAGTTAATGCCAAGGGAGCTAGCATGCCCATAGCCACGTCCTTACGCAAAAAGCCAATAACTAGGGCAACAACTGTTTCCTTGGGCAGCCCCAGCAACCCGGTCACAATCGGGGCAGCAATATTAGCAATAACATCGAAAACCCCTAAAGTATAGAGAATATTTACCACCAGCACAGTGCTAAGAACTATGGGCAAAGCTTCTTTGATAAAGCCGGAGACTCGCAGCCAAAGCTTCTCACCGATGACTCGCCACGGCGGCAAGCGATAGGGCGGAATTTCCACTAGAAGTTCCGGGCTAAATCCCTTGACAGTACGATTAAGGATAAGCCCTATGATAACCCAAGATGCAAACAAGCTACCGTAGACCATAGCTACGTACTGTCCACCTTGCTGCCCCACCAGTCCTATTATCATAGCTTGCAACGCGGCGCATGGAACGCCAATAGAAATCAAAGTAGCTGCAATAAACCTTTGTCTACGGCTCTCCAAAATACGGGTTGCCATAACCGCAGGCACATTGCATCCAAAGCCGAGGATAGTAGGGATGATGGCATAACCGTGTAGCCCCAACCTGTGCATTAGGGTATCCATCAATACCGCCAAACGGGGCAGGTAACCAACATCTTCCAGTATTCCTAACGCCAGGTAAAAAGAGACGATATAGGGTAACACCGCACCAAAAGGGATGTAAAATCCAGTGCTAAGCAAACCAAAGGATTGAAAATAGTCAATTTCCCCAGCAATAAGGTTGCCTATCAAGACACTGTGCCAGAAACCTCCCGACCCTAAAGCAAGGCTCACTTTCATTAGCAAAGGGGTCCACAGCCATTCGAAAAGAGGGTCAGTCACATAACCAATGATACTCTCAGCAATAAAGCGGATGACCCAAAAGGTGGCAAAGAGAACCACCAGGGCGATGAAAGCCCCGCCTACCGGATGATTGCTGGCATCTTCTAAAACATCAGTCCAGGCATAGTGGCGATGACTTAACGATTGCGCTTGACTGACGATGCTGCCAACTTTTGCCCACCGTTCATCGCTGCCAGAATAACTAGTTTTGGGCACCTTCGCTTCTGGAAGACGCCTGACTAATTCTCTTATTCCTTGCCCGGTTACCCCCACTGTAGGGACGACTGCTACCCCAAGAAGTTCTTCTAGCTTAGCAACATCGATATTTATGCCTCGATGTCGAGTCTCATCCCATATGTTGAGAGCAACTATCACTGGAATTTGTCTCTCCAGCAACTGCAAGGTTAGATTAAGATTTCTCTCCAAATTGGTGGCGTCAACAACATTTATGACTAAATCGCCCTCTTTGAGCATCTCCACAGCTACCTCTTCCGCCTTACTAGTCGGCTCAAGAGTATAGGTGCCAGGCACATCTATGATCTCGGCTTGCTCTTCACCCAGTTTCAAATAACCCTTAGTGAACTCCACCGTGGTGCCAGGATAATTGGAAGCGATTATGCGTATACCAGTAAGCCGGGAAAAGAGGACGCTTTTGCCCACATTAGGATTACCCACAAGTAGGATCCGCATCATCTCCTAACAAAGTTCCCAGGCAGATATTTATCCAACCTCGACTATTATTCTGTTAGCCATGCCAAAGCCAACAGCTACCTGGGCATTATCCACCCTGAGTGTAACCGGCCCACGAAAAAGAGTAGAACTTACTTTAGTCACTTTCTTCCCTGGCCTGATACCCAAAGCTTCCAGCCGCTGGATTAAGCCTCGCCCCCCCAGAATTCCAATTACAGTGCCAGTCTGTCCAATTCCCATCTGGCGCAAGGTCAATTGTCTCCCTTGGTGAATAGTCATAATTTATCCCCTATCTCTGAAATGTCTTAACAAGGCTTCCCCAATAGCAGCCTTAGTTCTTCCAAATGCAATCACCCTACTTCGTGATTCTCTCTTATCTTGAATACTATGGTGAAAAACATATTGGCAACTACTCAATACCCTGAATCACTAATACATTGGATTTGCCAAAACAAAATTTTGAGTTAGCCTTGTCTGACTCAAGAGCATCAATTTTTTACTCTCTCCTCTCCTCCTTCTCCAAACCCCTAGCCAGACACTCTTCAGGAAGCTGTCCATGCTCCAGATAATATTTATACCTTTTGGGGAAGTTAGGCTCTTCTAAAGGACATGCTTGTATAAACTCTATGAACTTAATCATCCTCTCCAGACTTAGCGGGCTAATGACATGCTCAATCTTACAGGCATCCTCCTCAGCCGTTTTCCGATCAATGTCCAGCGCCTCAGTAAAAAAGCGGCTCAGTGCTTCATGACGATGAACCACACCCTCAGCAACACTTTCACCCTCAGGAGTAAGCTCCACGTATCTATATCTCTCGTGCACCACAAGCCCCTTCTCTGAAAGCTTCTCCAAAGCTGAAGTAACACTGGGCATTCTAACTTTCAGCCTTCGGCTGATCTGACTTACCCTCACTGCTTTATTCGCATCACGAAGCATGGCTATCGCCTCAAGATAGTCTTCCATACTAGGGCTATGTTCTCTTTCCACTTGCTGTTTTACCATCGCTTGCGATCCAAAATTTGTTAGCCTTGCCTAACAATTATATCAATGTCTAAATTTTCTTGTCAACACCCCACCCTATCTAACTCCAAAAAATTTGATATTATAGGCAGTAAAATAAATAGGTTTTAAGTATTATTATGTCAAGCAAATTAGTGAGGTGGATAGGCAGCGATGAAGCTGGCAAAGGGGATTATTTCGGACCGTTGGTGATTGCCGGCGTGTTGGTAGATAACACAATTGTTAAGTCGCTTGAGGAATTGGGGGTAAAGGATAGCAAAAGGCTTTCTGATAATTCCGTAAAAGAATTAGCAGCCAAAATTAAGAAAATGTGCCTGTGTTCAGTAGTAACCATAGGACCGGCAAAATACAATGAACTATATCATAAGATAAGAAACCTAAATCGCCTGCTTGCCTGGGGGCACTCCAGAGCTATAGAAAACATTCTAGATAGAGAGGAATGTGACTATGCCCTAGCTGACCAATTTGGAGACGAGAAATTTATAATCGCTGCCTTAATGGAAAAAGGTAAAGGGATAAAGGTGAAACAGGAAATTAGAGCTGAAAGCGATATCGGAGTGGCAGCAGCCTCAATACTAGCCAGGGCAGAGTTTGTTCACCGCCTGGCAATGCAGTCAGTAAAATACGGAATTGATTTTCCCAAAGGCGCTTCGCCAGCAGTAATTGAAACCGGAAAAGAATTTGTCAGGAGATACGGAAAGGAAAGGCTAAAGGAAGTGGCTAAAATCCACTTCAAGACGACAAAATCAGTCCTGGCAGATTAAAGAAGGAAGTATGGAGGCAACTATTAACCAGACAAAACTATCCCTAATTCAAGGAGATATCACCAAGCAGACTACTGATGCCATAGTCAATGCCGCCAATCCCAGTTTAATGGGCGGTGGTGGTGTGGATGGTGCCATACATCGAGCTGGAGGGCCGGCTATCTTAGAAGAATGTAAGCAAATCGTTGCTAAACAGGGGCGATTGCCCACAGGGAAGGCTGTAATTACCACAGGAGGGAACCTCAAGGCAAAATATGTCATACATACCGTTGGGCCTATCTGGCATGGCGGTAGTAGAAATGAAGCTGAGCTTCTGGCTAGTGCCTATTCGGAGTGCCTGAAAATAGCAACTGAGAATAAATTGACTAGTATCTCCTTTCCCTCTATAAGCACAGGAGCTTATGGCTACCCTGTAGCTGAAGTAGCTAGGATAGCCCTGAGAACCGTGGTTTCATTTCTCAAGGAACAAGCCACTTCTATTAAAGAAATAGTATTTGTCCTTTTTGATTCCAGAGCTTATGAAAGCTATCATTCTGCCTTACAAGAAATGATAGGCGGTTCTAAAATCTAGAAACACGAAGAGCATCAGAGCAGGCTTGGTTGAATGGTATTGGTAGAGTATAACCTCTCACACAGAAAGAATCTTTAGATTTTCTACCGCTTCAAAATGTCTTGCGTTATTAGTGAGAAGAGTAAGGTTATGATAAAGGCAGGTAGAAGCAATTAGAAGCTCAAAGTCACCAATTATTCTTCCCTGCCATCTTAGTCTTCCCCGCTCTTTACCGAAGATTCTACAAATCCTTTCATCAATGCCCGGAATCACCAAATTTGGAGCTAGAAACCTCTTAAGGGCTTCCTCGCTTAGGACTGTATCACGAGAATAGTAAATCCCCTCGTAAAGCTCAGCTAAAGAAACAATACTCAAAGCTAAACCTTGTGGGGCTAATTCCTCTAATTTCCTCGTAACTTTCTCTATCTTGTTGAAGTGGTCAATAATCTAGTCAGTAGCAATAAGATAGGAAACATTCATAGCCTTATCTCTGGTCTGGTGCTAACAAGGCGATCAGCATAAATGCTCTTTTTTAGCTCCTCAGCGTCAATTAAATCTTTCCAGCCCCCAGATGTAGCCTTCAGAGCTTCAAGGAATTTCTCTGCTTTAGAGCAGGGGATTTCAGAGATAGTGATAATCATCTCTTTCCCTTCTTCAAATTCTAGTTTCTCTAATGGCTCAATTATTCCTTTTGAGAACCTTGCTTTTATACTCCTTGCCATTTTCACTCCCTTGTTTTGGGCGATTAAGTTTTATATCTATTTTTAGATTTCTAAATCTCGACCGTTACTAAGTTTACTCCACCTGTGGAGACTGTCAAGGCACGATGGGCTTTTATGCCCGGAAATCATCACCACTTTCTAGTCTCTAGTATCCAATCAGCACTTATGGCGAGGCTTTAGCCTCAATGCTACCTTCCTTGTCATTGCAGTGAGCCGAAGCTCTGAGCAGCTTCGCTCCCTGTCATTCTGAGGGAGCAAAGCGACTGAAGAATCTCCTCTCCCTTCTCATCCAACTCAACAAACTGTTATGCCCCACTGCATGAGGCCGATAAACTATTAGACACGTTGAGGTGGCGATGGCTGCCAATGTCACAGAACATCATAATGTTCAACGTGGCGACCCGCTTCAACGTTCCTCAAAATTTACATCGCCCTTGCCAACGATCATGCATACTGGGTCCGTTTGGTCTTTTAAAAATGAGTAGGCTATGCTTCCAAGTCTAAATTTCCAATTTGAGCGGACCTCTCCTAGGATCTGGGCATGTCTCTTGTCCATATACGGATTCCTGAATAGAAGGATGTGTCTTCGGTCCTGCCCGATAGACTCGGTAACTACCAAGATGCCTAGCAAACACTGAGGCTGCAGCTCTTTGAGCGCTTTCCTTATCTCTATTTCTGCTAGGCTGACATTCACGGCCGGCAATGTAGGCCTGATTATCACAAATCCCGGCTTATCGGGATGAAGCTGCTTACCCTTGACTGTAACTTTATCAAACACACGTTCCCCCTCTGAGAAGGGTGGACCTGCCACCTGCACAGTGGCACCTCCGGTTATCCTTTCTGTAAGTCGCTTCCCCGAGATATCGATTTCTGCCCACGTCCAACGTAGGCTAGCAGGGGTGCTTTCAATCCTCCTGAGTCCATCCACCAGATGCTGGATATCGCTGTTCTCTGGAAAAGAAAGTAATCTCACTCGGATTTTCCAAGGTCTGTCCATTAATGCCTTTTCTATTTCTTTCTTAACTTTCTCCATCGCATTGGGAATTTCAGTAGACAACTTATAAGGAGGTTGTAAAAAGGTTATTTCAAAATAGACCTGCTCCTCTCCAATGATGACAACTGCATCCGCCTGCCCACCATTTGGCAACTGAGGCTCACTTTGTAAGTCTCGGAAGTCCCTCCGTAGGCTGGTGAGAATCTCAAGTTGAAACCTCGCAGTAAAATACTCACTCGGCACCTTCAAACTTTTTATAAGCCTTGCCGAAACCAGGCACTTTCTCCGCGATGGCAAGATCTATCCCTAGTTCGATAAGAGCATCAGTAACATCGAAGCCTTAGAGGAGGGAGACGAGATAATGCTGCTTTTGCAGCCTTAATGCTTGTTGTCGTTTGAACCATCGCTCGTCAAACACCTTCTTCAAATGAAAGAGTGCTATGTCGACCTCATCATCCACAAAGCTGGTAAAATCAAGGTATTGCCTTTCTTGCCAAAAGGGATGCTGCCACCATTCCCCATCTTTCACTCCTTTGTTCCAGTCGTGTTTACTCTTACTATCAGGACTACCAGATATAGAATCCGTACTCCCTGGCACTTGTATGCCGCAAGTTTCTCTCAGCTCGCAGAGGCACAGTTGCCCTTCCATATGCTTGCTCTCTTCTTTAACCTTCCTCACTTCTTGGTCAGCCTCGTATCTTTTCCATATTTCACCATGCTCAAGGGCAAATTGGTTTTGCCGTTTTTTTAGCTCCTCCTCAAGATACTTAAGATGCTCCAGTTCCCAGATGGTTAAACGTTCTACTCAACCAGTAAGAGCCTTTATTTTCTCCTCTTGTGCTCTCTTCCACGAATAAAATTCATGGCCCAAACTGTCATGTGCGTTCGTATACTTCGCCTCGAGGTTTTGCTTTCTTACCTTCAGTTGCTGCAAATCATATTTTAATTTGAATATCTCGTCTTCCAAAGTCATACCTTTTGTCCTTTTATTAAGGGGTCATTTTAACACCTGAGCCGGTCGAAGCATATGCTTGACAAGAGTGTGCACCCAATAAACCAGCTAGGGGCGCTGGATGAATGGACTTAACACCCCTTTAGCTTAACGAATGCCAGACCAAGGTGAACAATCAGCCAGAGAGTTACGTTGCCGATGAAGAACTAAAGATGCCGAACATGGCTCCCCTGCAACTAAAGTGATGCCTGACAACCTAACGCCTGTATGTGCCGGTTAGCTGACCTTGGGCGAGGATATGTCGTTGCATAGCATCAAGAACTTCCTTCTTAGAAGCGCCTGCCTTTAAATCCAAGGGGCTGTCCAGTGCATAAAGCGTAAACTGATATCGGTGAGCGCGTCCAAGTGGTGGACAAGGACCACCGTAGCCGATTTTGCCGAAGTGATTCTTGCCTTGTAGAGCTCCGCTGGCAAGCTGGTCTTGAGTAGGTATGGCCTCTGGCAATTCGCGGCTGTTAGATGGAATGTTGAATAGAATCCAGTGTGTGAATACACCACTGGGGGCATCCAGGTCGTCCAGTATAAGGGCGAAGGTCTGAGTCCCTGCGGCTGGTTCACGCCACACGAGCGGTGGCGATATATCCTGCCCTTGACAGGTATACTTAGTGGGTATTGTATCTCCCTCCTGAAATACTGGGCTCAACAAGGGTAATACCATTTCTCCTTCCGCGGTTGTTCGCTAGGTTCACAACCTATCACCAACGTGGCGACAAGACAAAGTATCATGAAAAGGACTGCTACTTGGTCTATATTGTTATACTCTGTAAGACGATTAGCCTTCATGTCAAGTCGACCTTAATTGCTACCAACACAAATCGTAGTCCAACGAACTTTTACTGTCAATCTAGCTGACAAGCACTACCGCCTGTGGATATCCCTGGCGCTAGCCCAATAGAGTAAACAAAACATCGTTTTGTTCTGGCTACTTGAGTAGTAATAACCTTCCCAAAGTCACTTTCCAAGCCAGCATGGCTAATATCCTCCAGAGTAGCATCATTCTGAACAGGCAAGGGCTTAACTACGTAGATAACATCAGCAAATTGCTTCATTTTTTGACTAAAGGCAAGTCAAAGTAAATTTCACCAGCATTATCAGCCAAATATAACACTTTACCGGCACTTTTCAGCCTTGCTTCAAACCGCTCCAAATCATCAACAGCGAAGATTACAGGTTTCCTCATATCTTGCCTGATAAGACCAGGCTCCCTGAAGAAATCGATGACATTCGCTGCAGCGGCAAGTTTAAGACAACCCTCAAAATCATCCTCATATCGAAGCCTTATCTCAGGGTATAATTCCCTGGCAATTGCCATTTCCTTCTCTTTCATCACCCGGTAGGGGTCAGGATTATGAGTTACTTCCTTTATCACCCGATGAATCTTAGTAGCAATTACAATAGATATTTGGTCATAGGAAAACTCGTCGTCGCGGATTCTCAGAGCTTCTTCTATGGCCTTCTGTCTAAGCAAGTTATTATTAGTCGCTAGCGTAGCAGCTTGATAAACTAACCTTTGCAAACACTCATAGCATTCCGGCGAAGTTTTCACTTCAACTCCTGGTTCAAAAAGAGAATCTGAGACCCTTCACCATCATTCAGTCACCTTTCCACTTGTCATTCTAAATGAGTGAGCCGAAGCCCTGAACCCTTCGCTTCCTGTCATTCTGAGGGAGAGAAGCGACTGAAGAATCTCGCTCAGGGTAAACTCCGTGAAGGGAGAGCAGAATGAAGAATCTCAGAGATTCTTCGCCTGCGGCTCAGAATGACAGAGAATAAGGTTATCAAACGCTCTCCTTAAATTTGAGTGACCGGCACTACTATATTATAATAACCCAAAAACAACCAGGATTGTGGGCTATGCTTGATAAATTGGAATTAATACAGAAGCACTATGAAGAGCTAACTCGGTTAATAGCTCAACCTGAAATAGCTACTGAAACAAGGCAAGTACAGGAGCTAAGCAGAGAGAGAGCTAACCTTGAAGACATCGTCAACACATACCAAGAATACAAGGCAAACTCTAAAGAGTTAGCCGAAATGGAGGCTTTGCACGACAGCACTACAGAGGAAGACTTGATAGCTCTCATTAAGGAGGAAACGAGCAAGCTTAAACAACACCAGGATGACCTCCTTCGCCAACTCAAACTCTCTTTACTGCCTAAAGACCCTAACGATGATAAAGATGTCATCGTTGAAATAAGAGCTGGTGCTGGCGGTGAAGAAGCAAGCATTTTTGCCGCCGACCTATTCCGTATGTACAGCCGCTATGCCCAAAATAAAAACTGGCAAGTAGAAATCGTTGATAGCAGCCAGAGCGCAATTGGCGGCTTTAAAGAAATAATATTTGAGGTTAAAGGTAAAGGCGCCTTTAGCCAATTAAAGTACGAGCGTGGTGTTCACCGAGTGCAAAGAGTGCCTATTACTGAGGCTTCAGGGCGAATACACACTTCCACAAGCACTGTGGCTGTTCTACCCGAAGCAGAAGAGATTGAGCTGAATATCAACCCAGATGAGCTCAAAATGGAATTCTTCCACAGCCATGGCGCTGGAGGACAGAATGTAAACAAAGTAACCACAGCAGTTCGCATTACCCATTTGCCCACTGGTATAGTAGCTGCTTGTCAAGATGAGCGCTCCCAATTAAGAAACAGAATGAAAGCCATGGCAGTACTCCGAGCCAGGCTATTCGGCTTAAGACAGCGCAAGCAATCTGAAGAGATAGATAGCCAACGAAGAACTCAAGTAGGCAGTGGCCAGCGGGCAGAGAAAATACGCACCTATAACTTCCCACAAGATCGTGTTACCGACCACCGCATCAATTTAACTTTCCACAATCTGAGCCAGATTTTGGACGGAGAACTCGATGAAATCATCGAAGCTCTGTCTGCTAAAGAACAAACTGAACAATTAGAAGCAGTCCTTTCATGACTTCAAGCGAAATTTTATATTTAGCTAGCCACATATTATCTATGGACAGAATTGATGATGCTTCTATTGAGGCTGAACTTCTACTGTGCCATGTCCTGGGAATATCAAAAACACGCTTATACAGTGAACCACAGCGCCTATTAACCTCAGCGGAAATAAATCACTTATGGCATCTCCTTCAGCGTCGCCTTTCCCATGAGCCCACTGCTTACATCTTAAAGTGTTGCCAATTCTATGGCATCAACTTTTACATTGACAATCGTGTTTCTATCCCCAGGCCAGAGACAGAGCTTTTAGTGGAAAAAGCCGTTGAGTTTGCTAAACAACGCTTTTCACCAGGAAACCCTATCATAGCTGACATTGGCACCGGCAGCGGGAATATCGCTATCAGCCTTGCCCTGGCATTTCCTAAAGCTAAAATCTATGCTACAGACATCTCAGCTTCAGCTCTCGAGGTAGCTGGTATGAATTGCCAGCATCATAAGCTTGATAGCCAGGTAGAACTTCTCCAGGGCAATTTGCTTGAACCATTACCCCAGCGTGTAAATGTCATAGTGGCTAACCTTCCTTACATCAAGGATTCTAAACTGAAGGCACTAAGTCCAGAAATAATAAATTTCGAGCCAATAATAGCCTTAGCTGGTGGCGAAGATGGCCTAGATAAGATACGCTGCCTTTTAGCTCAAATTCCAGGGAAAATTTGCCCCGAAGGATGCCTATTTCTAGAGGTAGGCCAAGACCAAGATAGAGCAGCAAGCTCGATTGTAAACAATTATTTCCCCAAAGTCAGTATTGAGTTAATTCCTGACTTAAGCGGTATTAACAGGGTAGTAAAGGTTATATTATAGATTGACCATTATGCTACGTTAGTCATTCACAGCAAAGCTGGCGAAATAATGTCAAGGGTCTATGATAAATCCTAAGCACGAAATGCGACCCTGAATCAAGTTCAGGGCTAAACAAATTCAAAGCACTAATGACCAAAATTCCTTCGGCATCACTATGTCAAAACAGAATGAATTTTGGTATTTGAATTTGGGATTTGTTTAGGATTTAGGTATTAGGATTTAGAATTTCCATTAAGTGCATAGGCACCTCACTAGTCTCAAGGCAAAGTTACCGCCAGTAATGCAGTCGTTGTTTCACCCTATGGAGGTCGATTTCCATGTTTTTCGAATACGCTTAATGTCCACTGCCTTACCAGTATCTTCATTCACTTCGATTAAGATGGCATTGAAGTCAACAATCCCCTTCCCCACTGACAAACGTCCAGGTATTTGGGAGAGAAAACGATTAATCACATTGTTCGCATCATCACCAATGATCGAGTCCATAGGACCAACCATGCCTATATCAGTAACATAAGCGGTACCTCTGGGCAATATACGAGCATCAATAGTACCTACATGAGTATGTGTGCCGAGCACGGCACTAACTCGACCATCGAGATACCAACCCATTGCCACTTTCTCCGAAGTTGCCTCGGCATGAAAGTCAACAATGATAACTTTTGTTTTATCTTTAAACTCAGCTAACAATTTGTCCATAGCCCGAAAGGGGCAATCGAAATTGCCCATGAAAGTGCGCCCCATAAGATTAACAACTAAAACATTGTCCCGGAACCAATAGCCACGGCCAGGACACACTGGCGGATAGTTCAATGGGCGGAGAAGGGGAAAGTTACCATCCAGATAAGGCAGGATTTCCTTATGAACCCAGATATGATTGCCTGAAGTTATTGCGTCAATGCCAGAATCAACAAGCTCCTGCGCCGTGCTCGGAGTTAGCCCTAAACCACCGGCAGCATTCTCACCATTGCCTACTACCAGATCAACCCCATATTCATGATGCAAGCCTGGTAACAACTTCTTCACCGCTGCCCTGCCAGGCTTGCCAATAATGTCGCCTATTACTAATATCTTCAGTTTGCTTCGTCCCCTCGCAATGACATTGCTTTGCCCAAACCATCCTACTTAGCATAATCCACAGCTACAGTCTCTCGCATCACTATTACTTTTATTTGACCAGGGTAAGTCAGGCTTTCTTCTATCTTCTTAGAAATGTCCCGAACCAGTCTAATAGCTGTCAAATCATCTATTTCCTCAGGTTTCACCAAAACACGTACTTCCCGCCCAGCCTGAATAGCAAAGGCTTTCTCGACCCCAGGGAAACTACTAGCTATATCCTCCAATTCCTCAATCCGCTTTAGATATTGCTGCAAAGACTCACGTCTAGCACCAGGACGTGAACCACTTATAGCATCAGCAGCAGCAACAATAAAGCCCATGACACTGGATGTTGAAGCTTCGCCATGATGCTCAGCAACAGCTTGAACTACTTCAGCAGATTTATCCCACTGTTTAACCAAATCAGCACCTATCAAGGCGTGAGAACCCCCTACTTCATAATCCACCGCTTTCCCAATATCGTGAAGCAATCCAGCCTTTCTAGCTACACCGGCATCAGCCCCGATTTCATCAGCCAGCATACCAGCTAAATGAGAAACCTCAAGGCTATGAAGTAAAACATTCTGCCCATAACTAGTACGGAATTTAAGCTGACCAAGTAACTTGATCAACTCCGGATGTAACCCTGGTACTCCACTATCATAAGCAGCTCGTTCACCCTCATTGCGGATTATAACTTCAACTTCAGTTTTAGCTTTTTCCACTACCTCCTCAATCCGAGCCGGATGAATACGCCCATCAAGGATAAGCCTACTCAGAGCAATGTGAGCTATCTCACGCCTTACTGGGTCAAAGCTAGAAATGGTAACCGTTTCCGGAGTATCGTCAATAATAAGGTCAACGCCAGTAGCTTGCTCCAAAGCTCGGATATTACGCCCCTCTCGACCAATAAGCCGCCCCTTCATCTCATCGCTGGGTAAGGAAATGGTAGATACCGTGGTCTCAGAAACAACATCGGTGGTGCACCTCTGGATGGCCGTGGCTAAAACGCGTTGAGCTTCTCTATCAGCTTCTTCCTTTACTTGAGCTTCCCATATTCGAACCTGCCGTGAGGCTTCCTCTTTAACTTCCTGCTCTAGAGCCTGGAGCAGAGAACGCTTTGCTTCATCGCTAGATATGCCAGACAGGGATTCAAGTTTCGCCAGCTGCTCTTTCCTTATCTCCTCGAGTTCAGCCTTTGTCCTTTCAATGCCCTTTGCTCTATTATCTAGGTCGCGCTCACGCCGTTCTAAGGAATCTAATTTTCGCCCTAACGCTTCCTCTTTCTGGTCGAGGCGCCTTTCTAAGCGCTGTGACTGAAGGCGATGCTCCCTACTCTCCGCCTCAGCAGCATTCCTAACCTTGATGGCTTCCTCTTTAGCCTCAAGAAGGACTTCCTTATGCTTAGCTGTTGCTTCATCTAATAATCTCTGCGCTTCCTTTTTGGCACTTCGAATCTGCTGATTGGCTACCATCTGCCTGGCAAGGTAACCAACAAGGCCACCTAAAACAAGAGCAAGGCCAACTAAGATATATACATAATCCATCTTCCCTCTTTATTCCATTAAAGCAATGCATATAATTCATTATGACTCAATATTAATCTTTTTGCGAATTGGAGTCAACTTCTACGTGATTTCGACTAAGCCCGATAGAGTAGAAGTACAATAGAGATAAATTAGGAAACAAAAAAGATAAAGCACTGTAACAACTTATAATACTAAAAAACACTTTTAACAACTGAATAGTGGAAGGAAGGAAATATTTAAATGCTTACAGTAGGTTTTAGTCTACCGACCGACCTAGGAATCACAAGACTATCGTCTTTCGACTCCTTAGAAAGGAGGTGATTCAGCCGCACGTTCCCGTACGGCTGCCTTGTTACGACTTCGTCACAGTCATCAGCTCCACCCTCGGCAACTGCTTCTTGCCAAAAGCAAGTTAGCTCATCGACTTCAGGCGTTTCCGACTCCCATGGCGTGACGGGCGGTGTGTACAAGGCCCGAGAACGTATTCACCGCAGTATAGCTGACCTGCAGTTACTAGCAACTCCAACTTCATGCAGGCGATTTCAGCCTGCAATCCGAACTAAGGATGATTTTTTGGGATTAGCTCCGGATTGCTCCTTAGCAACCCTTTGTATCACCCATTGTAGCGTGTGTGTAGCCCAGGACATAAGGGCCGTGCTGACTTGACGTCATCCTCACCTTCCTCCTTGCTGTACAAGGCAGTCTCCTATGAGAATTTAACATAGGACAAGGGTTACGCTCGTTGCGGGACTTAACCCAACACCTCACGGCACGAGCTGACGACAGCCATGCAGCACCTGTGCCAGCTCCTGACTGGATACAGGTCGTCCTCCTTTCGGAATCCTACTCCTGGCATATCAAGCCCTGGTAAGGTTCTTCGTGTATCATCGAATTAAACCACACGCTCCGCTGCTTGTGCGGGCCCCCGTCAATTCCTTTGAGTTTTAGCCTTGCGGCCGTACTCCCCAGGCGGGACATTTAAAGCGTTAACTTCGACACGGAGAGGGTCGATACTCCCCATACCTAATGTCCACCGTTTAAGGCGTGGACTACGCGGGTATCTAATCCGCTTCGCTCCCCACGCTTTCGAGCCTCAGCGTCAGGAAAAGCCTAGGAAATCGCCTTCGCCACTGGTGTTCTTCCCAATATCAACGCATTTCACCGCTACACTGGGAATTCCATTTCCTTCTACTTCCCTCAAGCCCTCCAGTATCAAGCGGCGTCTTCTGATTGAGTCAGAAGATTTCACACTTGACTTAAAAAGCCGCCTACGCTCTCTTTACGCCCAATAAATCCGGATAACGTTCGCCTCCTACGTCTTACCGCGGCTGCTGGCACGTAGTTAGCCGAGGCTTATTCCTCGAGTACCGTCAAAATTCTTCCTCGAGAAAAGAGGTTTACAACCCGAAGGCCTTCCTCCCTCACGCGGTGTCGCTGGGTCAGGCTTTCGCCCATTGCCCAATATCCCTTGCTGCTGCCTCCCGTAGGAGTTGGGGCCGTATCTCAGTCCCCATCTGGCTGACCATCCTCTCAGACCAGCTACTGATTATCGCCTTGGTAAGCCATTACCCCACCAACTAGCTAATCAGACGCAAGCCCATCTTCAAGCACCCTAAGGCTTTAATAATCAAGCAACGCTCGATTATCATATGCGGTATTAGCCTGCCTTTCGACAGGTTATTCCCCACTTGAAGGTAGGTTACTTACGTGTTACTCAGCCGTTCGCCACTCGGTTACAATCCGAAGACCGTAACCTCGTACGACTTGCATGCATAAGGCACACCGCCAACGTTTATCCTGAGCCAGGATCAAACTCTCCACTCAAAACCTTCCTTCCACTATTCAATTGTTAAAGTGCACACTTATATTATAAAGTATCTTGCCAATTTGTCAAGTGCACCAATAACACCTTAATCCGTGGATTTTAAAATTTAGCTTCAGTTGGGTATTACACAGTAATACTCAGCCTCACCTCGAAAGAGATTTCAATTGTTCTCTATCCAG
>Ga0209609_10000692_pt1 | contig 19818 bp, 17 predicted proteins | sample LakKivw325mmetaG_FD_184136 | JGI IMG/M metagenome (GOLD analysis project Ga0209609, IMG submission 184136) | Anoxic lake water microbial communities from Lake Kivu, Rwanda to study Microbial Dark Matter (Phase II) - Lake Kivu water 325m metaG... | ecosystem: Environmental > Aquatic > Freshwater... | reverse complement strand
AAGTACAGATGGAAGATCCTAAACATCCATCCGGCGCTGCTTCCGCAGTTCCCGGGACTTCACGCTCAGAGGCAGGCTATTGAGGCAGGAGTAAAAAAGTCCGGCTGCACGGTCCATTTTGTGGACGAAGGCTGTGATACCGGTCCGATAATCCTTCAAAAGGGTGTGCCGGTGCTGCCCGGTGATACGGAAGCTTCTCTGTCCACCAGGATACTTACAGAAGAACACAAACTGTATCCAAAGGCGATACAATTGATATCGGAAGGCAGGGTCAACATCAAAGACAGAAAGGTGATAATAAAGGAATGAAGAAGAAACAGCCCAGGTATGCTCTGATCAGCGTGTTCGACAAAAAGGGGATCAAGCCGTTTGCCAAGGGGCTTGAAAAGCACGGGTTCAAAATAATAGCCAGCGGGGGCACCTTTAGGGAGCTCAAAAAAGCAGGCGTCAAAGTTATTGAGGTCAGCAAAATAACCAAATTCCCGGAAATGATGGACGGAAGGGTAAAGACGCTTCATCCAAAGATCCACGGCGGACTTCTTGCTTTAAGGGACGATCCCTCCCACATGAAGATGCTCTCAAAATACGGCATTCCTCAGATAGACATGGTGGTGATCAATCTCTATCCATTTGAAAAAGTGGTGGCCAGGAAAAAATTCACCCACGAAGAGGCCATAGAGAACATCGATATCGGCGGCCCCGCCATGATAAGAGCGGCCTCAAAAAATTACAGGCATGTTTCCGTTGTCACCAGCCCGGACCAGTACGACAGGCTGCTGAAAGAGCTCGGTTCCAATTCTTCCGTAATCAGCCTGGCTACCAATATCGAACTGCAGAGGGAGGCGTTCCTTTTGACCGGCAGATATGACGCCGCTATCAGCGCCTATCTGTCGCCGGTCAAGGATACCGAATCCTTTCCAAAGGAAATGATGTTGAAACTGGAAAAAGAGATGGACCTGCGCTATGGAGAAAATCCCCATCAGCCGGCGGCTTTTTATAGGGCAGAGGGCAGAGGCCTGGTTGACATCAGGCAGCTCCACGGCAAGGAACTGTCGTTCAATAACATCCTGGACATGGAAGCAGCATATGGCATCGTCAATTACTTTGCCGACCTGACGGTCGCCATCGTAAAACACAATAATCCCTGCGGAGTGGCCACTTCAAGATCGGTCAGGGACGCCTACCAAAAAGCGCTCAAGTGCGATCCTGTATCCGCTTATGGCGGGATAATCGCCTGCAACAGGGAAGTTGACGAAGCTGCCGCTAGGGAAATGTTCAAGCTTTTTGCAGAGGTCATCATAGCCCCGGAGTTTTCAAAAGCCGCCCTTTTAGTGCTTTGCGAAAAAAAGAACCTGCGCCTTGTAAAATGTCCGGCGGATTTTAACCGCAGCACAAGGTACGATTTTAAAAAAGTGGCGGGAGGTTTCCTTGTTCAGGAAGCCGACAGGGCAGAACTCACAATATCTGACATCAGGACGGTCACCAAAAAGCAGCCCTCCCTTAAGGAGATCGAAGATCTGTTCTTTGCCTGGGGCATCAGTAAGTTCGTCAAGTCCAATGCGATAGTCCTTGCCAAGAATGGCGCTACCGTGGGCATAGGAGCAGGGCAGCCCAACCGGGTGGGGTCGGCAAATATAGCGCTGGAAATGGCGGGCAGCTCCTGTTTTGGGGCTGTTATGGCATCGGACGGTTTTTTCCCGTTCGCCGATTCGGTGGAACTTGCCAAAAAACACAGGATATCGGCTATAATACAGCCCGGAGGCTCTATAAGGGACGAAGAGGTAATCAAAGCGGCTGACAAGAACAAGATGGTCATGCTGTTCACGGGGAGAAGGCACTTTAAACACTGATGCGGGGAAATTTCCAATGTCAAATTACCAATTTCCAATGACCAATTACCAATTTCCAATGACAAATTGAGAAGAGGAGAGGGGAAGATGAATAAACTGTTGGCCGTTATTCTTTTGGCGGGGTTAATTCAAGCAGCGCAAGCGGCCGATCCGGTGAATTTGTTCTCTACTTCGCTTGATAACAATTTTTATTTTAACAGGCCGCTTATGGCAGGCACCTTTGCCAATGCGGGAGGCTTTGGTATCGTTAATAACGGAGGGGTTTCGGCCCCTGTGTTTAGATGGACGCCCGATTTCAAATACGGCGCCCTGGGCATTGGACTTGACATAAATGTGCCTTTATACAACGGAGATCAAGTGGGAATAGACAACATGGTGGTAAGATACCTGGAATATGCTACTACGGATTGGGGCGCCAGGTACGGGCTTATCAGCAATGTGACATACGGAGCCGGGCTTATGATGAGCAATTATACAACGGTCCTAAAGGGAGGTTTGATACCTTCGGACCAGCAGGCAGGACTCAGAGCTTATTACAAGAAAGACATTTACAGCCTTGAAGTCCTGGGCACCTGGTCAAGGGTTTACGGCGCAAGGGCTACCCAGCAGGTCCTGCCGTATCTTACTTTCGGGCAGTATTTTGTCTGCGACGCGGACGGGATCACCCAGATAAGGCCGGACGGGACCCAGAAAGTGTTCCCTTCCCAGTCAGGTTGGGGCGTAGATGCAATGGCCCCTTTCTTCCTAAACTCGGTCCTATTTGCCGAGTACGCAAAACTTAACAATTACGGGGGCGGCCTTTCTGCGGGTATTTCTGCGGGCTATGACCTTGCGCTTGCCAGGCTCAATTTTAAGGCCGAAAAAAGATATCTGGACAAAGATTTTGTCCCTGAATATTACAACGAGGAATATGAAACCAACCCGGTCGACATTGTTTCTTACGAAGCAGCCGGTATCAGCAGGGACGGCTACAAAGTATCCATGACCGGGGATGTTCTTAATACCGCCAAATTCTGGGCGGTTTTGGAAGGCTACAACGGCAGCAACAGCGCCCTTAAGGCCGAGGCTTCGGCCAACCTTGGAAGTCAGTATTTTGCCGCCGCAGGTTACTATCAGCCTAACTTTGTGGATGCAAGAAGCCTTGACCTTAGAGAAGGCGCCATAATAACCACAAAACTGGGCTATAAGGTCAATCCCTTTACGCAGGTCATTGCCAATGCCAAGCGCGCCTATGACCCCGACCAGGGTAAAGTGGTAGTTACCCAGTGGTATGAGGTGGCTTTGAGCTTTTAACCCCTTTTGTCCTGAAATCCACGCGCAATAATACTGACAATTATCATGGAGGCTTCTATGAGATGCCCGTCCGGAGTATTTGATATTATTAAATCCGGCAATGTCTCGGCGGCTTTGTTGGCAAGCCGCGAATTATTCAGGGTCAGCCCCGAACGCACCGGAGCGACCTATCTTTCGACAGCGTGTATGAACGCCATTTCGGGGGCGCTGATAAAAATAACTGACCAGCAGTTCGGTCATTTCAAGTTCCAGGGGATCTCAGATGCGGAGTTCAGGAATTGTTATCAGTTCTTTAATGCCGTAAGGGATGAGAGCCCTGTTTCTCTTCCGGTGCTTAAAGAGCACGTGGAGGGATTTTATCCGCGGGGTTTGTCCTATATCTATTATCCCCAACTTTTAAGTACTGAGGAGCCTCATGAAAGCAGTGATCTGCTTCATACCGTATGGGGAAGCGGGCTTGGCGCATACTATCAGGATACTGGGGAGATCTTTGGCCCGATGAAGGTGCCTTACAGGGATCCTCTTACAGTCGGAGAGTTTTCCGTATACCGTCTTAGAATGGGGCATGGCACGGTTTCGGACATCATGCATATAGAAACCCTTGCTCTGCTTAAAGAAGCCCTTGGGCTGCAGTCCCGCCTTTTGTCGCTCGGAGCGTCCTGCGAGGCGGAAATTCATCTCATCCATAACCTTGCGACTTTCGGGTCTTTTGCGGATCTCGAAGAATTTTGCCGGGAAGCTTCAAAGATACTCTCTTAAAAGCAGGCTTATTTTCTAAGGACCTTGAGTTTCTTCCCTGTAGCATCAACTATCCTTGAGGGGACTCCTTTTGCGGCTGTTCCGGAATCGATGATCAGCGACGCTTTGTCTTTGATCTGGAGGACGGCTTGCCGAGCGGTCGTCGGAGGTTTTTTGCCTGAAAGGTTTGCAGAAGAGGCCGCGATAGGGCCTTTAAAAGCTTTTATTATTTCAAGTGCGACCGGATGATCAGGAAGGCGCAGCCCTACGGTCTTAAGGCAAGAAGTCACGATATCCGGCACCTGCTTTTTTTTCTCCACAACTATTGTCAGAGGGCCCGGCCAGTCGGAGGCCATCAGGGCCGCAGCCTCTTTAGTGATCTTTTTGGCTGCTTTCTTTGCCTGCTGCAGGTTACCAACAAGCAATTGGAAAGGCTTGGAAAGAGGCCTTTTTTTTGCCTTGAACAGGCTTCTTACGGCTTCGGGATTATGGGGATCTGCCCCGATGCCGTAGACCGTTTCTGTGGGGAATATGATAAGCCCGCCGGCCCTAAGCTCTTTTGCGGCTTTGCGGGCGGCTGCTCTTATAGATGCTTTTGTCAGGGCTTTTATTGTTCTGACTTTTTTCATTTGACCCCTTTCTTTAATGTTATAATAATACCCTATGAAAACCGGAAAATCAGCGGCTGTTGTCTTGGCTCTTGCGTTCTTTTGTTCTGCCTCGTTTGCCTGGGTCATGACCACAGAATTCAAGAGCGAGATAGCCAAAAAAGAGGCTGCCGTGGCAGCTAACCCGACATCCCCGGATGCGCATTTTGACCTTGCTATAACCTATGCCTATACGAACAAGATCCAGGAGGGGCTGGACCAGCTTAAAAAGACCGCCGATCTGGCCGGGGATAAGACCGCTTATGCTAGAAAACTGATCGAAAGATACTATCCGATGGTCAGCAAAACTCCCTCTGACTGGAGGACCAGGTTCCGGCTGGCTTTTGCCTACTATTTTGGAGGCTACCAGGAATATGCCCTGCAGGAAATGCGTAACATAGCCGCTCTGGAGCCGGGGATCCCCTGGCCCTGGGGATATATGGCGATAATTTATGCCGAGCAGAACAAATGGAATGAAGCCATAGACCATATGAAAAAGGCCATCTCTATAGATTCAAATGTCGCGGCTTTCCACCTTGGCCTCGGCCAGGGGTATTATAAGGTCAACCGTCCCGCCGCGGGATTTGCCGAAACAATGGAAGCGCTGAGGCTAAAAGCCCTCGGCTACTGAAATGAGCAGCAGAAACTCTCTTGCAGCCCTTCTTGTTATCCTTGTATCTGTTTTTATCTGGGCGGTATTTGCACCTAAAAAAGACCTCTCAATAAGGATCTCAAGCAAACTGGAAGCCCAGAAGCAAAGATCGGACCTGTCAATGAAGGAAGCGGTCTTTTTCGAGATAGCCGGAGGTGTCAAGTTCTGGGAGATCAGAGCGCAGACTTCCCACATCAACAATTCCACACAAAAATCGGAATTGAATAATATACACGGTGTTTTTTTTGAGGGCGGAAAGCCGGCGCTCAATATAATCGCCCCAAAGGTGTTCTGGGACATGAAGAAAAAAAGCATAGAGATCTTTTCCCCAATAGGCTACGAAGGGCTGTCCAGGTTCGAAACCGCTTCGCTTGTCTGGTCCCTTGACGACAAAATGATCTCCGCAAAAGATAAACTGTTCTTTGAAAGGGAAAATGTGACAATTTCCGCCGGAGCGATGAGGTCCGATACCGAAATGGAACACATGGTCCTTTATAAAAGCCCGGTCGCGGTCATGAAAAACAAAGGGGTGCCGGATATAGAGGTCAGTGCTTCGTCATTTGAGGTCAATGCAAAAAGCGGAAAGATCTTTGCGCACGGCAGCGCCAGGATATCCAGAGGCGGTCTTTCGGTAAAGAGCGAGGAGATGGTTTTTGATCCAAAAACGAACTCTCTTGCGGCTTTGGGGAACGCCGTGATCACTTACAGGGACATCAGCGCAAGGGTCGCCTCGGCGTTGTACAATATCAATGAGGAAAAGGTCGCGCTTAAAGGCTCCGTCCAGCTTAAGCGAGGGGACAGCGAGTTAAAAGGTGACACGGTGTCCCTTGACCTTAAGGATGAGTCGATCTCAATAAAAGGCAGGAGAAGCACGGTCCTGATAGAAGAAGAGCTCATCGGGACAGGAAAACAACAGGGGGGGCAGGAGAAAAAATGAACATAGCAGAAAAGAACAGCGTAATTCCGCAGCTTGAGGAACTGCTTAAAGACAGGGACAGCGCGCTTGATGTTGTGATAATAGGAGGAGGGCCTGCCGGACTTACGGCTGCCATCTACTGCGGCAGGGCGGGCTTTAGGACCCTGCTGATAGAAAAGGCCATCCTGGGCGGACAGTTGGCAGAAATATCAGAAATAGAGAACTATCCGGGGTTCCCTTCGGGGATCTCCGGGATGGAGCTTTCCGAAAGGCTGGAGGACCAGGCAAAAAAATTCGGATGCCAGGTGCTCTTTGGTGATGTGATAAAGGTTGAAAAGGAAGGACTTTTGACGCGGACCTCTCTTGCGGACAGGAGCTTTTTGTCCCGCGCTCTTATAATTGCCACAGGGACCGAGCCGAAAAAACTCGGGATACCGGGCGAAAAGGAATTCAGGGGCAGGGGAGTGTCGTACTGCGCAACCTGCGACGGGGCTTTTTACCGGGATAGGACCATTGCTGTCATAGGAGGAGGCAATTCCGCCATTTCCGAGGCCCTGTTCCTGACGCGGTTTGCCTCCAGTCTGGTGGTGGTGCACAGGAGGGACCGGCTCCGTGCCGATAAGGTGCTATCCGACAGGGCGCTGGATCATCCCAAGATCTCCGTAAAATGGAACTGCGTTCCCGAAAAGATAAACGGGCAGGGCAAGGTGGAAAGTCTGTCGGTCAAGAATGTTCTTGACGGGACAAAGGAAGACCTTCCGGCTGACGGGGTGTTCATCTATATAGGAGAGGAACCCAATACCGGGTTCCTTGCAGGAGCGTTAAAGGCCGGGGGCGACGGGTTCCTTCCGTCAGATGCCATGATGTTATCCGAGGTGCCTGGTATTTTTGTTGCCGGGGATGTCAGGGAAAAGTCCCTAAGGCAGATCTCGACCGCAGTTTCTGACGGAGCAACAGCTGCCGACTCCGCCAGAAAATACCTCGAAAATATGTTATAATTTTTCTATCAGGAGGAAAAAACTTGGCTGTTATAACTATGAGACAGATGCTTGAAGCCGGTGTCCACTTTGGCCATCCAAGGCGCAACTGGAACCCAAAGATGGCCCGCTATATCTATTCTTCGAGGAATGATATACATGTGATAGACCTTCACAAGACCATTCCGCTTATTGAAAAGGCGTACGAATTTGTCAGAAAAGTCGTTGCCGAAGGCGGTACGGTCCTTTTTGTAGGGACAAAGAAGCAGGCCCAGGAGGCCATCCAGGCCGAGGCTCTAAGATGCGAGATGTTCTTTATCAACCAGAGATGGCTGGGCGGAACGCTCACCAACTTTAAGACCCTTCGCAAGAACATCTCTAGGATGAAGGAAATAGAAAAGATGGAGGCCAACGGGACCTTTGACAAACTGCCCAAGAAAGAGGTCAGCAATATCAGAAAAGAAAAGGCCAAACTGGACAAGACCCTGGGAGGCATCAGGGAGATGGCCAGCCCGCCTTCCATAGTCTTTATCGTGGATACGCAGAAGGAAATGATAGCCGTTAAAGAAGCCAAGAAGTTGAGCATCCCGATCGTTGGCATTGTTGATACCAACTGCGACCCCGACTATATAGACTATGTAATTTCGGCCAACGATGACGCTATAAGGAGCGTTAAGCTGCTGTGTTCCGTGGTAGCCGATGCTGTGCTCGAAGGCCGCAGGATAGCGCATCCCGGCGAGGTGATAGAGGCTCCTCTTACCTCGGAAACTGCCGAAGAAACAATAGCTGCTGCGGCCGAGATAGAAAAAGAAGAAGAGATACAGGAGCTTGGAATGGACGATTTTCTTGAACCTACCGAAGGTGAGGAGAAGAAATAGCATCATGGCGCAAATAGATCCAAATACCGTCAAAGAACTAAGGGAAAAGACCGGCTGCGGGATGATGGACTGCAAAAAAGCCCTGGTTGAGACGGGCGGAGATATGGAGAAAGCCGCCGAACAGTTGAGGAAGAAAGGCCTTGCGTCCGCCACCAAGAGGACGGGCAAGCAGACCGGCAACGGCGTTGTGGAAGCCTATATCCATCTTAACGGCCGGATAGGGGTTATGGTGGAACTTAACTGCGAGACCGACTTTGTGGCCAGGAACCCGGAGTTCTCTACCCTTGCAAGGGATATCGCAATGCAGGTGGCTGCCTCCAATCCGCAGTACTTAAAGAGGGAAGAGGTCCCGGAAAACATTGTGAGTTCGGAAAAGGAAGTCCTTAAAGCGGCCGCTCTTGCAGAGGGCAAGCCCGAAACGGTAGCGGAAAAAATGATGGAGGGAAGACTGGAAAAATTCTACTCGCAGGTCTGTCTTATAGACCAGCCTTTTATAAAAGAGCTCTCAAAAAGCATCGGGGAACTGATCAAAGAGCATATCGCAAAATTCGGAGAGAACATCCAGATAAGCCGGTTTTCAAGATATCAAGTTGGAGAAAAAAACTAATATCCCCAGACTGTTCCTCATAGACGGCAACAGCCTTTTGTACCGCGCTTTTTTTGCCCTGCCCGAAACCATGAAGACATCAGGCGGGCTTCAAATTAATGCCGCTTACGGATTTACCGGACTGCTGATGAAGATCCTTCTGGAAGAGCCGGACATGATAGCGGTGGCCTTCGACAGGCCAGCAGCCACTTTCAGACATCTGCAGTACGATCAGTACAAAGCCAACAGGCAAAAGGCCCCGGAAGGACTTATAAGCCAGCTTCCAATAGTAAAAGAAGTCCTTTCCTCTTTTTCTATACCGGTCTTTGAACTGGACGGTTATGAGGCCGACGATATCATAGCCACGATAGCCGAAAAAGCAAAAGATGCGCATGTTGTAATAGTTACGGGAGACAGGGACACCTTTCAGATAGTGTCGGAGCGGGTAAGCGTAATGGCCACCGTAAAAGGAGTGACGGAAACCGTCCTGTATGACCCCGGAAAAGTGGAGGAGTCCCTCGGGGTCCCGCCCGAAAGGGTCGTGGACTATAAAGCCCTTGCGGGAGATGCTTCGGACAATATCCCCGGCGTTAAAGGGATAGGAAGCAAGGGCGCGGTATCGCTTATCAAAGAATTCGGGGCCGTTGAGAACATCCTTGATAACACTGACAGGTTAAAAGGCAAGCTCAGGGACAAGATGATCGAAGGAAAAGACTCGGCAGTCCTATCCAAGAAACTGGCGACCCTTGACAGGAATGTCCCCATAACGGTCGATATCGAGAAATTAAAAAGGACCGTAACGGACTGGCAGAAGACCGGGCCGGTATTTGAAAAATACGAGTTCAAGACACTGCTCAAGAAGTACGGAAAGGCTGAGGCGCCCGAAGTTATTTCTGCCCTAAGCGAAGAAAAGGCAAAAAAAAGTGCCCTGGGGCATGACTATAAGATCATAGATGACGAAAGTTATTTTGCTGTTTTGATAAAGAACATCGAAGAAAAGGGCCGCTTTGCTTTTGATACGGAAACGGACAGCCTTGACACCCTGAGCGCAAACCTTGAGGCTGTTTCGGTCTCGTTCAGCGGGAATACCGGATACTATCTTTCCGCTGAATTTTTATCGCGGAAAGGCGTCCGGCAGGAATTGAAAAGGATTTTTGAGGACGCAAATATCAAAAAGGCGGGGCACAATGTCAAATTTGACATAGAGGTGCTTGACAGTGCTCTGGGCATCAAAGTTAAAGGAGTTGACTGCGACACTATGCTGGCTGCCTATATACTGGACCCGACAGCGGGAAAATACAATTTAAAATACCAGGGCGCAAAATATTTTGGAAGGACCATGACCACATATGAAGACCTCATGGATGCAAGCAAAAGCGCCGACTTTAAGGGGGTGCCGGAAAAAGAGGCTGCTGATTATGCGTGCCAGGATGCCGATGTTACCTGGCAGCTTTCGCGGGTGCTTGTAAAGGAACTGAAGGACAAGGGGCTCTATGAGGTTTTTTCTAAAATTGAAGTGCCTCTTATCGAAGTTCTGGTTGCAATAGAGCAAAACGGGGTCTATATCGATAGAGACAAGTTAAAGGATATTTCGGTCGAGATAGAAGGAAGGCTGAAGAGGCTTCAAACGGAGATCCTGGTGATGGCAGGGGAGGAGTTCAATATCAATTCCCCCAAGCAGCTGGCACAGATCCTTTTTGGGAAACTTAAGCTCCCGGTTCTGAGAAAGACAAAGACCGGGCCTTCTACGGATGCCGAGGTCCTGGAGGAGCTGGCCTCCAATTTTGAGATAGCGCAGAAACTGCTTGAGTTCAGGCAGCTTAATAAGCTAAAGACCACATATGTTGATGTTTTTCCTGAATTGATAAACCCCTCAACCAACAGGATACACGCTTCCTTTAACCAGATCGTCACCGCAACAGGCAGGCTCTCGAGCAGCGACCCCAATCTTCAGAACATCCCGGTCCGCTCCCAGACAGGAAGGCTGATGCGGGAGGTTTTTACCGCGCAGGACAAGAGCTCCGTGATACTCTCGGCGGATTATTCGCAGATAGAACTCCGTATCCTGGCCCATTTAAGCAGAGACCCCAACCTCATGGAGGATTTTATCAAAGACCGCGATGTGCACTCCGCCACTGCCGCTGATATCTATGATGTGAAGATAGAAGAAGTTACCAAAGAGATGAGGAGCGCCGCTAAGACGATAAACTTCGGAATAATATACGGGATGAGCGCGTTCGGCCTTTCAAAGGCACTGCGCATCAAAAAAAATGAGGCTCAGGATTTTATAGACAGGTATTTCTATAAATACAGCGGGGTGAAAAGATATCTGGATTCAACCATCGAGTTCGCCAAAAAGAGAGGCTATGTCGAAACTCTGCTTGGAAGGAGACGCTACATCCCTGATATCAACTCTCTCAACCAGAGCATCGCGCAGATGGCGGAAAGGACCGCCATCAACACACCGGTACAAGGAAGCGCCGCTGATATCATAAAGGCTGCGATGATAAAGATACATAACAAGCTCAAAACTCAAAACTCTAAATCCAAAATGATAATGCAGATACATGATGAACTGGTGTTTGAATGCCCGCAGGAGGAAGTAAAAACTCTGGATAGGCTCGTTCCGGACCTGATGTGCCGGGCCGTGGAACTGGCAGTGCCCCTCAAAGTGGACTGCGGCGTAGGAACGAGCTGGGGGGAGGCAAAATTATAGCATACAGAACTTGGATTTCTGCTAAACCTTACTGTTGTTTTTATGCCATATGTCCCACGAGCGGTCCGTCCGAATAGAATCCCGGAAATACCCGCCTGAAATATGCCTTCCCTGAGCCCGATATACTAATAGAGGTAAAGTGATGAGAATCTCCGGTGTTCAAAGGGCAGTATTCATGGGCGCTGTCTTAAACAGGATGGGGGCTGAGGTGCGCCTGTATCAGGGCGAATACGGATTCAGATTGTCTCCGAGATGGCCGGGAGACAACACCAGATACAGTATTAATTTTGCAGGAACTGTTCTGGCCGTGGATGATCTGCAATATGCTCTTATCGAATCGGAAAGCAGGCGAATGTATCTGGGGACCCATCATAATGCCGCATACCTGTATTCTCTTTTATCCTATAAAAACGGCTTAATAGGAGGCAGGGAAGTATTTCTTCACACGGACAGGCCGGACCACCCGGACAACAATTATCAGATCTTTGGACGGATCCCTGACAAAAGCGAAAGCATCGAGCGCCACGCAAAAATGATCACGGCCGGGGTCAGGACCCAATCCACCGTTAACATATCTAACTATGTTTCCGTTCTGAGACAGCATCTTTTTCCGGATATGGAGTACGCATTTCTCCATAGCGGCATCAGAAAACCCAGTGAATGGGGGCAGGGGGGAGACTTTTCTTTGATCACGGACATATTTCGGTTTGATCCGGAGGGCCTGCTGAACGGCAGAAGAAGCATTGCCAGCACGGATCTTGACATATTCGGTCCGGATGAGAACAAAAAACGGCAGGAAGACACGCTCGATGCTTTAATAAGAATAGGAAAGATGTGTTACCTGGTCATGGCTTTTACAAGTCCGGGTTTTGTTTTTGCCGATTGGGCCAGCGAGTACGGCGGAAGATACGCCGAAGGTGTTTTTGACCTGTGATATAGGACGGGGCTTCCTTCTTAAATCCGGCCCCTTAATTTTTTGAAAAATGACGTCAGCAAGGCATTGCACTCTTTGCTCATTACTCCGGGCACGGTTCTTATTCTGTGGTTGAATCTTTTATCATTCAGTATGTTCACAACCGAACCGGCAGCCCCCGCCTTAGGGTCGTTCGCTCCGAAAACGAGTTTCTTTATCCTGGCAAGGACCATGGCACCCGCGCACATTGCGCAGGGCTCAAGGGTTGAATAGATATCCACTTCGTATAAGCGCCAGGTTCCGAGCTTTTTAGCCGCTTTTTGGAGGCATAGCAGCTCCGCGTGCGCGGTGGCATCGCTCCTCTTTTCTTTTTCGTTGTGAGCTCTTGCTATTATCTTTCCTTCAACCACGGCGACCGCGCCTATGGGCACATCGCCTGTCTTAAGCGATCTTTTGGCCTCTTTAAGGGCTTCCCTCATATAGTCCATACGGTCAATTATATGATAAAATACAGCTTATGGACACGATCAAATTCGGGACCGATGGATGGAGAGCGGTGATCGCAAAAGAATTCACTTTTGAGAATGTCTGCCGCGTGGGCAAGGCTATTGCGATATACCTGAAAAAGCACGGCAAGGACAAGCACCCTCTCATAATAGGCTATGATCCCAGGTTCCTTGCGGATGAATTTGCGATGGAGATCGGAAAGATCTGCTCACAGGCGGGGATAAGGGTGCTTATTTCTGACAAAGATGCCGCAACCCCCGTTATAGCTTTTTCCGTCCGTGATAAGAAAGCCTGCGGGGCGGTAATGCTGACGGCAAGCCACAATCCCTCAAAATACCTCGGAATAAAGTTCATTCCCGAATACGCCGGGCCCGCTTCTCCTGAAATAGCAAAAGAAATAGAAGGATTGTCCAATTCTTCATCGGAGCCGGAGCCGGCAGCTCCGATGTCTATCGAAAAGTTCGATCCTAATGAGGCCTATGAAAGGTATATAACCAAATTCGTGGACCTGGAAACCATCAAGAAAGCAAAATTGAGCATTGTATATGATCCCATGCATGGCTCCGGCAGGGTCCTACTCCCCAAATTGCTTGCAAAAGCCGCCGGCAAACTTACGCTTCTTAATGAGAGCAGGGATGTGCTGTTCGGAGGCAAAAACCCGGAGCCCGCAGAAGAAAACTTGAAGGAGCTTTCGGCAAAAGTAATTGAGCTTAACGCGGACCTTGGGCTTGCCACGGACGGGGACGCCGACAGGTTTGGTGTGGTGGATAGGCACGGTAATTTTCTTTCCGCCAACCAGGTGCTGAGCCTTGTTTTCTGGTACTTAGTGGAGCACAAAAAGTTCACCGGCTCTGTCGTAAGAAGCCTTGCAACGACCCACATGATGGACAGGATAGCGGAAAAGCACCGAATAAAAGTCCACGAAACCCCGGTAGGGTTCAAATACATAGCCGAAATAATGATGAAGGAAGAAGTTATCCTTGGAGGAGAAGAAAGCGGAGGCCTCTCAATAAAAGGGCATATTCCGGAAAAGGACGGGCTTTTGGCAGACCTTTTGATAACCGAAATGGTCGCTAAGACAAAAAAGCCCGTAGACCAGCTTTGGCAGGAGCTCATCTCAAAATTCGGCGATTGCGCCGGCGAAAAAGTGAACCTGCCTATCTCTGCTCCCGATAAGGAAAAACTGGTGAGGTTCCTTAAGACCTCTACCCCGGAAACTCTGGGGGGTCAAAAAGTTACAGGCAAACTGGAGAGCGACGGGGTAAAACTTTTGCTTGAGGACGGATGGATAGCGGTGAGGCCCTCGGGCACCGAGGACATCGCAAGGGTCTACTTTGAATCCGGCAGCGAAAAAAAGGTGGCCGACATAGAAAAGGATTTTGGCAGGATCCTGCAGAAACTTGGTATCTGACATGGCAACTAAAACGGGCAGGACCATAATGACCGAGGCCGAGATAAACAAGGCCATAAAGCGGATGGCTTCGGAGATCCTTGAAAGCAACAAAGAGTCCAAAGGTCTTGTTTTTATCGGCATCCTGCAAAGAGGCCTTCCTCTTGCACAGAGAACTTCGCAGGCTATAAAAGAGGCCAAAGGCATCGAGATACCTGTAGGCAGCCTGGATGTGTCCCTTTACCGGGACGATCTTGCCGCCAGGGGAGCCGGCATCACGGTAAAAAGATCGGATATCCCTTTCAGCGTGGACAATAAGGTGGTTATCCTGTTCGATGATGTGGTTTTTGCGGGGCGTACCGCCAGGGCCGCTCTTGACGGGCTTAATGATTTTGGTAGGGCGGCCAAGGTTCAGCTGGCGGCTCTTATAGACAGGGGAGGCAGGCAGCTGCCGATACAGCCCGACTATCTGGGCAAGAAGCTCTCTGTTCCCGTTTCGGAAGAGGTAAAAGTATCTTTCAAAGAGACCGACGGGGTTGACCAGGCTTTGGTCCTAAAGTAGTTTTGCGCTGCTTATCCCCAGCTCATCTTCTGTAACTTCTATTACATGCTCAAAAGTGTCCTTGATGTCGTCCACATGGGTTATAACTATTATCTGCCTGAACTGCTTGTTAAGCTGGTTGAGTGCCGTCATTATGGAATTTTTCCTTACAATATCCTGGCTGCCAAAGATCTCGTCAAGGATGATAAAGCCGCCCTCCGTTCCCGCCCTGGCCGAGATAAGCTGTGAAATGGCCAGTCGGATGCACAGGTTGGCAAGATCGGCCTCCCCTCCGGAGAACCTGGTGAGAGGGTAGGGGTAGCCTCCGTCAAAGATTCTCATGTTGTAATCTTCGTCTATGTCAAGCCCCGTGTATTTTCCGTCGGTGAGCTCACGGTAAAGATAGGAGGCAGTCTCGATAAGCTGAGGCCTGATGCGGGAGATAAGGTGCGTCCTGTACTCGATCATGATATCTTCAAGCCGGCTTAAGAACTCGCTGTCCTTTAACTCCTTGTCTATTATCTTTTTAAGGTCCTGCGCTTCTTTGATCTCTCTGACTATTGCTTCAAGCTCTTTTTGGAGGGAGGCTTTTTCTATGTCAAAGGCGTTCTTCTTTTGTTTTAGCCGGTCCAGGTCGGCCCTGGCCTCGTCATATTCTTTATTGATCTTTTCGTAGTCTTCTTTTTTATAGTCGGTCAGCTCAAGATCTTTTTCGGCCTTAATTATCTTGGCTTTGATGGATGAGAGCTCTTCGCCGGTCTTATCCAAAGAATCTTCGAGCTCTTTTTTTCTTTCGATCTTGGCTTTTAGTTCTATCTGCCGGTCTTTTGCTTTTTTCGCTTTCTCTTTTTCTGTTTTGATCTTCTCGTGTTCTTCAAAATCGTATTTTGGACGCTTTGAGGATTTTTTGCGAGGGGACCTTTCAAGCTGTTCTATCAAAAGGTCGATCTCTGCCAGTTTTGCTTCGATCTCTTTCTTTTTAACTGCTACGGCCTTTCCCTCAGCGGTTATCTTTTCTAGTTCTTCATCATAATGCTTGATGATATCTTCAAAATTTTGAAGTAATTGGCCGCAGGTAGGACATTTTGATTCTTTGCCGGAGGAGCTTATCACGTTCTTTTTGCTCCTGACCTCTTTGAAGATTTTTTCAAGTGATCCTCTCTCCCCCTCTAATTTTCCGACCTTTTCCTTAAGCTCTGCTTTTTCCTTGAACAATTCATCCTTTTCGCTTTTCCGCAGTTCTTCCTTTTGTTTATCTTTCAGGTCCCATTCTTCGTAGCTTTGAGCTTGCGGAGCAATCTCTTTCAATTCTGTTTCAAGGGAATCTATCCGGGCTACCAAAGCCTTTATTTCTTCGGACTTCTTTTTGAGCTCTGAAGATCTGGATTGACACTTTGACAGTTCTATCTTCTGGGCATTGTAGTCTTCGTATTTCTTTCTTTCTTTTGAAAATATGTCTTTAAATTCGTTTTCCCTTTTCTGTGCTGCAGATATCTTATTAAACAAGGAGCCGGACTCCGCAGAGGCCTTTTCGATCTCCTTTTCTTTTTGAAGCTTAAGGGATTCGAGCTCTGTAGTATCCTTTATCGAAGCCCTTCTTATCTCGATGATCTTTTTCGTGTCCCTGGATTCTGCCCTTATCCTGTCGATTGCCCTGTCAACGGCGTCGATGCGCAGCATTCTGATTATTATGTCTTTTCTCTGGTTGGGGTTAAGGTCTGAGAGCGCGTTGAGCTCTTTTTGCTTGGCATAGAAACTGGTGTAAAAGGACTTAAAATCCATGTCGAGAATATGCGCTATCTCTTTTTCACAGCCTTTTACGGAGTCCGCTATCTTTTTGCCGTTGGCAAACACCGAGGCGGCCCCTGTCTGGGAAGAGCCCTTGAGGGCCCGCACGATCCTGTATGAATCAGGACCTATTTCTATTTCCAGAGAAGCTTCGCAGGGTTCTGCCGGGGATGCCCCTGTTCTTTTGATGCCTTCCTTATCTGTCCTTGATGCTATATTTCCGAAAAGCGTCCAGGCCACCGCTTCCACAAGCGACGACTTCCCCGTGCCGTTAAGGCCGACCAGGCCTATGACCCCGTCGGGAAATTCTATATGTGCTTCTTTGAACTGCCTGTAATTCTTAAGCTTAATAGATGAAATTCTCATTCCTGTATTGCCGCCTCGATGTATTCTATTCCTTTTGCCTTATAAAAGGACAGATCGTCTTCTTTAAGGCCGTTGTAGGCGTTAATATAATCCACAAACTCTTCTTTGATGCCGCCGATGGAGGGCTTAACTATCTCTGCCTTTGCGCCTTCTTTTGCGGCTTTCTCGTATATGGGCTCAAAATGAAGAGCACCGGAGGCCCATTCCCTGATCTGTCTGTCGTTGATGTTCTCAAGTATATGCGGCTCGATATTATTTATCTTGATCCTGACTACCTTGTCGTTGACATCAAAGGACTTTATTGCTGTTTCGATCTCTTCCATGATCTGTGTCGTGTCTTTGCCTGAAGCATTAATAGGGGAGAGCTCTCTCATAATCCTGATGTTGTCAAGAAAATGAGGCTTTATCTTTGGCAGGCTCTCCGAATCCAGTTCAATAAAGCCCTTTGGCTGGCCGGCCTCGTTAAAGCTCAGCCTCTCTGTTGAGCCGCAGTAGGCCGCATTGTCAAAGCCCCTGATCTTTTGCAGTCCGTGATGGTGTCCCAGGGCCACATAATCGAACCCTTTAAAATACTTGGGATCTACAAGCAGTTCGTTAAAATCCCCGTGGGCAAATTCCTCCATGCCGGCAACCCCGGCGTGAAGCATCAACATGTTCTTTTTGCCGCTAACAGGGGATAGCTTTTCAAGCTCGGCCTTAAAAATGTCGTCGCTTATGCATTGGGGGATTATATGCAGTGCAACATCCCCAATATCAAGGGTCTTATATTCATTTTTGAAATAGATCTTAAGGAGATCTTTGTCCTTGATGGAGGAAGCAACAAGATCAAAGATCTCGAACACCGAGCCCATGTATTTTTGCTTGGGGCTGTCGTGGTTGCCCGAGATAACAACTGTCCTTATGCCTGCCTGGGCTAGCCGGAGCATCTGCTTTATCCCGAAATTAAGTATCCTGTTGGTGGGCTTTACGACATCGAAAAGGTCCCCGCAGTGAAGGACAAGGTCAGGCTTAATCTCTTCTATTATCTTGCTTATCGCGCTCTCAAAGGCGTTGCAGATGTCCACTTCTCTCTGGTTAAAACCATCCGCCGAAAGCTTTCTGTATGTTGACGAGCCCAGGTGCGTATCGGAGATGTGGACGATCTTCATGGTGCTTATATTATATCAGGTTGGGAAGTTCCTAAACCCTATCCCCCTAACCCCCTTTCCCTTGTCAGGGCAAGGGGGAAAAGAAATTAGAGTTTCTCCCCCTGACAAGGGGGAGATTAAGAGGGGGTTTATTTTGGGAAAGCTCGAGCAATAACGACCCTTTCGATCCCGTTATAGTCTTCAATTATCCTGGGCTCTTCGAACAGGCCGCTTTCCCTTATCAGCCCGGATACCGGCCCGGCCTGTCCCTGCCCGACCTCCAGAACAAGGCTGCCACCTTTCTCAAGCCGGCTGCCGGTCCCGGAAATGATCACCCTGTAAAAACCAAGCCCGTCAGGCCCGCCGTCAAGAGCTGCTTTGGGTTCAAATAATCTGACATCCGGCTGAAGTTTCTCAATTTCTGATGAAGGAATATATGGAGGGTTGGAAACAATAATATCGAACCGCTCACCTGCGGGAAGCGACTCAAACAGGTTTCCGCAATAAAACTTGATCCTGTCTTCGACTCCCATGTTCTTTGCGTTCAAACGGGATATCTCTATGGCTTTGGAAGAAAGATCAGCAGCCCATATTAAAGCATTCTCCAAATATTTTGCAAGGCTTACTGCAATGGCCCCGCTGCCGCAGCAAAGGTCAAGTATCTTGAACTTCCGGTCCTCTTTTTTTGCGATGTCTATGACTATTTCCACAAGTTTTTCGGTCTCCGGCCTGGGAATAAGGACATCGGGGTTCACTTTAAAGTCGAGCGACATAAAGGGTTTGTGCCCGGTGATATAGGCGATAGGCTCTTTCTTTATTCTGCGCAGTATCAGGGTTTTAAAAGGCTTCAGCTCTTCAGCCTTCAGCACTCTTTCATGCTGAACATAAAGGTCTATGCGCTTTAGTTTTAGCGCATGAGCAAGAAGTACTTCCGCCTCAAGATGGGGCAATTCTATAGAGTGCTTAGTAAAATATTCTGTGGTCCAGTCAAGAACGCTCTGTATGGCCCAGGTCATTTTGAGGCGGTCTCAAGCTTGGCTATCCTGTCGGCCGCGGCCAGGGCGTCCACTATCTCGTCAAGCGCGCCGTCAAGGACTTCGGTAATATTAAAGACCGAAAGGCCTATCCTGTGGTCGGTTATCCTGTTCTGGGGGTAATTATAGGTCCTTATCTTTTCGCTCCTGTCCCCTGAGCCGACCTGGATCTTTCTCATGCTGGTAATGCCGTCTTTTCTCTTGGCTTCTTCCATATCATAGAGTTTTGAGCGCAGGAGTTTCATAGCCTTGTCCCTGTTCTGGTGCTGGGAGCGCTCGTCCTGGCATTTGACCACTATACCTGAGGAAAGATGCGTTATTCTGATAGCCGTGCTGAGCTTATTAACATTTTGCCCGCCGGCTCCGCCTGACCTGAACACATCTATCTTAATATCCTTGTCCTCTATCTTGATCTCAACATCCTCCACTTCGGGCAGTACTGCAACGGTCGCAGCGGATGTGTGTATCCTGCCCGAGGCCTCGGTGGCAGGCACTCTCTGGACCCTGTGGGTGCCGCTTTCATACTTATACCTGCTGTAGGCCCCTTTGCCCTTAACGGCAAAACTGACCTCTTTGTAGCCTCCCAGACCGGTGGGGTTTGACTCTATCAATTCGGTCTGATAGCCTCTTCTTTCGGCGTACCTAAGGTACATGCGCAGAAGGCTTCCCGCAAAAAGGGCGGCCTCTTCGCCTCCGGTGCCCGCCCTGATCTCGACAAAGATGTTCTTTTCGTCATTGGGGTCCTTGGGAAGGAGAAGGATCTCTATCTCTTTTTCCGCAATGTCGTTCTTTTCTTCCAGTTCTTTCTGAAGCTCTTTAAGTTCCGGGTCTTTAGATGCTTTTATCTCCTGGATATCCTTGGATAGCCTCTTTATTTCGCGGAACTTTTGAACAATCTG
>Ga0209609_10000691_pt1 | contig 19831 bp, 15 predicted proteins | sample LakKivw325mmetaG_FD_184136 | JGI IMG/M metagenome (GOLD analysis project Ga0209609, IMG submission 184136) | Anoxic lake water microbial communities from Lake Kivu, Rwanda to study Microbial Dark Matter (Phase II) - Lake Kivu water 325m metaG... | ecosystem: Environmental > Aquatic > Freshwater... | reverse complement strand
CTGTACGAGGTGCGGCCGCGCCACAGGAGACAAGGTAGATGAGCCGGCAGACAGCCACGGGACGGGGTCGGCGCGCGCTGCGATTCGTGCTTCTTGCCGCGTCGTTCGGCCTGCTGCTGCTGTGCATGGGATGCCATCCGCTGTTCGTGGATATCCTCTACGGGGACGGGTGCGGGGACCACGACGTCTGTGAATCGAAGGCCGCGCGCGCCGGCGCCGTGGCCGGAGCGGCCGCCCTCACGGGTGCCGTGCTTCAGAACAAGCGCGCCGAGCAGGACTCGTCCGGGGAAGGAGAACCCGAGCCGGACAACGCCGGCGACGGCGGCGGCAGCGTCGACTCGAGCGCCGAGCCACCGCTGGATACGCGACCCTCGCCCGACCACGTCTGGGACCCGGCTGGGAAGCAGTGGGTGCTGCCCGCCGAGAAGCAGCGCGAGCAGGAGATGAAGCGCAAGGGCTACGAGTTCGACGAGTCCTATGGCGACGGCGGGGCGTGGCGCAAGAAGGTGGACGACGTCAAGCCCGTCGAGATTCCGAGGGAGAAGGGCGACGTCACGCTGCCCGAGTACAAGCCCGGAGTCATCAGCTCGCAGGCAGAAGCCAGCTACCAGAACCTGGAGGACCGCCTCAACCAGCTCAACGAGATGGAAGAGAAGGCCATCGACGACTACAAGCGACTGAGGGAAGCGATACGCGAGGCGGAGGAGGCGGGAGACAACTGGCTCGCCGAGAAGCTGCGCAACAACATCGAGATGGCCAAGGACAACGTGGACACCATCCAAGAGGCGAAGGCCGACGTGGCGAAGAGACACGAGTACCACTCGGACGAGCAGTTCAAGAAGCGTTACGACAAGGGCTGGACGGCAGGAGCGGTGGCGAAGGAGCTGCTGCTCGACCCGTTCACCCACATGATTGCGCCGGACATGTCGGACACCGTGGACGTCATGGCGAACGCCATCGCCGCCCGCAACAGGCTCCAGTCTCAGATAGGCCGTCAGGACTCGAAGCTGTTCGGCGAGCACGATCAGGCCATGAAGGAGCTGCGCGACGTTATCAAGGCGCGGAGCGATGCCCTCGAGCGAGGCGACACCGGCGAGGCCGCCCGCCTGAAGGAGCAGGGCGATGCCATCAAGGGCAGGCTGAACGACCTGGCCAACCGGATGGATGCGGTCCAGAAGGACGTCAAGGACTGGGAACAGAAGAGCCTTAAGGCCGGCGTTGAGGCAGGCGCCGTCGCCACCGACCGAGTCGGTTCGGGACGGGGGGCCTACGAGACGGGCAAGTTCGTCGCCAAGAAGCTCGGACTGCAGTCCGAGCGACCCGAGATCAAGGCCAGGAAGCCGACCCTCGAAGACCAGGGGACGCAGGCCGAGTCGAAGGGCGGCTCAGGTGGCGACGTCAAAGCTGAGTCCAGGGGCGACGGCGGGTCTGGTTCCAGGGGAGCAGCGAAGGCGGAGTCGAAGGGCGCCGCAAAGGCCGAGGCAAAAGGCGCCGCGAAAGGCGAGGGTGGTGCGGAGGCGACAGGCTCGTCCAGAGCCGAAGGCTCCGGCGGTGGAGGCGGGACCTCCTCCGGCGAGGGTGGAACGCCCAAAGGCAAGACCTACCGGGAGGTCGTGCGCGACGTCCGCGAGACGGCGCGGCAGAGGACACACTCCGCCGAAGTCAAAGGTCAGATGGAGCGTGAGTGGCAGGAGACCGCCGCGGAGGCACGCGCCAGAGGCATCACGGTCGACGAGAGCATCCGCGGCCACCAACTCGCGGGAACGCAGCAGGATTGGATAGCGAGAGACCAGCGGCTTGGCATCAACCCGGGTTCGTCGGTGAAGGGTTGGGATGAGTTGGCCGGCATAGAGCCAAATCCGCAGGTGAAGGCCATGCTCAGGGCAGACACGAACCTCCGGAACATCGACCGCAGGATCCGTGCGTGCTGGCGCAAGGCTGACCCCGGCGTCGGGCCGGGATTCAAACCGGACTACTACGACCAGTTCGTCAAGAACATGCAGACCGCGCGCATCAGCGAAGCGGAGTACACGAACTGGCTCAAGGCCATCAATACCGGCCAGCGGTACGACGACCCGATGGGGACAGTTCATCGCTAGGGCGCCGCAACATGCCCGGCTGCCGGTCGGATGCTCCGCCGGCATGCGTCGGGGCCAGTCGCAGGGTCGAGCGAACGCAATACAGACCTGAGAGTCCGACGGTGGCAGCCGCAACGAACAGCGTTCTCCGCTCGTACCCCGGGGCGTATCGTACGACCGGGCGTCGCCCCGGTCTTCGTGAGGCTCCATGGTAGCTGATGAACGCGCCCTGCTTGAGGCCCTCCGCAGCCGCGAGAAGGCCGAGCGCTTTCTTCGCAACCTCGAAGGGATGCAACAACCCGACTCGGTGCCCGGCGACGCTCGCAGGGAGCTGCGGCAGGAGTACGTCGACCGAATCCTCGCCGCCGAACACGAGGTATCTCGCCTCAAGGAGCAACTCTCGTCCTATCTGCGTTCGCTTCGCGGCGAGCCGGCGCAACGCCTCCAGGCGATACTCGACGCCGAGACCCCGACCGAGCTTGAGGCCGTCCTGGGAGTCCGCCGGGGCATCCGCGTTCCACCCGTCGCCACCCGCGATGCCGTCTCGACCGCGCCAGGGTGGACGCGCCGCATTCGCGCACTTGCCATCGGCCTGGCGTGCGTCGCGGTCGTCGTCTTCGTCCTCCTGCGATGGGGACCGCCCTTGCCCGGTGGCATGACGGGTGGGGCCGATAGGGCACCTGTGACCGTGTCGCTGGAGACGGGCGACCGCGTTGCCGTAGGCGCGGGGCAGATCGGACCGGAAGGGGGCTCTCTCGTCGTCACCGGCACCGGCGGCCCGCTCGACGGCCTCGCTCTCGATGTGCCCGCCGGCTCATACAAGGAGACCGTCACCTTCGACCTTTCTTACAATCTCGTCGAGAGCTTTGACGCTCCCGAAGGTGTTGCAGTCCTCTCGCCGCTCATCCACCTCGACGCCGGCACTACCGACTACGCCGACGGGCTCATCGCTGTCACGATACCCGTCAACGTCCCAGAGGGGCAGTTCGCATCGCTCTTCGTCTACGACGAGGAGACTCGAACCTTGAAGGGGCTGCCGACCCTCGAGGAGTCAAAGGGCACCCTGACGATGCTCGGCACTCACCTGTGCCCCATCATCGCCCTTTCCGCTCCATACGAACGACTCGTGCCATCGGCGGAGAAGCTGCCGGTGAGCCTCGACAGGCTCAGCGTGACGACCCGGTTCAAGCCGGGACAGGACGGCTGGAACCTGGTCAACGCGGGGTCGGTTATCGTGCCTGCCGGCTACTGCCACGGCATGTCGCTGACCTCCCTCTACTACTTCATGGTGGAACGCGGGATCCAGGGCACACCGTTGTTCCAGAAGGAGTACGAGAACGGACTGCCGCAAGGCATGGGCACGCCGGGATTCTGGCAGGACGACCGCTGGGCCATCCAGCTCTGCTCAGTGGCCAACTCCATTGGCACTGTTGCGGAGAAGGGCACTGTCGTCGACGCGATGGCGGCACGCATCGCACGCCTGGCTCCCGGGCTGTCAGCGGCCGTTCCGGCACGGCAGTTCTACCTCACCGCTCTGGCGCTGTACGTGACGCAGGCGCCCCAGTTGCTGGGCCTCTACACCGACGAGGGCGAAGGCCATTCCGCGCTGTGCTACGGCGTAAAGGACCACACGCTCCTCATCGCCGATCCGAACTTCCCCGGCAAGACCGATGCCGCCATCGAGTTCAACAACGACAGGCTCGGTCCATACCGGTCGCCCCTGAACGTGAATCCGGAACGCGAGAATCACTACATCTCGTATGGCCGCGTCTACTACCAGGGTGACATCTCCTTCTTCAATCTGAACAAGCTGCAGAGCTGCTGGACGGACTACAAGGCAGGGACGCTCGACACGCACTTCCCCAACTACACCATCATCGTGACAGAGCTGGACGATCGCGGTGCCGAGCTCGACAGGTACACCCTGAACACCGTCGAGGGCATGGCGAGCGACACCAGGCGGTTCCTCTTCGAGTTGCAGTACCCTGCGCCCGGCTCCATCGCCCGACTCACCGTCTTCCGCTACGGCAACCCTCCGTCCATCGTCAGCCAGGACGATTCGGTTGACCTGCATCCAGTGGGCGCATCCATACTCGGCATCACTCTGGAGCAGGCTTCGGAGGTACTCGTCGCGGAGGGGGAGTCCTACCTGGGCTTCCTGGTGGAGGAGCTGACTCCGGATGGCTGGACGTGGTGCGACTTGAACTGGGTCCATGTCTCGGCTGTCGGGAATCAACCTGAGCCTGCCGCGGCGCCGACATCCTTCCCACTCGACTTCAACGAGTGCCAGCTCATTGTGGAATTCGAGTCCGGAACGCGGAATACTGCGACGGGAGAGATCTCTGCGCCGTGCTGGAAGACGCTCGGCGGAAGCTACCGGGGCGCCTTCTACGGCAACACGTTCAAGGCAACCTGGAGCGAAGAGTACGAACCGGGGAGCCGCTACCACACCGTCAATCACGGCAGCCTCACCGTGACAGTCGACCCTCTCAAGCCCGAGGTCGTCTCCTTCTTCTGGGAGGACCAGTGGGACTACACCTGCGGTGGCCTCCGCCGCTACGCTGTCGGAGGGAGCGGCATTCAGCTGGAGAGTTGGGACAGTCGCAACATGATTGCGTTCTTCGCAGGAGGGTTCTCGGGCCAGAAGCCGGTGCAGCCGCAGGTCACATGGACGGAACGGTTGCCCTCCGCCGGCTCCGACTGCTATCCGCCGTTCGCCGCCTGTGAGTTGCTCAGCATTGAGAACTACACCGTGGAGATCGGCTTCTACCTTCGTAACTCCAGCTAGCAGCCCCCTGATCTCGGCGTGCGCCGTCACCTTCCGGGCCGGCTCTTCGCTGGTACTCCTTCCGCTTGACAACCGGATGCTCCGGCGTACCATCAGGTTGTCGGTCCGCAGTGTGGTGGTGAGGAGTCATGGAGGACCAGGAACGGTCGCTGCTTGAGGCCCTGCGCGCCCGAGCTGAGGCGGAGCGGCTGCTCCGCAACCTCGACGCGCTGGACGAAAGTGACTCCGTGGCGGACAGCGCTCGCAGGGAGCTGCGGCAGGAGTACGTCGACCGCATTCTCGCCGCCGAACACGAGATAGCCGGGCTCAAGGACGAGCTCTCAGCGGAGCTGGGCTCCCTTCAAGGAGAGCGCGCGCAGCGACTCCGGGCGATCGTCGATGCCGAGACGACGCCCGAGCTCGAGGCGGCCCTCGGAATCCGCCACTCCTCCCGTCGCGCGTCGACTGCCGCCGTGCCTCCTGCTTCAACATCCGTCGCCCGCCCGCGGAGTCGCGTGCGGTCCGCTATCGTTGGGCTCGCCGCTGTGGGCATCATAGCCGTCGTCCTGCTGCGATGGGGGCTGCCGGCGCTGGAAAGCGTTCGTGGGGTGCCGACCGGAGGTCCCGAGGAGACCACGGTCCACATCTCGCTCCAGATGGGCGACCGCATCACCATCGGCTCCGGGCAGGTGAGCGCTGACGGCGGCACTCTAAGTGTCGGCGGCACGGGCGGACCGCTCGACGGGCTCACGCTCGACGTGCCCTCCGGAGCCTACGTGGAGCCAGCGACATTCACGCTATCGTTCGAGCCTATCGAGGGCTTCGACGCCCCTGAAGGAGTGGATATTCTCACGCCCCTCATCCACCTGGACGCGAGCACCGCCGACCATGCCGGCGACCTCATCGCCCTGACCATCCCCGTCGATGTCCCGGAAGGACAGTTCGCCTCGCTCTTTGTCTACGACGGGGTGACGCGGACACTGAAAGGGCTGCCAACGCTCGAGGAATCGGACGGAACGCTCACTATGCTCGGCACGCACTTCTGCCCCATCGTTGCGCTCTCCGCCCCGTACGAACGGCTCGTTCCATCCCCTGAGAAGATGCCCGCGAACCTCGATGATCTCAAGGTGCCGACAGGTTTCCGCCCGAACAGAGACACGTGGAACCTGGCCAATGCCGGCTCGGTTGTCGCTTCAGGCGGTTACTGCCGCGGCATGTCGCTGACCTCGCTGTACCACTACATGGTCGAAGGGGGAGCCGAAGGCTCGCCGCTGTTCCGGAAAGAGTATGACAACGGCCTGCCGGAAGGCATGAGTACTCCCGGGTTCTGGCAGGACGACCGTTTCGCCATCCAGCTCTGTTCCCTTGCCAGCACCCTCGGGACCACGAGAGAAGCCGGCAACGTGGAGACCGCCATGGCCGCGCGCATCGATAGGCTCTCTCCCGAGCGGAGACTGACCAACGAGCAACGCCAGTTCTACATGACCGCCCTCGCACTGTACGTGACCGGAGCGCCGCAACTCCTGGGCGTGCACACCGGCTCGGGTGACAGCGGCCACTCGCTCCTGTGCTACGGCGTGGACGGCCATACCCTGTTCATCGCCGACCCGAACTACCCCGGCAAGGGTGACATCAGGATTGAGTACAAGGACGGCGTGCTCGGTCCGTACCTCTCAGCTCAGAACGCGAAGGACATCGCCGCAGGGAAGTACCTGACCTATGACCGCATCTACTACGAGGGCGACATCTCCTTCTTCAACCTCCCGAAGCTGGAGCGCTACTGGACCGACTACGAGGCAGGCGGCCTCGACTCGCTCTTCCCCCGGTACGTCGTCAAGGTCACGGAGCTCGATGAGACCGGCGCTGCCGTGAGAAGCTACTCGTTGGATGCGCTCGCGGGCATCGAGACCGATGCCGCCCGAGTGCGGTTCGACCTCGACTCAGGGACCGAATTCCGTCTCACTCTTTACCGCTACGGCAACCCTCCCTCCGCAATCAGCGGAAACGTGGTCGAGTTCGGAAAGGGTGACTCCTACCTCGGCTTCCTCGTCGAGCAGAAGACGAAGTACGGCTGGGAGTGGGCGGACTTCAACTGGGTGCGGGTCTTGGCGAGTGGAGAGCAGCCTTCAACGCCGGCGTCAGGGCAGCTCAGTTACAACTACTGTGCGCTGTCCGTCGAGTTCGATGCCCTCCTCAGGGACACCTACACGGGAGAGGTGCGGGAGAAGCACGGCGAGCGCATCGGTTGTTCTCTGTTCGGGACGTTCTCCGGTAACACATTCACGGGACGCGTCGACGAAGTGCTGCCAGCCGCCTTTCCTCGCGATGTCGGCGCCTTCAAGGCCCGACTGAGCGTGACACTCGACAGAGACCTTGACGAGGTCGCCTCTTTCAGCTTTGAAGAGGAGTGGAGCTACACGTGCGGCGGCATCCTGCGCTACACTGGGACCGGCTCGGGCGCGAAGCGCTACATGGGAGGTGTCGGCATGTACGGGCTGTACCTCAGCGGCGACGAGTCAGAGGGCATGCCGCGACCCGCCATCACGTGGCTCGAGCGTGAACCAGCCCAAGGTCCGGAGTGCGGTTCCGGGTACCGTACGTACGAACTCCTGAGCGCCGAGAACTTCAGCGTGCTCGTCCAGTTCATGGAGCGGGAAGAGTAGCTGCCGCTCCGTCCCGCACCGCACTCTGATGGTCGGCATCCCGTCAATTCCCTTGTCGCGCGGGGTATAATCGGTTCAGTTCCCTTCCTCGTTGCTGCGCACGATGGGCACCGTGAGATTCGTTCACTGCGCCGACCTGCACCTCGACACCCCGTTCAGGGGCCTCTCCGACGTCGCTCCCGAAGTCGGCGAGGCCCTGAACAAGGCGACGTTCCAGTCGTGGGACAACATCGTCGACCTCGCCATTCGCGAGCAGGTCGACTTCATCGTCATCGCGGGAGACGTGTACGACAGCTCTGACCGCACGCTGCGGGCGCAGTTCCGGTTCCGCGATGGCCTCAAGCGGCTCGCCGAGCGCGGCATCCCCTCGTTCGTCGCCTTCGGCAACCACGACCCGCTGAGCGGCTGGAGCAACACGCTGGACTGGCCCGAGTCCGTTCACGCGTTCGGAGCAGGGGCGGTTGACAGTTGTCCAGTTATTCGTGACGGGTTGGCTGTCGCCACCGTGCACGGTATCAGCTATCCGAAAGAGGCCGTTACGGAGAACCTGTCGCGCCGGTTCGACAGACCGGAGACGTCACTCCCGTCCGTTGCTGTCCTGCACGCGAACGTCGGCGGAGACACGGCCCACCTGCCCTACGCTCCCACAACGGTGGAGGAGCTGTCATCGAGGGGCTTCACCTACTGGGCGCTCGGCCACGTGCACGCGCACCGCATCCTCAGGGCGGACGCGCCGGTCATCGTCTACCCCGGCTGCTCGCAGAGCCGTCAGCCGAACGAGACCGGAGCGAAGGGCTGCTGCCTCGTCACTCTCGCCGACGGCATGCTGCCTGAGGTGCGTTTCGTTCCTACCGATGTCGTGCGGTTCCATCAGGGTGCAGTCGACGTCTCCAGGTGCGACTCAATCGATGCGGCGCGGCGGGCGGTCATCGCGAATTGCCGCTCCGCGGCGGATGAGGCGGACGGACGGCCGCTCGTGGCGCGGCTGTCGCTCACCGGCCGCACTGACGTGCACCGTCAGCTTGCCCGGGCTGGAGCCGTGCCGGAGCTGGCGGCAGACCTCCGCGAGGAGTTGCTGACCCTCGAACCGTGGATCTGGCTCGAGCGCCTCGCCCTCGATACCCGTGGCGCCTATGACCTCGATGTGCAGAGGCAACGACAGGACTTCGTCGGAGACATCATCTCCATCTACGACGGACTTCTGGCCCGCGGCCCGGCTGAGCTCGAGCAGCTTCGGGAGGAGATAGAGTCGGATCTCTCCTCGTGGGGCGGCCGGCGCTACCTCGAGCCACTGCCGCCCGGCGCCGTCCGGGAACTCGCGGAGGAGGCGATGCGCCAGACGCTCGACCTCGTGATTGCGGAAGACTGACATGCGGCTCAGGGAGATACAGGTCTGGGGCTTCGGCACGTTTGCGGACACGCGCGTGCGCGGATTTGCGTCCGGGCTCAACGTCCTTCACGGCCCCAACGAGTTCGGGAAGACCACGCTGCTCGAGTTCGTCCGGCGCGTGCTCTTCGGCTTCCCCGCGAAGCGCGGCGACATCAACCTGTATCCGAACATCCGCGGCGGACGGTACGGCGGCCAACTCGTCTGCGAGATGCGGGACGGGCGCATGCTGACGGTCTCGAGGACCACCGGCAAGAGCGGCGGCGCGCTTTCGGTCGAAGACGAGCACGGCGCTGCTCTGGCTCAGGACGCGTTCTACGCCGCACTCGGAAACGCATCGTCGGACCTGTACCAGAACCTGTTCTCGGTCGGGCTCACGCAGCTCTACGACGACAATCCTCTGACGCTCCCCGAGGTGAAAGACCGGCTCTACGGCGCAGGTCTCGGCCTGGGAGAGGTGTCTGTCACGAAGCTCAAGGAGACGTTCTCCGATGCCGCTGAGAAGCTGTTCCGGCCCCGCGGCAGCACCCAGCGGATGAACGTGATTGCCGGCAACCTCAGCCAGTTGGAGCGGAAGATCCGGGAGAGGGCGGCACAGCTGGCACGGTACGACGAGTCTGCCCGCGAGCGGGAGCGGCTCGCAGCGGAGAGCGAGCGGCTGCGGCAGCAGCAGAGGGAACTCCAGGCGGGCCAGCGCACCCTCGCCAGCCGGAAGAGCCTCTATCCGACCTTCGCCGGCCTTCGCGCCGCGGAGCAGGAACTGGCCGACCTCGGCGTCGTGCCCGACATACCGGACGAAACCATGCAGGACCTGGCGCAACGGCGGCAGTCCGTCGCCTCGCTCGAAGAGAGGCTGAAGGAGACTCAGGTGCGGCTCGGCGCGAAGCAGGCCGAGTCAGCTTCGCTCGCCTTTGACCCGGCGCTACTGCAACACGAGAAGGAAATCAAGGCTCTGTCGCGCAGCTTGGCGCAGTACCGCGATGCCCGACGGGACCTCCCCCTCCTCTCTCGAGACCAGGATGAGGCAATGGCGCAGGTCCAGCGCAGCATCGGAGCGCTCGGCACAGGGTGGACCGATGAGCGCGTGAGGTCGTTCAATCTCACTGCTGAGCAGGGCGATGCTCTGCACCGGCGCCAGGATGCCCTCCAGGCACGCGAAAGGGCCGCTCAGAAGGCCGTGGACCGGCTGGATGATTACAGGGTCCAGACCCGCGCGTCCCGCGCCAGGCCGGGCCTTCCGACGCTCTACCGCGCCGTGGGGCTGGCCGTTCTCGGGCTCGGCGTTGCCGGCTGTGTCTACTTCGCCCGCAACGGGCAGGCGCTTCCGGCAATCCTGTCGGGCGTCGCCTCCGCACTCGGCCTGGTCGTGGCTCTCTCCCTCGGCTCGGCGTCAGGCCCTCTGCGCGACAGGGCCGTCGAGGAGCTGGAGCAGGACCGGAAGGAGGCCGAGCGGCTGCTGGAGGAAGAGCGCTCCGCCTGGGCGGCCTTCGTGCAATCGCTCGGGTTTGCGCCGTCGCTTTCCCCTGACGCGGTCGCCGGGCAACTGCAGGCCCTGCGGGCCCTCCAGGTCAGCCTGAGGGAGGTGGATGAGAGAGGCGCCCGCATCAGCAACATGAAGAACGTGGTGGAGACAACCGGAGGTCTCTTTGCCGCAGTAGCTTCGGCGCTGGCCGAACCGGTGCCGGCGGCGGACATCGCCGCGGGCATCGAGACCATGGATGCGCGACTGGACAGCGCGCAGGACCTCAGGACCCGGAGCGAGGCCGTGCGCGGCGAGATCGAGCAGCTTGAAGGGAGAGTGGCACCCCTCAAGACCGACCTGGCGGCGGCCCGGTCAGAGTTCGAGACGCTCCTCGCCGAATACGGCGCCTCTTCGTTCGAGGAGTTCGTCACGCTCCACAGACGCTCCGCGCGGGCGCGCCAGTTGCGTTCGGACATTGCGAAGAGCCGGCTCGCCATTCAGGCCGCCGCGGGAGTAGGCGAGTCCTTCGATGCCTTCCTCGCATCCCTTGAGTCGACGAACCCGGAGGAGCTTGCCGCGCGGCTTTCCGGCATCGAAGAGGAGCTGGCCACGGTAGAGGGCAGACTCTCTGGTGTGAACCAGCGCATCGGCGGCCTGGACGCGGAGTTGAGCGAGCTTGCCTCAAGCGAGCAACTCCTCGCCTGGGAGACCGAGGCGGAGGAGCTGAGGCAGCAGCTTCGCGATGCGCACCGCGACTGGCTGCGGGCGCGCATCGGCCTTCGCGCCGTGGAGCAAGCAGTCGCCAGGTATGAGACGACGCGCCAGCCGGCGGTGATCCGCGAGGCCCAGGAGTCCTTCAGCCGCGTCACCGGAGGGCGCTTCACGACGTTGCTCAATCCCGTCGGCAGCGGCGACCTCCGCGTGAGGGACGCGTCCGGAAACGAACGAGCCGTACCTGGCGAGCTGAGTCGCGGCACTCTGGAGCAGCTCTATCTCGCTATGCGCCTCGGCCTCATCGCACAGTACGAGCAGAACGCCGAACCGCTCCCGGTCATCATGGATGACATCCTCGTCAACTTTGACGACGAGCGCGGTCCGCTGGCCGTCAGAGCGCTAGCCGAGTTCGCGAATGACCGGCAGGTCATCGTCATGACCTGCCACGACGCCACCCGCCGCCTCTACCTCGACGCCGGAGCGCGAGAGCTGGTCGTCGAGAAGAACACCACGCTACTCTAGAGTCCTGCAACGCCGGCCAACAGGCCAACAGGAAGGCCCGCCTTGCGGCGGGCCTTGTTCCAGTCCCCCATCTTCCGGGCGCCCGAGCAGTCTCAGTGCTCCGGCACTACTGCAGCATCGCCTGCGTCATCATGTTCCACTTCTCATCCATGACCGCGCTCGTCACCTCCATCGCACCAATCGAGATGACCGCCTGATGCGGCGTGACGACCTGCGCCAGCACCTGCCCCGCGCGGTTGCCGTAGCCGGCGTGAGAGCTCTCGAACTCGAAGATGAAGGTCCAGCAGTACGAGCATTCGTCTTTGCGCTTACTCACCTGCTGCAGCGTGCCCTTGATACCGTCGAACAGCCAGGTGGGCGAAGCCTCCATGTAGTCCCAGGCGACCTCGAGCGCCATCTGCTCGCTCATCTTCTGCAGGCCGACCTCGACTTCGATGGCGCCGTCCTTCGCGTCCACGTATCCTTCCCAGTACCAGCCCAGCGTAGGGCTCTTCAGCGTCGTGTTGTAGACCACGTACTCCGGGCTGACAAGCGCCCATGAGATGAGCGCCTCCCAGTCATCCGAGTAGATGCGCTTCCTCGCGGCGCCCACAACCGGCTCCCCGCTGTGTCCCGTGACGATGACGTCCTCCGACTGCCAGGCCACATCCTTCCCCGGCATACTGTCGGGATACGCCTCGCGCAGCTTGCCGAGCACAAGCTCGAAGGACTGCTCCGGGCTCAGCATCCCGTCGGGCGACGGGCTGCCTCCACTCGAGGCGCAACCTGAGGCAACGAGTGCGACTGTCATCAGCAGGGTCGCAATCGATATGAGGCGTCTCTTCATCCGGCACTCCTTCCACGGCGGCGAGCGTTGCGCACGGGGCCGCCGAAATGGTTCCATGCACCTGTACGTCCGGCGGCCGGTTGTATCACAGGCAGGCAAGCTACCACAGACATGGCAGGGCTGTCGACTGACGGCGAGTCCCGGACTCGCGCCGCGACGGCGCGCGGATGCGCTGCGAGTATATGGCATTCCGGATTCGCATCGTCTATGCTTATGTCCCACAACAGATGACCGAAGGCCAGGTCCGGGCCGTCGACTTCGCTGCGCGCTGCTACGACTATGGTCGTGGGGCCGCGCACGCGCGGAAGGTAGCGGACCTCGCCGCCTCCATCTTCAGTCAGCTTCAGCACCTGGGACTCCTGCCCGGCGTGCCCCCTTCGGCCCGAAACGTGCTCTTTGCCGCCGCTCTTGCCCACGATGTGGGACTGTCGGACCGGGCGCGGGCCGACGCCGGCATGCTGCCGGCGTGGGCGGGGGCCTCCGGCTACGAAGCATCGAGGGTGGTCGGTTTCCAGGTCTTGAGGACGCTGCTCGACAACCCGCCGCCGCCGTTCCTGCAGGCCGAGACATCACGCGAGGACCGCTGCGGACTGCTCTATCTCGTGCTCTGGGACGGCGACGCACAGCCCCGCGAAATCCCTGGCGAGCCGCTGGTGTGCGGAGACACACTCAGGCTCCTGGCCGGCATCCTGCGCGTGGCCGATTGCCTCGACTTCCGTAGCAACTCCCTCGTCAGCAACGTCCGCGTCCTGTCCACCGAGTCGTCGGTCCGCCTCATCGTGCACTCGATGGGCAAGGTGGCGGAGGAGGTGACCTGCGCCGCCTCGAACACCACGATGCTCGCGCCCAGTCTTGGACGGCGCGTCGTCGTGCAGGAAGTCGTCTCGGGTCAGGAGCCCGAGAGACCGGCTGCCGCCAGTCAGAACTGACTTGCGGCTGTCTTCGCGCGAGGCGGTCGAGGTTGGGCGCCCGTCTACCGATGTGTCCTTCCGCAATCGCCCCCTCAAGACAGCGGGCGCAATGCGCCCTCCGCGCCGCATCTGAGTTTCGGTGGTTCCACTCAAACAAGCGTGGCGAGCATGCGTTCTGCTATCCTTGACTGGCTCACGCGTGGCAGCAGGCTGCCTGCTCAACCGTGAGCTTTGTCTCACCACGTGGAAGGAGGACGGATGAAGCTTCCCGAGTTGCAGAGCACGTCGATGATGACACTGGAAGACGCCCTGGCCAGGCGCCGCTCGATACGCTCCTACAAGAAGGAGCCGCTCACGCTCAGCGAGCTGGGCCGGCTTCTCTGGGCGGCACAGGGCCGCACGGGAACGCGTGACTTCCGTGCCGCCCCTTCGGCCGGCGCAACGTATCCTCTCGAGCTCTACGTCGCCGCCGGCAATGTGGAGGGTCTGGAACCGGGACTGTACCACTACGTTGCGCCTACTCACGAGTTGTCACTTGTCAAGTCCGGCGACCTGCGTGCGGAACTGTGTGCTGTCGCCCTCGACCAGCCTCCCGTCAGGGAAGCCGCCGTCGACCTCGTCCTGACCGCTGTGTACGAGCGGACCACCGACCGGTACGGTGAGCGGGGCAGGATGTACGTCCACATGGACGTCGGCCACGCCGCGGAGAATGTGCTGCTGCAGGCGACGGCCCTTGGGCTCGGCGCCGTGCCCGTCGGCGCCTTCAGAACCCGCACCACGGGAACGCTGCTCGGCCTTCCCGAGACGGAGGTGCCGCTCTACCTCATCCCGGTCGGGAGGCTGTAGTGCCCGAATCCGAGGCCGTCGTCGTCCTCGTCACGACTGCGGGACAGCAGGAAGCCGAGGCGCTGTCGCGCGCCCTGCTGGAGGCGCGCCTCTGCGCCTGCGTGACGATACTGCCACACGCCACCTCGCTCTTCCACTGGGAGGGCAAGGTCGATGTTGCGCAGGAGGCCCTCCTCGTCATCAAGTCCACCCGGGAGGCGCTCCCGGCCCTCGTTGAGGGCGTCAAGAGCCGTCACAGCTACCAGACCCCTGAGATCATCGCTCTGCCGGTCGTCGGCGGAAGCGAGCAGTATCTCTCCTGGCTGGTTTCGGAAACGCGCCTCCCACCGGGTTATACGTAGCCGCGTTGACGGAAACAGACCACCCACTTACACTGTCTCCTGCCAGCCGCACACGCCGGGTCTGACAGCGTGGCTGCGCCGCGCCACCCGTGAGCGTCAGGAACGGAAAGGAGTGAACCAGAATGAAGTTCAAGAATGACAAAGAGCTGTTCGATATGATGGAGCAGAAGCTCTACACATCCGTCGTCTCAGATGTCGTCGACAAGCTGGGGTACCGGAAACAGGCCATGCGGGCGGACATCAACCCGATGTGGCCCGGCGCCGTTGTCGCCGGCAGGGCCCACACCGTCCTCAGCGTCGACATCTACGAGGTCAAGGAGAACCCCTACGAGAAAGAGATCCTCGCCGTCGACACCCTGAAGCCGAACGACGTGCTCGTGGGCGGCACGAACTGCTCCACGCAGACCGCCCTGTGGGGCGAGCTGCTCTCGACCGCCTCACGCGCCCGCGGCGCCAGAGGCGCCGTCATCGACGGCTACACCCGGGACCTCGTCAGGATAGCCGAGATGCGCTTCCCCGTCTTCGCCACCGGCACCCGGCCGCTCGACTCGATGGGACGGAGCATCGTTCTCGAGGTCGGCCGGCCGGTCATGTGCGGCGACGTGCTCGTCCACGAGGGCGATATCGTGATGGCCGACATCGACGGCGTCATAGTCATCCCGAGGGAGATCGAGGAGAAGGCCATCGACATGGCCTTCGAGAAGGCGAGTGCGGAGGATACCGTGCGCGACGAGCTCTTGAAGGGAGCGCTTCTCGGGGACGTGTACCGGAAGTACGGAGTGCTGTAGCGACAACGGGGCCCGGCGACGGGCCCCTTCGTGTTTTCGGCTCACAAGGAGGGAGAAGGTGAAGATAACCAGTGTTGAGGCCATCGAGCTGCGGCTGCCCGAAGACCAGATCGAAGACAAGTGCTCCTCGGGCCAGGACGCCCTCATCATCAAGGTTCACACGGACGAGGGCATCACCGGCATCGGCGAGATCGACTCTTCGCCGCGAGTATCCAAGGCGGTGGTCGAGGCCCCGTTCAGCCACTCGGTCACGTCGGGTCTGGCCCGCCTGCTCGTCGGACTGAACCCGCTCGATATCCGTGTCCTCTGGGAGAAGCAGTACCAGGCGACCTTCTACTATGGCCGGCGCGGTCCGGTCATCCACACCATGGGCGGCATCGACATGGCGCTCTGGGACATAGCCGGCAAGTACTACGGCAAGCCCATCTACCAGTTGCTCGGCGGCGCCTTCCAGAAGAAGGTTCGGGCCTACGCCAGCATCCTCTTCGGCCGCGACGGCGACGAGACCGCCGAGATCGGACGGAAGTGGGTCAACCGCGGCTACACCGCCGTCAAGTTCGGCTGGGGTCCGATGGGCCAGAACGAGAAGCTGGACGTTGAGCTGGTCGCCGGCGCCCGCCGCGGCGTCGGCCCCGTCAAGGATGTTCTCGTCGACGCCGGCTGCTGCTGGGACACGATGACCGCCATCCGGCGGGCGCGCCAGTACGAGGAGTTCGGCATCCTCTGGCTGGAAGAGCCGCTGCAGCAGGATAACCTCGAGGGCTACATGCGGCTGGCAAGCGTCTCACGCATTCCCATCGCTGCGGGCGAGGGCGACGCCGGCCGCTTCGCCTGGCGGGACCTCATCGACCGCGGCGGCATCCACATCGCGCAGATAGACCTCGCCCGCAACGGCTTCACCGAGGCCATGCGCATCGCCGACCACGTCGAGGACAAGAGCATGCGGGTCGTCAACCACTTCTATACCACCGGCATCAACCTCGCTGCCGGCCTGCAGTTCCTCGCGGCCCGCAAGTCAACCTTCATCCTGGAGTACTGCGTCGAGGAGACTCCCATGCGCTGGGACGTCACGAAGCAGAAGATGGAGATAGACTCAGAGGGTTTCGTCCACGTTCCGGAGGGACCGGGCCTGGGCATCGACCTGGACGAGGACACCGTCGACCGTTTCCGCGTCGCCTGACATCGCAGACAGCAGAGCGGGCGCCCGTTGCAGTGAGGGCGCCCGCTCCTGCAGCACACTCCGGCGAACCCTAGACGAGGCCCCAGTCGCGATACCCCTCGCGAATCACCTTCAGATACTCGTCCGATGGGGGCGTCTCCGGCGCCCGTCCCTTCTTGAAGTACGTCACCGCCTCCACTGCATCGCCCAGGTCGTTGAACACGATGACGTTCATCCGGTCGTAGATGTCGGGGTAGCCTTCGTAGCGATCAAGTGCCCGCAGACACCGGTCGTCTATCTCGTACACGCCGCCGGGCACCTGTTCGCCTTTCTGCAGGCGGATGGTCGCCGTGCCGCCGCCGCGGGTGCGCGAGCCGGCGGTAAAGATGAGCATGTAGTTGGGCAGGCGCGCGGTGAAGAGCCGCCTCGCGCCCGGACAGCGCTGCTCCATTTGCCGGTAGCTCAGATTCGAGCCGTAGGCGAAGTACTTCACAGCGCCTGCCTCTCCATCCCTGTCGTCACCCGAGCTTCTCCGTCAACTCGGCGAAATCCTCCATCGGGATGACCGACCACGTCTCGGTCTGGATGCCGGGGTCAAGGTACGAGATGGACAGGGGCACGCTCGCCGCCTTCTCCTGGTCCGGCGCCTCGTAGATGAACACCATGTCGTACGGGCCGAGGATGCCGTACGAGCCCATCAGCTTCACGCCCAGACCCTCGATGCGTTTGGCGCTGTCCTGCCACTCTCTGCAGAAGTTGGCTATCCCCCGCGCCTCCTGATGAGTGAACCGCACCATCGTCATATACATCGCCATCGCAACCTCCTCCTCACGCCACCCTCACTGCTCTGCGTACCACAGCGAGTTCGCGATTTCAAACGCCATGCCGCGAGCCCGCGCCGGAGAGCGGGCCAGGAAACGGACCGGCGACGGGACCGCAGCTCAGCGGAGGAAGATGGCAATCAGTCCGACGACGATGAGGTATATCCCGACGAGGTAGTTGAGGATCTTCGGGAAGATGAGGACGACGATGCCAAACACGAGGCTCGCGATTCCGAAGATGAGTCCGGTACCCATGCCGCGTCCCTCCTCTGCACTCTACTGCGTTATTCTGCCAGAACGTCCGCTCAGCGCCAACAGCGCCTCAGCCTCAGGCAGCGCTCACGCGCTCCGCGTCCTCGCAATCAGCGCCGCGCCGAACAGCGGAGAGTCGTCCCCCAGCAGCGCCGTTCGAATCTCGACATCGCAGGCCTCAGCGACGTAACTCCGCTGGCGGGCTGTCTTCGCCGCGGGGCCGAGTATCGGCTCTCCTATCTTGGTGACTCCCCCGCCGATGAGCACGAGCGATGGGTTGAAGATGTTGATGAGGTTGCCGAGCCCGACGCCGATGTAGAAGGCGGTCTCGGCAATCATCTCCTGAGCCAGCCGGTCTCCCTGTCTCGCCGCGAGAGCTACCAGCGGGGCGTCAACTTTGTCCATGTCGCCGCCGGAAAGCTCGCCCAGGATGCTGCTCTCTCCCGCCTCGAGATGCGCCACGGCCCGCGCGGCCAGGGCGCTGCCCGATGCGAGCGCCTCCCAGCACCCGTTGCGCCCGCAGGGACATGCCGGGCCGTTCACGTCTATCGTCATGTGCCCTACTTCACCCGCTCCTCCGCAGTACCCTTCCTGCAGGCGGCCGCCGGATATGATGCCCCCGCCGATGCCCGTGCTCACGGTCACGTACACAAGGTCGGAAACCGCTTCGTGCAACGCGAAGTGCCACTCACCCAGCGCAGCAAGCGTCGCGTCGTTCGCCAGCCTCACCGGCTTGCCGAACCGCTCCTGCAGCAGCGCCCGCAGCGGCGTGCGGCGAAGCGAGTCCACGTTGGGTGAGTATGCGACTACGCCGTCACGTGTGTTGACGATGCCTGCGCACGAGACACCAACGGAGGCAACCGCCTCGAGCCGCGTCCCGGCGGCCGCAAGCGCAAGTCGCGTGACGCGGTCAACCTCGTCAACCAGTGCCGCGGCATCGCCGCCGTCCGGAGTGGCGCCTCGCGACCTCCCGAGCAGGTTGCCGTCCGCGTCGGCGACCGCCGCCGCGATCTTCGTCCCGCCGATATCGACGACCAGTACAGGGCTGTTCCGTTCACTCTCTTGCATGGCGCGAGCATACTACGTGCGGCCACGACGCGTTGTCAACGGCGGAAGAGAGTCGCTACAATAGCAGCCGATGATACCCTTCGAAGAGATGCGTGAACTCGCGCAGACCACGCCGTCGCGAATCATCCTGCTGGTGATGGACGGCATCGGCGGCCTGCCACACCCGCAGACGGGCAGGACGGAGCTCGAATCCGCCCGCAGGCGCAACCTCGACCGGCTGGCGCGGGAGAGCATCTGCGGCATGTCGACCCCGGTCAGTCCCGGCATCACGCCGGGAAGCGCGCCCGGTCACATGGCGCTCTTCGGCTACGATCCACTCAAGTACCAGTTCGGCCGCGGCATCGTCGAGGCGTTGGGTCTCGATATCGAGGTGGGACCGGGCGACGTCGTCGCACGAGGCAACTTCTGCACTGTGGACGACTCGGGGAGCATCACCGACCGCAGGGCCGGACGCCTCGCCACGGCCATCAATCACGAGCTGTGCGACCTCATGAACGGCCACGTCCAGGTTGCCGGGTTCCATGCCGAGTTCTTTCCGGGCAAGGAGCACCGCTTCGTGCTGCGGCTCCGCGGCCAGGGGCTGTCCGACCGCGTGGCGGACACCGACCCGCAGCGCGAAGGCATGCAGCCACTCCACGCGAAGGCGCTCATCGCGGAGGCCGAGCCGACTGCACAGGCTGTCCGCTCCCTCGTCGAGCAGGTCCGGGCACTTCTGGCAGGCAGGAAGCCCGCCAACATGCTTCTGCTCCGCGGCTTCAGTCAGCACCCGGACTATCCGTCTCTCCGCGACATCTACAAGCTCACGCCCGCCTGCATCGCGACGTACCCCATGTACCGCGGCGTCGCCCGCGTGGTCGGCATGGACATCCTGCCGGCAGGCGAGACACTGCAGGACCAGATTTCCATCCTCAGGCAGAGCTACAAGAGCTACGACTACTTCTTCCTGCACTACAAGAAGACAGACGCGCGCGGCGAGGATGGCGACTTCGCGGCCAAGGTGAAGGCCATCGAAGAGTTCGACGCAGCGCTGCCCGCGATCCTCGAGCTTGAGCCGGACGTGCTCATCGTGACCGGCGACCACTCGACGCCGGCCGCCCTTGCGATGCACGGCTGGCACCCCGTGCCGGTCATGCTCCGGGCGCAGCACTGCCGGCGCGACGAAGTCGACGAGTTCACCGAGCGAGCCTGTCTGCGGGGCGGGCTGGGTCAGATTCGGGCCATGGACC
>Ga0209609_10000690_pt1 | contig 19833 bp, 14 predicted proteins | sample LakKivw325mmetaG_FD_184136 | JGI IMG/M metagenome (GOLD analysis project Ga0209609, IMG submission 184136) | Anoxic lake water microbial communities from Lake Kivu, Rwanda to study Microbial Dark Matter (Phase II) - Lake Kivu water 325m metaG... | ecosystem: Environmental > Aquatic > Freshwater... | reverse complement strand
CCATGTGGTAGAGGAAGAGCTCGCGGTCACGGGCCGCCTGTTCGCCGCGGCCATCCGCGCTTCTGATCCGCACTGATGTCCGCTCCCAAAACTCGTGCCACCAGCTTGTGTGCCGTTCCTCAGCCTTCGCCAAGGCCTCGGGGGATGCCAGCGACTCCAGAATGCATTCAGCGGCCGCGCCAGCGTCGGAACGTTCATCCATGGTCGCGGCGCTGGCGATCAACACCGTGCGCGTTCCCCGCGTCGGGGGCAGACGCAGGACGCGGGACCTCGCTTCTTCCTCCAGAATATGCGCTTCGGCTGCGGTGCTCGCCACTGCAACCGCTGAGGCGCAGAAGTGCGCCCCCTCCCGAAATGTCTGCATGACCGAGACACGGCCATCTCCCTGTCGCCAAGCGTAAGCCGCAGTGTGGGCGCCGGTTCTGACTTCCGGCGCGCGCCACATTGCCAGTCTCACCTCGATGGGCTGCGGCGACTCGCGCTCGTCCGCCACCTCGACCACCAGTGCGTCGGCCTCCGCCACCCAGCAGGCGATGCGCACACCGTCGCCCCGAACCTCGCACCGGGCGTCGAGCAGGACAAGTCGCTGCGCGAATGACGGCCCCGCGTGGAATGGCTCTTCGCCAACGGCGATGCTTACGCGGGCGCAGCCACCGCCGTAGTCGGTCTGGCCGGGGAAGTGAGAGGACGATGCTTCACGGTTGACCGCGAACACGTCGACGCGGTTGATCTGGAGTTCAATAGACTCCGGCGTAGTCCAGACCATAGTGCCCATCCGGCCGTTGCCGATTGGATGGCCCTCGACCGGCTGGGGTGCCGGCTGGTCATAAACGAGGTCGGCGAGAGAGACCAGTGGCCGATAGTCAGGTTCCTCCGCCAAGTGCTTGCTCATGCGCGTCTCCTTGATTCTGAGGGTTGTCAGACTTTAAGCGTGTACAACTGAACAGGATTATCCCAGAACCATTTCCTGGCAAGATCGAGTGCCCCATTTTCCGTCATTTGGCCGCTCGATATGCGTCTTGCCAGAACCTCTGCCACATCCTCACGTGCCATCATTAAGTGCCCGATAACCTTCTCCACGGGCTTCTGGTAGTCGCCTCCGAACGCCAGGAGTTTGTTGGCCGGTAAGAGATCGATGGCCTCATCGAGCGCCGCCACTGCAAAACGCTGAGAGATAATATGTGTCCAACAGAAGTTGAGCCAGACATTCGGGAACCCCTTCCCAAGCATAAGGGTTTCTCGAACCCAGGGGTAGCCGACGTGATAGATGTCAAACCTGGCCTCAGGGTGACGCGTAATCAGGGGGATCATGTGCAGAGGGTCAAGATCGCGGAAATCTCCCCAGTAGCCCGCGTGAACGCAAGTGACCATATCCAGTTCCCCTGCGGAGGCTATCATCTGGTCAACTAAGTAGTCGAACAGAGGGTTGGTTGGGCCGGTGAGGGTTCCGCCGCGGTGAATCTCCGCCAATGCGGTCACGGCGGCTTCGCGGTCCGGCTGCCCGTATGGCCACGACATGATCTTTATCCCGACCGCCCCCTGCCCCTCTATCTTCGCCACGTACTTTCTGGCCGTGTCGACAAGTTCATCCAGTGAGCCGGTTGCCGCTTCTCCTCCGAAGCGTTCCTCAACATCCTGTCTGCTGAAGAAACCTCCGATCACCACAACCGGCGTTAGAAGCTCCGTTCCAGTCTCTGTCGTGCCGCACTGTGTGAGCGCCGTCCGGATATTGCACGCATCCCTTAGCACGCGCCGGTAGATGCCAGGCTTATTGGCTTGGGCGATGGTCTGGGACAGCGGCCCATAGGTCTGCTCGTTGATATCGTCGAATCCGTAGAAGTGCTTGGCTGTAAGCAGCGCTGACTTCGCAAAAGAGGTTAGCCGGATTTCATTCCAGTAGGGCTCGAACGATTCCCACCTCCGGTCGAGCGGAATACTCGGGTCAAAAAGGTCGTTCCATGCCTCCTGGGACATCCCTGCGTTCCAGAGATCGAGCCTTGTGTAGTGCGAGAACAGCGTAAAGACGTCCGCATGCATCTCGAGCCGCACACTCTCCGGTGGCAGGTGCTCGTGGCAGTCGATTATCTCGAACTCGGCGATGGCCTTCTGCAATGATTCTCTTATTCCACCGTTTCCCATCATGCGGCTTCTCTCCTTTGGTCTCACTCGCGAACAGTTGAGTCTGGCACTACAAAGCCCCTCAGCAATAGCGCCAATTACTCAGTGTTCCAGACGGTTGACATAGCTTAGAAGATCCTCGCGGAGGCCGTATCTCCGAGAGCGACGGGACGGGTTGGTAACGACTATCCAACCATCACTAACCCACTCAGACAAAGAAATGCGCGCCATGCGTTCGGACAAACCCAGGGCAACGGCAACATCGACGGACGTAATCTGTTCTTGTCGGGCGAACAATGCGAGCACGGTCTTGGCGCGGTAGTCGAGTCTACGAAGCTCCTCCGGTTCGGACACTAGAGTCGAACCGGAGTACTTCAGCGCCTCCTTCTTCACGGCTTCAAGCGCTGTCGAGAGCGTCTCGACGAAGTACTCGATCCACGAAGTCAGATCCGCGTTGTTCCGGCCCATGTAGTAGTTGTGATGGCCTCCGACCTCCAGCGCGCTGTAGTAGGCCTCGATGTCCCTGGAATGATACTCCTCAAGAGAGAGTATTCCGCCCAGCCCGTAGCCGCCGGTGTGGAGGATGAATGTTGCGAGAAGACGCGCAGTTCTACCGTTTCCATCGTAGTACGGATGTATGGTGACAAACTGGTAGTGCGCGAGCGCCGCTACAAGTACCACCGGCGATCTGGCGGCTTCAGACTGACGAATCCATCTTACCATTTCGGCCATGAGGCCAGGAACATCGGAGGCTTCTGGAGGCATATACACTATGCCCCCGGTCGAGGAGTCGCGGATCACATTCTGGCCGTCTCGGTAAGCAGCCGGTCCGCTTCTCTTGCCGTTGATGACAGTGCCGGCGATTCGCTTTATGAGGTCTTCAGTGATAGGACGCCTGCGGGCTGCCCACTCCTCGACCCGAGTCAGCGCATCCCAGTAGTTGCGAACCTCCGCCACATCGCGCTCGCGACCGTGGAAGACCCTTCGTCGTGCGGTGATGGCTTCGCCGGCTTCCTCAAGAGTAAGCCTGTTCCCCTCAATGCGGGTTGAGTAGTGAGTGGCGCGGATTCGCGCCTGACGCGACAACTCGGCCAGCGCCCACGGAGGCAGGCTTGCTGTCTCTACCACAACGCGTGCCGCCTCGATTCGCGTCAGCGCGTTTGCTATCGAGTTGGTAATCTCATACTTCGGTTTCCAGATGTCGGAGGTCGCCATGTGCTCACCATAATTGCCGATAACGGCGACAATAATTGCCGTTGTATTACCGATAACAGTCTACCACAGCGTGCTCCGGATTACAACGCCCTGAGCGGTTGGTGAGCGCAGTCGAAGTGTGGATGGAGCTTTGCATCTCCCGCCAGCGGATCATTCGTACCGAAGCGCTTCGATGGGGTCGAGAGCCGATGCCTTTCGAGCAGGATACATCCCGAAGAATATCCCTATGAACGCTGAGAACCCGAATGCCAGCAGTATTGAAGGCACGGAGACCCCAACATTCCATCCAGACACGCTCGATATGATATACGCCGCGATCATCCCAAGACTGGTGCCTACTGCGCCGCCAACCAGCGAGAGCACCAGGGCTTCGACCAGGAACTGCCACTGAATGTCACGTCTTTTCGCCCCGACAGCTTTGCGCAGGCCGATTTCCTTTGTACGTTCAGTCACCGACACGAGCATTATGTTCATAATCCCGATCCCGCCGACCAGCAGCGACACGCTCGCGATGCCGCCCAGCAGCAGTGTGAATATGCCCGCAGCCTGGTTTGCCATCTGCATAACCTCTGCCTGGTTTCGGATGATGAAGTCCGGTTCGGTTCCCGGCCTGATCTTGTGCCGTTTGCTGAGTAGAGCAGTGATCTCCTTGCTGGCTTGATCCATCAGCTCCATGCTCTTTGCCTGCACGCTGATCGTGCGGACATACTCCAAACCGAACAGCCTGCGCATCGCGGTTGTCACAGGGACAAAGAACTGGTTGTCGGGGTCGCCGAAGCCGCCTGCTCCTTTCTCTTCCGTTACTCCGATAACGCGAAACGGAACGTTCTTTATCCGCACCGTCTTTCCCACGGGTGACGCGGTGCCGAACAAGTCTTTTGCGGCGGTTGGACCGACCACGGCCACTTTCGATGCGTAGCGCACCTCGTGTTCGTTGAAGAACCGGCCTTCTCGGATGGTATAATTGCGGACTGAAGGATAGTCTGTCTCCGTGCCCGAGATGGACACGTTGGTGTTCTTATTGCCGTACTTCACCTGTGCCGCGTTCATAACTTCGGCTGTGCTCTTAGCCACAGATGGGCACTCCTCACGTATTGCCCGAGAATCATCGAGGGTGAGTGACTGCACGCTGCCGAAGCCTCCCATTACAGCTCCCCGGCGAGTCTGGCCGGACATCACGATCAGAACGTTGGTCCCCATCTTGCGTATGTTGCTCATCATCTGATCGCGAGCACCGCTTGCGATGGCCAGCATAGTGATTACTGCCGAAACGCCGATGATGACCCCAAGCATCGTGAGCCCGGAACGCATCTTGTTGGCGGCAAGGCTCTCGGTTGCGGCAGAGAAGCTCTCTCTAAGATTCATCGTCGTCCTCCTGTGGCAGTCCTGCAATGACTTCCCGAGCGTCGAGCTGGTCGGACACGGGTTGGTCGTCGACGATGTGACCATCGCGGAAACGGATCACGCGCTGGGCGTGCCGGGCGACATCTTCCTCGTGCGTGACCATGATCACTGTCTTGCCCTCACCGTGAAGCGCCTGGAAAATGGCCAGGATTTCCTCACTCGTTCGCGTGTCCAGATTTCCCGTGGGCTCGTCACCCAGGATGATCACCGGATTGGTTACCAGCGCTCGGGCAATCGCCACTCTCTGCTGCTGCCCTCCGGACATCTCATTTGGCTTGTGGTGTATTCTGTCGCCGAGTCCGACTCTGCGCAGCGCCTCCACCGCTTTGTCTTCAGCGCTCGACGGATCCGGGCTGTAGAGCAGAGGAAGCATCACCTGCCGCACGGCAGCTCTGCGGGGGATCAGGTTAAACGTTTGGAACACAAATCCAATCTTGCCGTTTCGGACATCAGCCAGATCATCGTCGTCCATTCCCGCGACTTCCATGCCGTCCAGTCTGTATGATCCGTCGGTCGCGCCGTCCAGGCAGCCGATTATGTTCATGAACGTCGACTTGCCTGAGCCGGATGGTCCCATGATCGCGACGAACTCTCCCGCAGACACCTGGAGCGACACGCCCCTCAGTGCGTGTACTGCGATGTCGCCTGTATGATAGGTTTTGTGAAGATTGCGCACGTCAATCAACGCCTGGCTCCTTTCTGTGATAGGACGGCCCTGAACTCCGTCATCCTGAACTCGTTTCAGGACCCATCCCTTCCCGTCTGGTTGCCGGATCAAGTCCGGCATGACGGATGCGCATCACGGTATGTGAACTCCGTCATCCGGCAGCTTGCTTGCCGGGCCGTCCCATCGGGCCTTCCTTGTTAGAACGGCGGAGGTCCGCCTCGCCCTGGCCCGCGGCCCGGGGCAGGAGTGGCGGTGGTCGAGGTCGGCTCAATCACCGCGGTCACTACTACCTCGCCTTCGCTGAGCCCGCCGACTATCTCGGTCTTGCTTGTTCCGACTATGCCGATCTGCACGCGGCGCGGCTCCTGTTTGCCTTGTCTGACCACATTGACCGTCGGCCCGTCGCGCCCTTCGGATACGGCGTCGCCCGGCACCAGCAGAACGTTAGACTTGCGAGCCACAATAAACTCGCAGGTGGCGTTCATTTCCGGTTTTAGCCTGCGGTCCGGTTTAGTGATCTCGACAGTGACGGGGACCGTTGTCACGTTCTGGTCCATCACTGCCTGAGGCGCTATCTTCGTGACCTTGCCCTGGAACCTGTCATCGGGGTAGGCGTCGACTGAAACATCGACGTTCTGGCCCGTCCGAATCTGCGATATGTCCGCCTCATCCACATTCACTTCAACCACCATCCGGTTGATGTCGGCTATATCCACGACAGTCACCCCGGAGCCCGACCCTGCAAACGCCGACTTCCCGGCCGTGACCATAGAGCCTTTCTCCACGTACTTCTTTACGACAACCCCGGAACTGGGGGCTACTATGGTCGTGTAGCCAAGCTGAATCCTGGCGTTGTCCGCCGCTGCCTGTGCTCTGGCCAACTGCGCCCTGGCCTGAGTGACGTCCTCTTTTTTCATCTTCACAGAATGCGAGCCGGCTCTGGCCGAGTCCAACGCGGCTCTGGCCTGTTCAACCGCCGCGCGGGCCGCTGCGAGATCCTGCTGTCTCAGCGAGTCCTGCACACGGTTCGTCCGGGCGGTTTCCAGAGCGGCCTGTGCCTGTGCCACCCTGGCCTCAGCGGCGATGATGTCCTGATCTGTTTCGCTTCTGATAGTTTCCAGCTTGCTTCTTGCACTGTCAAGCTGGGCACTGGCTGAGGAATACTGCTCATTTGCAGTGTCTACCTGGCTCTTGGAAACAAAGCCTTTGTCGAGCAGCGCCCTCTTGCGCTCCAGGTCGTTTCTCGCACGGTCGAACGCGGCCTTTGCCTGATCATAGGCCGCCTGGGCAGATGATAGCTTCTGGGGCACGCTGGCGGTCTTGATCTGCTTCAGCGCGGACTGAGCCTGTGCCAGGTTGCTCTCGGCCTGCTTGATTGCCGCCTGTGTCAGTTCTGGCTGTGCTTTCGCCTGACTCGCCGCCTGTTCAAGTCTCTTGCGTTCCGTCTCCAAAGCCTTCTGCGCGGATACTATTCCGGTGGCCGTCTGCACGTTCTGCAGGTCCAGACCTTCTATGGTCTGCTGAACCCTGGCCTGAGCGCTGTTCAGATCTGCTGTCGACTGCAGAAGGTTGGACTCGGAGTCTGACGGATCTATCCTGGCGATCAATTGCCCGGCGCTCACCACGTCGCCTTCATCAACGGCGAGTTCTACAATCTGGCCGCCCACATTGGACTTCACTTCAACCGTGCTGAACGGTTTCAGAGTTCCATTTGCCGAGACGCTCAAGGTGACCGTGCCGCGTTCAACAGATGCGGTTCGAACCATCGGCGCACTGCCTCCAGGCTTGCGCAGGGCTATCACCAGGACAACCGCAATCACTATTGCCGCTGCCACCGCATATTTCACCCAGCGCGGTTTCTTTGTTCTATTTACCATCAGTTCCTCCCTGACCGCCGACCGCATATTCAAGCTGCGCGACAGCCGTATAGTAATCATATCGTGCTCGGACCTCGCTGCTGCGGGCTGTAACCAACTGAACCTCAGCGTTAAGCAGGTCCAGGGTATTTGCCAGCCCGTTTATGTATCTCTCTTTCTGGGCCTCGAAGTTCTTGGTTGAGGCTTCAAGGCTGACAGTACTTGCTTTCAGACGTTCCTGTGCGTTCGTCAGATTGATATAAGCTTCCTCCACCTGAGTGCGTATGCTCCTCTCTGTCTGAATAATCTGCAGCCGGGCGTTGTCCTCGGACGCTTTGGCCTCTCTAAGCGTCGCCTGATTGGCGCCGCCGTCAAACAGATCGAATACAACTCCTCCCGTGATCTCGGTCAAATCCGACGTAATCCCGCCCGAGATGTCTTTCTGATATGTTCCGGTTATCACCGGTCGGGGGTATATCGAGATTCGCGCGGATTTCACGGACGCCGCCGCGGCGCTCCTGTCAGCCCTGACTGCCGCAAGATCGGCGCGCGCCTGTAGAGCGAGGTCCACGTGCTCCTTAGGGGGCAAAGGTGTGATCGATGGTTCGCCATCCACGTCCTCTATAGCGAAGCCGGTTTGGGGCAGCACCCCCATAGCCGCCTGCAGCGCAAGCGCCGAGTTGCGAGCGGTGTTTTCGGCCGTCAGAAGGTCTACCCGTGCGTTCGCCAACTGGGCTTCCACTGGGTATACGTCGACGGGCGCCACCTCTCCGGCCTCGGCCTGCGCAAGAATCTGCTCGCGAAGCGCCTCGTTGTACTTCACGTTCTCACGAGAGACTTCCGCAAGCCGCTCGGCGCGAAGAAGGTCATAGTAGGCTCTTGTTACACCAAATACAGTGGTCTGCCACATCCGAGTGAGCGCAGCGCGGTTCCGGTCGACCCCATACCGCGCCCCCTGGACAGTTGTTTCCCTCAGACCACCGTCAAAGAAGTTCTGCGTGACAGTTAACGCCGTACCGGTGTCGCTTCTTGAACCCATTGCTCCCCACAGACCCGAGCCAACGACCGCTGAAGGCGCCGCGTCTTTGTCGTCAATGACGAAGGCGGTGTTTCTTAGCGATACCTGCGGGTAGTAGTCGCCTTTGGCTCTGGACAACCGGCTTCCGGCAATAGCAAGGTTGTTCTGTGCAGTCAGAAGGTCTTCCTGATTCCGCTCTGCAATCTCCAAACATTCTGCCAGGGAGAGCGGCTTCGGTGGGCTTTCGTTGTCCGGCGCCGCCCAGGTGCCCAGGCACAGTGCTGAAAACGTTAGCACAAGAACAAAACGGGTCATTTTCTGCATAGTCGTATCCTCTATTCGTTTCCAGTTCTTTTTCGGGTAAATGCCGATCTCAGCAGATCCATGGCCAGTGTTACCAGAGAATACTCTGTGGAAGTCAGCCCTCTGAGTCTATCGTGAACGATGGTAAGTCCTTCCAGATGGACGGCTTCCAAGAGATTCTCCCCATCAGCGGTGATCGAAAGCAGAGACTTGCGGCGATCGTCAGAGGCAGTCTTACGTATGAGAAGACCACGGTCCACCAGCCCGTCAATGAGTCTCGATGCCGAAGAAGCCGTTGTCCCCATATGCTTGGCAACGTGGGACAGCGACGGCCCTTCGCTCATCTTGACTGTCATCAACGCTCTGAACTGTTGGACGGAAAGTGTGCGGGACTGGTTTCGCTCCATCTCCTGACCGATTGAGCGCATCATCAAATGCATGGTGTCAAAAACTGTGGCAGCGCACTTCGCTCCGACATCGCTATCCACTGTAACCACCTCCAGATAGTTGCTGACTGCAATGGTTGCTTAGTGCAAGTATATCACTACGTATTGACGATGTCAAGCGCGATAATGTTTCCTATATGCAAAGAATATTGGGTGTTGGGTGTTTCGGGAAGCTTGTTCCCGAAACCAACTTGCGTATGTTCGAAGAGGAAAACGCGCGAGGTTTGCTGATGGTCCGCAATCTGGAATCCCGGGCCCGGTTCCGAGGGTCTGTGACCCTGCATCAGCACTTGCCTTCGATCCAACGGCATTTTCGGGTGTATCGGGAAGCTTGTTCCCGAAACCAACGTGCGTATGTTTGAAGAGGAAAACGCGCGAGGTTTGTCTAAGATGATGTCGTGAAGTGGAAGAATATCGAGACAGGGGCCGGTTACTACCAAATCACGGGAATGTTTAATATGCCCTGGGGTTGCCGCTGTCCGGGGGGAAGTCACTCTCGACTCCAAAGTTCGCGGTCCGGAAGCACAGGCACGACGCAATACTCTTGGAGAGACCAACTGAGACACCAGCAACAAGACACACCCGCTGCGCTCCCACCGCTGCTCGAATTTAACGACGCCACGGTCATTCTCGGCAACAACATCGCCCTCGACTCGGTCAGCTTCCGCATCGAAGTAGGTGAGAATGTAGCCATAATCGGCCCCAACGGATCCGGCAAATCGACTCTAATCAGGACCATAACACGCGACTACTATCCTCTCGCCAGAGATGGCGGTCCGCCGGTCCGGATAATGGGCGAACACGTGTGGAACATCTTCGAGCTGCGTGAGATGCTTGGGATCGTCACCGGCGAGCTCGAGCGCACATACCACCGCGAGATATCCGGCTTCGAGATGGTGTTGAGCGGTTTCTTCGGCTCGGTCGGCATCTACCCATACCAGGACGTGACGCCGGAGATGGAAGCTAGTGTGCGAGATATGCTTGACTTCCTGGAGATTGCCGACCTGGCCGGGAAGTACGTGAGTGAGTTGTCGACCGGTGAGGCCAGACGAGTGCTGATTGCCCGCGCGCTGGTTCACGACCCCAGGGCTTTGATGCTGGACGAGCCGGCCAACGGCCTGGACCCACACGCTGTGCGCCATTTCCTGCAGGTGCTCAGAAAGATCGCTGCCTCAGGCAAGAGCATAATCATGGTCACGCACCACCTTCACGACATTATCCCCGAGATAGATCGGGTGATAATGCTGAAGAACGGCCGGATATTCCGCGACGCTTGCAAGGAAGAGGTGCTCACTCCGGAGAACCTTACTGCCCTCTTCAACATGCCGGTCGAAGTCATTCGCAAGGACGGCCACTTTCACCTGTGGACGTAGAGTCTGCATAGCCCGATGCCGTGCGCAGAAATTGACCTTGGGCTGAACGAGTGTTATAATACAACAAGGATTGCTGGCCGAGTAAGTTGTTCGCGCCGGCTACTGTGTTGGCGGGGACACCTGTCTCCAACCACGAATTACGTTTTCTATCGGGAATACTCCCGTTTAAGATATTACGCGGTCGCGCACTGGCAGAGAGCACATATTTCGCACGCCTCGGCGCCGCGGGAAGTTTTGTCAGATACAACTACAGATGACGACCAATCTCACGTCGGAGCAAGTTTCCACGCTGTTGGATAGTATCCTGCCGCGGGTTAGCAAGCCGGCGAGATACATCGGCGGTGAGCTGAATTCCGTTCGCGTGCCGCTCGATCAGATAACAGCAAGGTTAGCGCTTGCATTCCCGGACACCTACGAAGTAGGCATGTCCAACCTCGGGTTGAGGATACTTTACCACGTTCTCAACGGGTTTCCACACGTGTGGGCCGACCGCGTGTTCGCTCCCGCTGCCGATATGGAAGAGCGTATGCGCGCCGACGGCCTGGCGCTTTTCGGGCTTGAATCCAGACTACCTCTGCGCAGCTTCGATCTCGTCGGTTTCTCCCTCGCCTATGAGCTCACCTACACCACCGTTCTCAATATGCTCGATCTTTCCGGGATTCCCGTTCTCTCATCGGACCGTGGAGAAGACGCCCCCATTATCATTGCAGGGGGACACTGCGCGTCAAATCCGGAGCCGATAAGTGCGTTCATCGACGCGTTTGTCATCGGTGATGGCGAAGAGGCGATCGCGGAGATAGCCGGTTTGGTCTCCGACAAATCCTCCTCGCGCCCCGACAAGATTGCGGCCATGTCAAGGCTGGACGGCGTCTACGTTCCTGCCTTACATGACGGGATCGCCCGCGTGCGGGCGAGGACAGTCGCAGACCTCGACAAAGCTCCGTTTCCGCAGAAGTTGATTGTGCCCCACATCGAGGCCGTGCACGACCGTGTCGCACTTGAGATTATGCGCGGATGCACTCGAGGCTGCCGATTCTGTCAGGCGGGTATGATAACAAGGCCCGTCAGGGAGAGGTCACTGGAGACGCTGTGCACTCAGGCGAACGAACTGCTTCAGGCGACCGGCTATGAGGAAGTTGCGCTCACCAGCCTTTCCAGCGCCGATTACTCGCACATCGATCAGCTTGTAGGCGAGCTTACTGTTCGCCACGAGGCCCAGCGCGTAGGCATTTCACTGCCCAGCTTGAGAGCGGATGCGAAGTGCGTGGAGTTGGCCGCGCAGATTCAGAAGGTGAGAAAGAGCGGCCTTACATTCGCCCCGGAGGCCGGCAGTCAGCGGCTTCGAGACGTGATCAACAAGAACGTTACGGAGAACGACCTGATCGAGGCCGTGGAAGCTGCGGTGTCTGCGGGCTGGCGCCGCGTGAAACTCTACTTCATGATCGGGCTGCCTACGGAAACCGATGATGACCTGCGGGGCATCGCGGACATGGTCTCCAAGGTCGTGAGCGTCGGACGACGACGCGGACGGCCCCTTACTCTAAACATCACGATTTCACCGTTTGTCCCCAAGCCGCATACGCCTTTCCAGTGGCGGGCGATGGTGACCCCGGAAGAGCTGGACCGCAGGATTGCTCTCCTTAGGCCATTGCTTTCCGGCAAGAATATACAGCTCAGTTGGCACGAACCGAGCTCAAGCCGAATAGAGGCTGCATTGGCACGGGGCGACAAGCGGCTCTGCCCGGTGATATACTCAGTCTGGAAGTCCGGTGGCAATCTTGAGCAGGACAATTTCGTCTACGACAGATGGAAGCATGCTTTCGAGTCCAACGGGCTGGAGATTTCGGAGTTTGCCAACCGCGATCTCGACAGGACCGCGCCGCTGCCCTGGGATCACATAGACTTCGGCGTCACGAAAGAGTTCCTGCTGCGGGAAGACGAAAGAGCGGACAAGGCGCAGTGCACACAGGACTGTCGAACGGGCGCGTGTTCGGACTGCGGGGTGCGGAAGTCAACAGCGGCGAACTGTGTCATTCCGGACGAGTGTGAGGAATCTCGGAGGATCCCGAATCAAGTTCGGGATGACGTGATGGCGAACTGTGTCATTCCGGACGAGTGTGAGGAATCTCGGAGGATCCCGAATCAAGTTCGGGATGACGTGATGGCTGATTGTGTCATTCCGGACGAGTGTGAGGAATCCCGGAGGATCCCGAATCAAGTTCGGGATGACGTGATGGCTGATTGTGTCATTCCGAACGAGTGTGAGGAATCCCGGAGGATCCCGAATCAAGTTCGGGATGACGGGTCGGTTCTGGATGACACAGCCAATCGGGATGACGTGTCTGTTCGGGGCGTCGTTGGTCCGGCTCAGCCGGCCTGTGATCGTGCCCGCCGGTTGATGGTCGTCTTCTCCAAGGGAGAAAGACTGCGCTGGTTGGGGCACCTCGATCTGATTCGCATCTTTGATCACGCGGTGCGGATGTCGGGTATACCGATCGCGTATTCCGAGGGGTTCAACCCCCGCCCGAAAATGTCTGTTGCTTCGGCGCTGCCTTTGGGAGCAACTGCCGATCAGGAACTCTTTGTTTTCAGCGCGCTGGAGCCGTTTGACGTAACAGACATCGCCAAACGGCTGAGAGCGGCCCTGCCGGACGGGATTGGGGTTACTTCCGTTGATGTGTCGCCCTATGGAGCCAAGCCGCCCGCAGTCTGCGCGAGCGACTATGTGATAGGGCTCAATCTGTCCAACGGCGCGAGTTTGGATGATCTGACGCGCGCAGTTGGTGACCTGATGGCCAGGAGCGAACTCGTCGTCACCAGAGAGTCCGGTGGCAAGCGGCGCAACGTGGACATCAGGGCCGGTATTGAAAGTATGAGTGTGATATCAAACGATTCCGAGAGCGCGGCGATCGGCGTTGTGTTCCCGCACAGGGAGTACACGATCAAGCCGAGTGAGGTGGTGGAGGCGTTGGGAGCGTTGATCCCAGGGCTTTCCGTGAGGTCGATACACCGCAGCGCGCTGGTATTGGAGAACATCAAAGAAAGGAGGTGATACCTAGTGTCGAAAGAAATCATTGTGAACGTTGATACTCGAGAGACTCGGGTCGCCGTTATCGAATCAAACAAGCTTGTCGAACTGCACGTGGAGCGCGAACAGCGCGTCGTGGGCAGCCTTTACAAGTGCAAGGTCATGAATGTGCTGGCCGGGATGGACGCGGCATTCGTGGACATCGGTCTTGAGAGAAATGCGTTTCTGTACGTGGCGGATGTGCTGTCGGAAACCGACGATGATTACCACCACGGCCACAGGGATCATTCGAAACACGTCAAGATAAAGGACGTCCTCAAAGTGGGCCAGGAACTGCTGGTGCAGGTTGTCAAGGGGCCGCGTGGTTCCAAGGGCGCGAGAGTCTCTACCAGAATCTCGTTGCCTGGTCGGTATCTGGTAATGATGCCGGAAGCGGACAACATCGGAGTCTCGCGAAAGATCGAGAGCGACGCGGAACGCAGCCGTCTGAAGAGGATTGCTGATGCCACAAAGCCCCTGGGTTGCGGGGTGATAGTGCGAACTGAAGCGGAGGGCAGAAGCGAAGCCGATATTCGCAACGACCTCGATTTTCTGGTGAGAATGTGGAGCCAAATTCAGGAGAAGGCCGCTAAGACCAGAGCACCGGGCCTTGTGCATCAGGACTTGAGCCTGATCTACAAGACAATCCGTGACTCGTTCGGGTCGGATACGTCGAAGATGATCATCAACTCGCCTGTGGACTACGAGAAGGCCATCGAGCTGATTGAACTGCTTTCTCCGAAAATGCGGTCGAAGCTGCATCTGTACACCGATCCGGAGCCGATATTTGACCGGTTTGGGATTGAATCAGAGATCGAGAACTTGCTGCGTCGCAAGGTCTGGCTCAAGTCCGGCGGTAACCTGACCATCGACTCGACGGAGGCCTTGACCACCATCGACGTCAATACGGGACGGTTCGTAGGGTCGACCAGTTTGTCTGATACGATTCTGAAGACTAACCTTGACGCAGTGAACGAGATCGCGCGGCAGCTTCGACTGCGCGATATCGGCGGCATCATCGTGCTGGACTTCATCGATATGGAGAGCATGAAAGATCGCCAGAAACTGATCATGGCTCTGGAGAAAGAGCTTCAGAAGGACAGAACCAGGTCGAAGATCTGCCACATCAGCCCTCTCGGGCTTGTGGAGATGACCAGGAAACGCACCAGTGAGACCATTACGGAAGTGCTGACGGAACCTTGTCCTCATTGTCAGGGCAGGGGCAGGGTCGAATCAGCCGAATCGGTCAGCCTTCGCGTCGAGCGTGATCTCTACCGTCTCGCGTCCGATGTGGACAACGATACGTTCCTGGTTAACGTCAGTCCCGACGTGGCATTCTATCTGATCGGCGACGGTGGAGAAGTGATCCAGGAGATCGAGCGCAGGCTTCGCCGCATGGTTTTTGTGCGTGGGGCGGAGAATATGCACGTCGAGAAGTACGAGATTAAGCCTGGCGACCTTCCGGCGATGGAGCGGCAGTATCTGCCGTACAAACCGGGCGATGAGGTCGAGTGTCTCGTTGTGCGTAACCCGTTCTCCATTCTACCGAAAGCCACAGCGGTGCTGGACGGCTATCTGATAGAGCTGGAAAACGGCGGCAACTACATCGGTCGCAAGGTGAATGTAAGGCTCAGTGAGGTGAACAGATCCTACGCGGTCGGTGAGGTTATAACGCGCGAAAAGCCGGCGAGACCTGGCAAGGTTGACAAGGCTCGCAGGTAGTGATAGAATATCTATCTGGATTCTACTGGGGCATCGGCGATGTCGATGCCCTTTTGGTTGCACCGACCGTTCGGGGCCGGTGAGCATCGAAATGGTTGCCTTCTGGGGGGATGTTGATGTACGCCATAATAAGAGCGGGCGGTAAGCAGTACAGGGTAGTTGAGAACGACATAATTGACGTGAATCAACTCAGCAATGCTGCAGGTGAGAAGTTTGTTTTGAACGAGGTTCTGCTTGTTTCAGGAGATTCCGGGGTGCAGATCGGCGCTCCGTATGTGACTGGGGCAAATGTGGAGTGCAGTGTGGTGCGGCAATTCCGCGGAAAGAAGATCCGCGGGTTTACCTACAAGCCCAAGAAGGACTCTGCCCGCCGCTATGGACATCGTCAGGACCTTACGGCCGTCAAGATCGAGAAGATCAACGCGGCATAGCTGTGATATAGCGGATCATCCGGAGGATTATAGATATGGCACATAAAAAAGGTGTAGGCAGTTCTCGGAACGGGCGCGACAGTAACCCGAAACGTCTCGGAGTCAAAGAGTTTGCGGGCCAGCAGGTCACGGCAGGCAGTATTCTTGTTCGCCAGCGCGGCACGCCCCTGAACGCCGGGACCAACGTAAAGCGCGGTAAGGACGATACGCTTTTCGCACTGACCGACGGTTACGTCAAGTTCGAGGTCAGCGGCGGCAAGAAGCGGGTCAGCGTCTACCCCGAAGCTGTATAACAATCGTGATGTGTTTCGGGACTTGAGCGGAGCTTTGCGAAGCCAGAGTCCCGAAACACGGGATTTTCAGAACAGACTGAGCTGCGACTTCTCCTCAACACAGCCCTCTCGGGCGCCCAAGGCTGCCTCGTTACCATCGCCTTCTACTATTTCGAGCATCATCGCCTTTCCTCGAGCTGTTGCCCAATCCCCTGGTGTGCAGCCGGTCTTGTCCCTGGCAAATATCGACGCCCCGCTATCCAGCAGCAGGTTTACGGTTGAGGCATGGGCTCCGGCGTAGGCGGCATGAAGTGGAGTACGGCCTCCATTGTCTGGAAGATGAATGTCCGCACCGCCGGCTATCAGGACTCGTGCCACCTCGGCATGGCCGACGACGGCCGCCACATAGAGTGCCGTCGTTCCAATCTCGTCTTGCGCATTGACCATGGCGCCGCTTCGGATCAGTGACGATGCGACGCGCGCAGATCCTCCCAGAGCACATCGGTGAAGCGGGGTGCGGGCCTTGCGGTCTGTGGCGTTTACTTCGGCACCGTGCTGAAGGAGTGTGTCCACGCACTCCGCTCGCCTGTAGGCAGACGCAATGTGCAACGGTGTCTCGCCGTTTCGAGCCAGAATCTCGGCGTCGATTCCCGAGTCCAGCATAGCGGCCAGGGCTTCTTCGTGCCCTTGTTTCGCAGTGCAGTGGATAGGCGCCAAACCGTCTCGATCCCGAGTGTCAGCATCAGCTTCATTCTCCAGAAGAAGCCGGACTGTGTCCACGCACCCATTTCGTGCCGCGTGGTGGAGAGGGGTCTGCCCGCCCGAATCTCTTATCGACATATCGCAACTGTGTTGCAGAAGCCACTCGACTGCTTCGCAGCGGTTGTTCCCGGCGGCCAGGTGTAGAGGAGTCTGTCCACGGTTGTCCTGGACTTCAGGCGACCCGCCATACTCCATTAGGCACTTTATCACTTCGACGTGCCCACCAGTTGCCGCCAAGTGCATTGCAGTCTCTCTTCCGGGCTCTGTACAATGACTGACAAGCGTTCCCTGGGCCAGAGCACGTTCAACTTGCTTGGCGTCACCCGATCGAGCAGACAGGAGCAACGTGTTTTCCAGCTCCCTCTGTTTGTTCCTCAGGTATCCCGCGATTTCATCCTTTCCGTTCTCAAGCGCCAGATTCTCGGGAGTCATACCCCGATTATCTCTCCAACCCAGACTTGCGCCATTTTCTGCCAGAATACTTGCAGTCGACAGTCTGCCGTTGTACGCCGCTATGTGCAGGGGAGTCTTTCCGAATCCGTCGCGCGCATTGATCTGTGCCCCCCGTTCCAGCAGTAGCAGCGTCGGTTCGGGGTCAGCAAGCGTTGCGGCGAAGTGCAATGGAGTCCGGCCATCCTCATCGGTAGTCGAGATTACGTCCGGATTAGCACTCAACAGCGTGCGCAACTCGGGCAAACAGAGGTTATCGATGGAATTGAAGATATCCATGGGCATCAAGCATGAACAGTGGGCCACGCCCCATTCGAGGTCGCAATCTGCGACCTCCATCACTCCTCCCTACAAAATCCTATCCTCCTTTGCGGAGGGTCCGGTGGGGCCAACAGTTGCCTATCGCGTCGAGCAGCACTCCTGATCTGTTGGTCGTGTCCGTCAAGGCGTCGCTCAAGCTCGCTCACTTTCGCGGTCAGCTCAGAATGGGTGGCCAGCAGCTCGCGCAGTCGGATGAAAGCCCGGATTACATAGACGCTTACTTCCACGGCCCGTAGGGTATTGCCGCACGCTCGCGGCCATCAACGCTCCGTGCTCCGCAAAGGCCAATGGCAGCTTTCGACGCCCGCCCGATCTTGATTCGCATTTTGCGACATCAAGTTCTGAAACTCGTCCCTTGTTAACTGAAATGCAAAGTCATCTGGAAAGCGGTCGAGGTTACGGCGCACTTGCTCGTTCAGGCGCGTAGTAGTCACCCCATAAAGCTGCGCAGAATCGCTGTCCAGGATAACGCGCACACGCCGAAGGGTCAAGATTGCAGGGGCGATATCTTCAACGGGAATAAGAGAGTTTTCGGTTTCGGTCAGTTGGATGCCTCCTACAACCTCAGCGTAACTTGCGCGTGGGTTCCGTGGCCGGGTTCGCTGGTTAGCGAGAATGTTCCATCGGTCTGTCTGGCGCGTTCATCGACTCCCACTAACCCAAGATGCCCTTCCGAGACCTTCACGGCTCGCGTCTTGGCCACGTCGAACCCGATGCCATCGTCCGCCACGTCCACTATCAGCTTGTCTTCTCGCGTGAACACACGCACTGAAACGTTCTTGGCTTGTGAATGGTTGGCGGCGTTCTGCAGGAGCTCTCTAAGTATCTGGAAAGCGGCCAGCGCCACTTCCGGCCGCATTCCCCGGTCCTGGGTGTCGACGCTCAAATCCAGGCTGAAACCGCCTTTTGCAGCCGCATCCTCGGCTGTGCGGGTTATGATCTGCCGGAACCGGCCCGGCTCCGGCTCAACCATCCTCAGCTCGGACAAATACGTCCGGACTTCAGCAAGCCCCCGTGTGGCAATTTCGTGAATGCGGCCGATGCCGTCCAGGGACGCCGACGGGTCTTTCGGGATCAGAAGCCGGCATCTCTCGAGGTGCAGCTTGATCGCGGCAAGGGTCTGCAGAACGCTGTCGTGAAGGTCTCTGGCTATTCTGAGGCGTTCCTCAGAAGCGGCTGCCTCACGCAGTCTTTCCCAAAGCAGCGCGTTCTCAATAACCGGCGCGACCTGGGTTGCGATCAGTTCCGCGAGAACCATGTCCGAATGCGAGAAACTCTTGATCCGCCGGTTAGCCGCATAGAGCACGCCCACCGGAACGCTGCTTACCATCATTGGCGCGGCCACCATATTGCGAAGCCCCATTCTCGCAGCCAGTCCCTTTTCGAGCGACTTGTCCTTCGCGAGGCGATTGCTCAGAAGCGGCCTTTGCTCGTGCAGCACATTCTCTACGTTCCAGATCCCCCCGCCTTCGCGAAGAATACTCATCAGAGCCGGATCAGTCCCCCCGCTTCGTATCCCAGGAGCTTCCGAGGCGTCTCCGCCTCTCTGTGCGGGCAGGAAGAAAGACTTCTCCACATTCAGGAGTTGCCTCGTTCTGTCCAGCATGAATGTGATGACTTCCTTTGAATTGGACATTGCAGAGAGCTCGGCCCGGAACTCGTTTACGACGGCCAGGCTGGCCTGGTAGTTGAGCTGCTTTTCGGATATCTGCCCGAACATGAATGCCAGCACCAACATGAACCCGGTGAATCCAAGTGCGAACGGCACGTCTATGAGGCTCGTGTTTGGGGCCAGCACGACCACCGCGGTGAATGACACTACGCTTGCGCTCAACGCCACCACCGAGTGCTGCCATCCATATCGAGTGGCGACGTTCACTACAAAGAATATGTACCAGAGATAGAACGGGATACGGGCGTCGATAGTGCAGAAGATCAGATAGGTTATGAGGAACACTTCGATGGAGCTGCTCAGTGCCATCGCAAATCGCAGCGATTCCGGCATCCACTTGACGAGCACCCACATCGTAGTAGAGTAGGCAAGGAAGAGCGTGGAGATGATGATTACCTGGTCGAGGCCGATTCCGTGTGAGTCACCGGGGTCCAGATGGTAGTTTACGAGCACGAGGACCGTGATGACCGAGAGCAGTACTCGGATGAATGACTGCTGCTGCTCAGTCTGCAACCTCTCGACTTCCAGGGAGTATACGCCGGTACCAGCCATTGCTTATGCCTGAACCAGACCGGTTCGTATGGCGAACCGTACAGCTTCTGCCCGGGCGGAGATGCCCAGCTTTTCCAGAATGCGGCTGACGTGCACTTTGACGGTGTGTTCGCTTATGAAGAGCGTGTCAGCGATCTCAGCGTTCGTCTTAGCCTCCCCGAGCAACTTCAAAACTTCGAGCTCT
>Ga0209609_10000689_pt1 | contig 19834 bp, 17 predicted proteins | sample LakKivw325mmetaG_FD_184136 | JGI IMG/M metagenome (GOLD analysis project Ga0209609, IMG submission 184136) | Anoxic lake water microbial communities from Lake Kivu, Rwanda to study Microbial Dark Matter (Phase II) - Lake Kivu water 325m metaG... | ecosystem: Environmental > Aquatic > Freshwater... | reverse complement strand
GATCATACCTTTAGCCTGCTAGCCTGGTGGTCGTTCAGCAGTCTGTTCGCCTATACGATTGCGGGCGAAAAAATGCCGTGGCTGACTTTTCACATCGCCTTACCGATGATCCTGTTGACTGCCTGGGGGCTGGGGCAAGTCATCGAGCGCACTGACTGGGCAGCCGTCCGCCAGAAACGTGGGCTGCTGGTCGTCATCGCTTCAGGCATCTTCCTGATCAGCTTTGTCGGCGCGCTGATCGCATTGCTTGGCCCGAATCCGCCTTTCCAAGGCAAAGAACTTCTCCAGCTAGAGGCAACCACCTCATTTATTTTCGCCTTGCTGGCAGTCATAGGAAGTGGCGTCGGGCTGCATTATCTGTTGAAGGAATGGGAATTTCGTCAATTCCTCCACCTGGGCGTGCTGACGTTTTTTGGCCTGCTGGCAGTCCTCACCGCCCGCGCGGCCATTCGCGCCGCATACATCAACTACGACTATGCCAATGAGTACCTGATCTATGCCCACGGCGAGAGAGGCATCAAAGACGTCATGGCCCAGGTCAGTGAAATCTCCCAACGCATTGCCGGAGGCAATACGATGGCAGTCGCTTACGATGTCAGCGCGCCGGATACGGGCGTTTCCTGGCCGTTCACCTGGTATCTGCGCGGCTACCCAAATCTGCGTCCCTTCGACCAGCCATCCCGGACACTGCGAGACGCACCGGTCATCATCGTTGATCAGAAAAACTTCGCCAACATCGAACCAGTCGTCGAGAATGATTACATCCGTCTCGACTACCTGCGCATGGTATGGCCGAATCAGGATTATTTCGGCCTGACCTGGGAGCGCATCAAGAGCGCAATTACCGATCCGAAGATCCGCTACGGCATCGTCCAGATCTGGTTGAATCGCGATTACTCAGCTTATGCAGAAGCAACTGGCAACTCCTACCTGACCCTTCCAACCTGGGAACCATCGGACAAGATGCGCCTATACATCCGTAAAGATGTTGTTGCAAAAATCTGGAGTTATGGCGTCGGGGAGTCAGTACCAGTGGAAGCCGACCCTTATGAAAAAGGGATGATCACTCTTGCGGCGGATACCTCTTTTGGAATGACGGGGCAGGCCGAAGGTCAATTGTTCGGCCCACGCGGCATCGCCATTGCCCCTGACGGTAGCCTGTACGTGGCCGACATGCAGAATGACCGCATTCAACACTTCGACCAAAATGGCCAATTGCTGCAAGCCTGGGGGAGCACATCGCCCGGCTGTCCATATCCCGGTGCACCTCCAGAGAATGTCCCGACCGACACTTTTTGCCAGCCCTGGGATGTCGCCGTCTCGCCGGATGGCCGTTGGGTTTACGTCGCCGATACCTGGAATCATCGCATCATGAAGTTCACCACCGATGGCACGTTGGTAAAGCACTGGGCGCATGCCTACTATGGCCAGGATGATCCAGAGGGAATCTGGGGGCCGCGCGGCATCGCCGTGGATGCGCAGGGACGCGTCTTCGTAGCAGATACCGGCAATAAGCGCATCCTCATCTTCGACGCGGACGGCAATTACCTGGCACAGTTCGGCTCGCCAGGGTTGCTGCCCGGTCAATTCGACGAACCGGTCGGCCTGGCATTCGATGGGAACGGCCATCTCTACGTGGCCGACACGTGGAACCAACGCGTGCAGGCCTTCGCGCCCTCGGCAGACGGCTTGACCTTCAGTCCGTTGGCGCAGTGGGACCTTTCGGCTTGGTACGGTCAATCGTTGGACAATAAGCCTTACATAGCGGTAGACGGGCAAGGCCACGTTTTCATCACCGATCCGGAAGCCTCCAGAATCCTGGAATTCGACGCCCAGGGCAGCTTTGTACGCGGCTGGGGCAATAACGCCATCGGCGCCGAGAACGTCGGCCTGGTTACCGGTATCGCCGTTGACGCCCAGGGACGGGTCTGGGTCAGCGACGCGCGCAACAACCGATTGATGCGCTTTACGTTGCCCGGCGCACCGTCAACGATAAACAATGTACCTTCATTTTCTCCATCACTGGTCATTCCAACTCCAACGAAGTGAGCTACGACCCAAGCGGGTGGTATAATCCCCCCGCTTGTAGAAATTCTCGTGGAGAAAGAAACTGCATGAAACTGCACGAATACCAATCCAAACAACTCTTTGCCAGATATGGCATCCCAATCCCAAAGGGACGGGTAGCGGCTACCGCAGCCGAGGCGAGACAGATCGCTGAAGAACTCGGTGGCCGCGTTGTAATTAAATCGCAGGTGTTGGTCGGTGGGCGCGGCAAAGCCGGAGGCATTCGGCTGGCAAAATCGCCCAAAGAAGCCGAAGATGTCGCCACACAGATTCTGGCGATGGAGATCAAGGGTTTGCCAGTGCGCAAAGTGCTGGTGGACGAGGCGGCGAATATCGAACAGGAAATCTACCTGGGCATCACGAACGATCGCGCTGCCCGCAGACCGGTCGTAATGGCCTCCTCCGCCGGCGGCGTGGAAATCGAGGAAGTGGCCCGAACAACGCCCGAAAAGATCGTCAAGGTGTACGTTGACCCTCTGCTTGGGCTGCGTGACTTTCAAGCGCGCGACATTGCCCTGGGCATTGATCTGCCGCGCGAGCACTGGAAACTCTTTGGCGGAATCGCGTGCGGTCTGTGGAAAGCCTATTCGGAGAACGATGCCACGCTAGCAGAGATCAATCCGCTGGTGATCACCAAAGAAAGGCAACTGATCGCGCTGGACGGCAAGATGCTTGTGGACGACAACGCCCTCTTCCGCCATGCCGACCTGGTCGAGATACGCGACGTGGACGAGGAGGCCCCAGCCGAAACCGAAGCACGCAAGTATGGCCTGTCGTACATCAAGCTGGATGGACAGATCGGCTGCATGGTCAACGGTGCAGGTTTGGCGATGACGACCATGGACATCGTCAAGCTATTCGGCGGCGAACCAGCCAACTTCCTGGATATCGGCGGGGGCGCGGGCGCGGATAAAGTTGCAGCTGCGCTGCGCATCATCTTATCCGACGCAAATGTCAAAGCCATCCTATTCAACATCTTCGGCGGAATCACCCGCTGCGACGAGGTCGCCAAGGGGATCCTGTCCGCTCTGGCAGAAGTCAAGCCGAAACTCCCGATGGTCGTCCGCCTGGTGGGTACCAACGCCGAAGAGGGCCGTAAGCTGTTGGCCGACGCCCAGATGATCACCGCCGAGACGCTTGCAGACGCTGCCCAGAAGGCCGTGGCGGCAGCGAAGTAAAATCCAGACCCTAAGTCTACGAGACCCTTAGGGTCTGGACGATGGAGATATCATATTATGAGTATTCTGGTCAATAAAAAAACCCGCCTGCTGGTGCAAGGCGTGACCGGCAATGAAGGTCTCTTCCACACCCAGCAGATGCTGGCCTACGGTACCAAAGTCGTCGCTGGCACCTCACCCGGCAAGGGCGGCGAATGGGTGCTGGACGGCAAAGTCCCGGTTTTCGATTCGGTGCGCGCCGCGATCGAAGCGACCGGCGCCAACGCCAGCGTCATCTTCGTCCCTGCTCGCTTTGCCCCCGACGCCATGTTCGAATCCGCTGATGCCGGCCTCCCGCTGATCGTCTGCATCACGGAAGGTATTCCCGTCCAAGATATGATGCGGGTGCGCGAATACCTGGATCAAAAAGGTATCCGGCTGGTTGGACCGAACTGCCCCGGCTTGCTGACCCCCGGCGAAGCGAAGGTTGGCATTATACCCGGGAACATCGCCATTTCTGGCAACGTCGGCGTGGTCTCGCGCTCCGGCACTTTGACCTACGAGGTGCTCTACGCGCTCATGTTGGAAAAAATGGGCGCGACCACCTGTGTGGGCATCGGCGGCGACCCGATCAACGGCACCAATTTCATTGACTGTTTGGGTATGTTCGAGGACGATCCGCGCACCGAAAAAGTGGTCATGATCGGCGAGATCGGCGGCACAGATGAGGAAAGGGCAGCCCAGTTCATCGCTTCACGCATGACCAAGCCGGTGGTCGCCTTCATCGCCGGCCAGACTGCCCCACCTGGCAAGCGCATGGGTCACGCTGGTGCGATCATCGAAGGCGGTGCGGGCACGGCAGCCGATAAAGTCAAGGCCTTGGAAGCCGCCGGTGTGCGCGTGGCAAAGCATCCTGAGGAAATTCCATCGCTGTTGAAATAGCGAGACACAGACGCCCGGCGTTTTGAAAACGCCGGGCGTCTCTTTGCTCAAGGCTGGTGTGAAAAAGGAGCGCAAAGTAATACCGATCAGGTTTTAAAATGAAAATCATAGAGACGCTCATACGAGCATCCCTATGATTTCATCCGAAAAGGAATGTTATTTCTTGTGCGCGTCGATATACTTGACGGCTTCGCCGACGGTGGTGATCTTCTGGGCGTCTTCGTCCGAAATTTCGCTGCCGAACTTGTCCTCGAATGCCATGATCAACTCGACCAGGTCGAGCGAATCGGCCTCCAGGTCCTCACGGAAGCGGGCGTCTTTCGTGACCTTGCCCTCGTCCACGCCCAATAAATCTACGATGAGCGCCTTGATTTCACTATAAGTATCAGCCATTGGTGCCTCCTTAGAGATTTTACTGGCCCAATTGTAACCATTCTGATGGGCATGTCAACCCGTTGCGCCGAAAGCCAGTATAATTCAAAGACAGGAACACGCCGACATGTCGAAAGTTACGCCGATTACAAAACGAAAAGCCGATCATATCCGCATCAATCTGGAGGAAGATGTCCGCTCTGGGCTGACTACCGGCCTCGAGCGCTATCGCTTCGCCCATCAGGCCTTACCCGAACTCGATCTGGAGCGGGTCAATACGACCCTGAGCCTGTTCGGAAAAACCCTGGCCGCGCCGATCCTCATCTCTTCGATGACTGGCGGGACGGAGGAAGCCGGGGAGATCAACCAGCACCTGGCCGAGGCGGCCCAGGAATGCGGTGTAGCGATGGGTGTCGGCAGTCAGCGCGCTGCGCTCGAAGACCAGAAACAAATCCCCACGTTCGCTATCACCCGCAAGGTCGCACCAGACATTTTGCTCTTCGCGAATCTCGGCGCGGTGCAACTCAACTACGGCTATACCATCGAACACTGCCGCCGCGCTGTGGAGATGATCGCGGCCGACGCACTCATTCTGCATCTCAATCCGCTCCAGGAGGCGATGCAGGCCGGCGGGAACACGGACTTTTCGGGATTGGCAAAGAAGATAGAAGGGATATGCAAGAAACTGGAAGTTCCGGTCATCGCCAAGGAAGTCGGTTGGGGCATCTCCGAACGGACCGCAAAACTGCTGGCCAATTGCGGCGTCTCTGTCATTGACGTGGCCGGTGCAGGCGGGACGAGTTGGTCGCAGGTCGAGATGCACCGCGCGCCGGACGAGTTCACCCGTCAACTCGCGGCGACGTTTGTGGACTGGGGCATCCCCACCGCCGACTCGATCCTCAACGCCAAAAAAGCTGCGCCAGAAATGACCATCTTCGCCAGCGGCGGGCTTAAAGACGGCCTCGATATCGCCAAGTGCATTGCCCTGGGCGCGACGCTCGGCGGCATGGCAGGTCAATTCCTCAAAGCCGCAGCTCTTTCGACAGAGAAAGCCGTTGAAATCCTGAAATTGACAAAGAGGCAGATCGAGGTAACAATGTTTGCTTGCGGCGCGAGCACATTGGCAGGCTTGAAGACTGGAAAACTAGCACAAGGGTGAGCATGAACAAACTTATCAGCACCCTCTACCCCGCCATAGAAAGCGAACTCCAGCGCCAGGTTGCGCGAATAGACGAGCCGCGCACACGGCCATTCTACGAGATGCTCACGTACCACATGGGTTGGACGGGCGAAAGTGCCGGGCCAGAGGCCACCGGCAAACGCCTCCGACCGTTGCTGGTGCTGCTCACAACCGCCGCCTGCGGTGCGGACTGGAAACCCGCACTCCCTGCCGCTGCTAGCGTGGAACTCATCCACAATTTTTCCCTCGTCCACGATGACATTCAGGATAAAAGCGACCTGCGCCGGGGTAGGCCGACGGTTTGGCGCAAATGGGGGGAGGCGCATGCCATTAACGTGGGAGATGCACTCTTCATCCTGGCGCACCTGGCGCTTTCCGAGTTGAAGGAAAGGTTTGCAGCGGAAATGGCACTCAAGGCCGAGGCGATCATTGACTGGGCCTGCCTCGGTCTGACGCGCGGCCAATATTTGGATTTATTTTACGAAGGTCAGACCAGCCTAACTCTCAATGATTATTGGCCAATGATCGCCGGAAAGACGGCCGCACTGCTCTCCGCCTGCACACATGTCGGGGGGATACTCGGCAACGCAGACGAGTCGACTCAGGAGGCTTATCGGGATTTTGGACATTATCTGGGCCTGGCCTTCCAGGCACACGACGACTATCTAGGCATCTGGGGGGACAGCGCTCTGATGGGCAAATCCACCGATTCGGATCTGGCAACAGGCAAAAAGTCCCTGCCGGTGCTGTACGGCCTTGGACAGGAGGGGCCGTTTGCGCGACGCTGGGCCGAGGGTCCGGTAAGCACCGAGGAAATCCCAGCGCTGGCTGATCAACTGGCACGCGAAGGTGCAAAAGTCTTCACCCAAGAAGCCGCTGATCGAATGACAGACTTGGCATTGCAGTCACTGCGCCAGGCCAATCCACAGGCCGAGGCGGGAGAAGCATTATTCGAGTTGGCCAATCTGCTCTTAAACCGTCAGTCTTGACATGCTCATTTGGACTGGTATAATCATGCCACCGCGCGGGTGTAGTTCAGTGGTAGAACGCTTGCTTCCCAAGCAAGATATCGTGGGTTCGAATCCCATCACCCGCTCTGTATGGGAGCATCACCCCCGAAGGAGCCGCCTTTTCTCAGCATACGGCGGCTTCAATAATTGTTCTGGTTGATGGAATAATCATCCAAAACGGGAAAGCAGGAAATTACATATGCCGGGATTCCATAAGGTATGGCTGGTAGTTATCGTTTTCTTGGAGGCAATTTTGAGTGGTTGTATTACGCAGAAGTTAGAGCCTACTTCACAATTGGAATCAGAAAGTACACTACTCCCCCCAAAAACAAATACATCAATCCCAACAAATACACTTGAGGCAAGAATTTTACCTACAGTGACAGACCTGCCCACTATTGTCGAAACTGAGCAACCGACGCTGGGGTCAACTCGTATCTCCCCTGTTGACCAAATGGTACAAGTGTACGTCCCCTCTGGCGAATTCATCATGGGCTCGGATGATCCAGAAGCCAAGACAACCATCGAGGGAGGACGTGCTTATCCTGAAATTCCTGTGAATACGGTGTACCTGGATGGATATTGGATTGATAAGTATGAAGTCTCCAACGGGCAATACGCTCTGTGCGTAAGTGCTGGCGTTTGCCAACCACCTTGGGATACCAGATCTAGAACTCGTACAAGTTATTATGGGAACCCAGAATTTTCAAATTATCCCGTCATCTGGGTGAATTGGAACATGGCACGTACCTACTGTGAATGGACTGGAAGAAGGTTGCCAACAGAAGCGGAATGGGAAAAAGCCGCCCGAGGTACCAATGGTCGTAAATACACTTGGGGTAATGACCCTATAAGCGGAGAACGAGCCAACTTCTGCGATATTAATTGTACTGAAACCTATGCTAACGAACTTTATAATGACGGCTACGCCGATACATCTCCAGTAGGAAGTTTCCCCGCAGGCGCTAGCCCTTATGGGGCGATGGATATGGCCGGAAATGTATGGGAATGGACCGGTACGCTTATCCAACCCTATCCATATAATGCCAATGATGGACGGGAAGATCTGAATGCGCCTGGTGAGCGGGCATGGCGAGGGGGACCATTTAGGAATGGTGTCTGGTGGATGCGTGTAACTGTACGATATCGCTCGGTTCCTTACTATTGGTGGTATAGTCTAGGTTTTCGTTGCGCATCATCGGAAAAATGACTTTGACTATATTTTCTAGTTCCTCACCGCCTTCGGGCGTTTTTTCATATACGCAATGATACAATCAACGCGGATATGACCCCCAAACAAGAATTAATCGTGGTCGGCGCCGGATTGGCAGGCAGTGAGGCCGCCTGGCAGGCCGCCCAAAGGGGGCTGCGCGTTCAACTCTACGAAATGCGACCAACCATTTCGACCGGAGCGCACCAGACCGGGGACTTGGCCGAGCTGGTTTGCTCGAATTCACTCGGCTCCATGCTGCCAGACCGGGCCTCGGGCGTGCTCCAGAACGAGCTTCGCCGCCTCGATTCCATGTTGCTGGAATGCGCCGAGGCGGCTGCCCTGCCGGCTGGCAGCGCCCTGGCCGTGGACCGGGCAGTCTTCGCCCGGCTGGTTACCGCGCGGATCGAATCGCATCCGAACATCGAAATCCGCCGCCAGGAAGTGACCAGGATCCCGCCCGGCCCGGCCATCATCGCCTCCGGCCCATTGACCTCCACCAGCCTCTCGAACGCCATTGCAGCTCTCACCGGCGAGGAACACCTGCATTTCTACGATGCCATTGCGCCCATCGTCAGTCTGGAATCCGTCCATATGGGAATCGCCTTCCGTGCCTCGCGCTTCGGCAGAGGTGAACAAGAGCAAGGCGATTACATCAATTGCCCATTCACGCAAGCGGAGTATGAAACTTTCGTTGCAGAACTCGTTTCAGCCGAACGCATCCAATTGCGAGACTTCGAGAGAGAAATCGAAATGGGCGTCAAAGCCAGGGCGCACCATTTCTTCGAAGGATGCCTGCCAATCGAGATCATGGCGAGGCGCGGCAACCAGGCGCTGGCCTTCGGGCCAATGCGCCCGGTCGGCCTGACCGACCCACGCAGCGGGAAACGTCCTTACGCCGTCGTCCAGTTGCGCCAAGATAATCTGGCGGGCAGCCTCTACAATTTGGTCGGCTTCCAGACCAACCTGACTTTCCCCGAACAAAAACGCGTATTTCGAATGATCCCGGGCCTGAAAGAGGCCGAGTTCGTCCGCTACGGGCAGATGCATCGCAACACCTTCGTTGCCGCGCCCAAAGTCCTGCTCCCCACCCTGCAATTCCGCCGCCGTGCCGACCTGTTCTTCGCCGGGCAGATCACCGGCGTGGAAGGCTACCTGGGCAATGTCGCTACCGGCCTGCTGGCTGGATGGAACGCGGCCCGCCGGCTGCAAGGTCAAGCCCCGCTCACGCTGCCGGTCACAACCATGCTCGGCGCGCTCTGCCATTACATCACTCATGCCGACCTGGCCGACTTCCAACCGATGAAGGCCAACTTTGGCATCCTGCCGCCATTGGCAACCCGTTCTCGCATGGGCAGGCGCGAGCGAGCTAGAGCCTACGCCGAGCGCGCCAGGCTGGATTTGGATCATTTCCTGGAAGAGCTATGACATTAGCTGGCACGGAATGAATTCGTGACACTTCGACGCGTTGCGCAACTTCTCATTGTACTTTTTGGCCTGATCCTGGCCGGATTTTCGGGCTGGTGGGCAACCAGAATTTGGAGTCCCCCCTACAACACTGTTGGCAATTTCGATGGCGATAGAGCTTTGCAAGATGTGCAATATCAAATCTCGCTCGGCCCGCGCACATCCGGCAGCACGGCTCATGATCGCATTGTGGAATGGATGCAGGCTGAGCTAAAGGCAGCAGGCTGGCAGGTAAAAATCCAGGAAGCTACGCTGATGGGACATTCCATCCAAAATGTCGTCGCCCGGCGTTCCGCCCAACCACCGCGGATCATCCTGGCCGCTGACCGGGGTCCGGATCCGGGCAGACGGTCCGAGCCGGCTCCGGGCGCGAACGACGGGGCTTCGGGCGTGGCCGTCCTGCTCGAATTGGCCCGTACCCTGCCAGAAGACAGCATTCCGGTCTGGCTGGTCTTCTTGGATGCCGAAGATAACGGTGAGTTGCCAGGCTGGCATTCCAGCCGTAGACATCATTGATTTCGATTACCCACACTGGCACACCACTGCCGACACCGTTGACAAGGTCTCGGCAGCCAGCCTGGGTGTTGTTGGCAGCACACTTTGGGCCTGGGTCTCAGAGCAACGCATCAACCCATAGAATACGGTAGCCTGTCCGATTCTTGCAAAACGAACCACAAAGGGAGCGAGGTCACTAATCGAATTGCGGGTTTGCGAATTTACCCAAGTCGCAGTAAACTTGTGGAGGCATCTCGCACAAGGATCAGATTACCGTTTTCGAGAAACTCAAGCACGTAAGAGAAGAATTCTAAGTGGCAAGAAAAACCCCCATACCAACCACATCGCCGCGCGAGCGCGCTTTTTTGGTCGGCGTTGAGCTTCACGGCCGACAACAAATTCTTTCTCTCGACGATTCGCTGGCCGAGCTGGCGCTCCTGTCGGATACAGCCGGCCTGGAAGTTGTCGGCGAGTTGACCCAGAAGCTAGATCACCCAGACCCGGGAACTTTCATCGGCTCCGGCAAAGTGGCCGAACTAAGGGCACTGGCCGAAGAAACACTGGCACAGGTGGTCGTCTTCGACGACGAGCTTTCCCCCCGCCACCAACGCGAGCTGGAACACCTGCTCGGCAACCATGTCCGCCTCCTCGACCGCACGGCGCTGATCCTCGACATTTTTGCCCAACACGCGCATACCAGCGAAGGCATGCTGCAAGTCGAGTTAGCGCAATACGAGTATTACCTGCCGCGCCTGGCCGGCGCCTGGACTCATCTGGCCAGGCAGGCCGGCGGCGGAGGCGGCCGTTCCGGCTCAGTCGGCGGGGTGGGTTTGCGCGGACCGGGCGAAACGCAACTGGAAGTAGACCGGCGCAACATCCGCAGCCGCATTGCCCACCTGAAACGCGAACTCGAAAAGGTGCGCGCCCACCGGGGTCGCTCCCGCCTCCAGCGCAAACGTTCTCGCATCCCTATCGTGGCTTTAGTCGGCTACACCAACGCGGGCAAGTCCACCCTACTCAACCGGGTGGCGAAAGCCGATATCTACACGGCCGACCAGTTGTTCGCCACACTCGACCCGACCACGCGGCGCGTCGAGCTTCCCGACGGGTATCAGGCTCTGTTCACTGATACCGTCGGGTTCATCCTGAAACTGCCCACTACGCTGATCGCCGCTTTCCGCGCCACATTGGAGGAAATCATCGAAGCTGACCTGCTCTTGCACGTGGTGGACATTTCACACCCCAACGCCAGCAATCAGGCAAAGTCCGTCCATCAAACCCTGGCCGAGATCGGCGCCGGCCATATCCCGATGATCACCGCCCTGAACAAAATAGACCGTCTTGTGGACCCACAGGCGGCGCGCGCTGCCGTCCAGCTTTATCCACAATCCGTAGCCATCTCCGCCCGAACCGGAGACGGCATCCACGACATGCTGGCCATGCTGCGCAGCGCCCTTTACGAGACTTATATGCCTATCCTGGTGCATTTACCCTACCAGCAGGGACAGTTGGTCTCCCTATTCCACGAGGTCGGCCAGATCGAGAGCATCAAGCACGAACGCGGCGGTGTGCTGATAAAGGGACGCGTCCCCGGCCGGCTGACAGCTCAATTCAGCCCCTGGCGGGTACATCCGAGCGAGAAAGAGCTGGAATAGGAAATTATTGTTCCAGGGAACCGTTTTGCCCAATACCCAGGAATGCCTCGACAACCCGCGGATCGAAATGTGATCCGGCCTCTCCCCGAATATAGCTGAGGGTCTGTTCCTTTGACCATGCTGTGCGATAGGGGCGGTTTGACGTGAGGGCATCCCAGACATCCACAACCGCAAAGATGCGCGCGGGGAATGGGATTTCATTCCCTTTCAATCCGCGAGGATAACCATTACCATCCAATTTTTCATGGTGGCAATAAGGGATATCAATGGCGGGCCGCAGGTATGTGATAGGTAAAAGGAAGTTGTAAGCAAACACGGGATGCTGGCGCATTATCTCCCATTCCTCTTTGGTCAGCGGCCCAGGTTTTAACAGGACACGATCTGGAATAGCCATCTTGCCGATGTCATGCAATAATGCACCATGGTGAATGTGAGATAATTCATCTCCACTTATTCCTAGCTCGCGCGCCAATTGAACAGTAAGTTGGGCCACACGAATCGTATGACCTTCGGTTTCTTCATCGCGCAGATCCAAAACATTAGACCATCCTTCAAGTGTCGTTTCGTATGCAAGCTCAAGCTCCTTCATCTGTTTTGCATTCCGGATGGCCACCGCTGCTTGAGAGGCGATGATAGATAATATCTTCTCATCCGCCGAGGTGAACACGCCCCTTCTCTTGTTTAGGGCTTCGAGGACTCCTACGCCTTGATCTTGGATTCGCATCGGCACACCTAACAATGAGCGGGTGTGAAAATTGACATGTTGTGCAGCAACAGCGAAATGACGCGGATCTTTCTCCACATTATTTATAATCAGAGGGGCATTTTCCAAAAAAATCTTGCCTGCCAGGCTTTCATTCAAAGGAACCGGGATTTCAGATAATTGGATTGGATCGGACGCCGAAGAGGCCGCAAAAAAGAGATCAGATTTAACTGGGTCATAAAGGAGAATTGAAACAGCCTCACAACCCAATACTTCTGCAGCCGTCTGGATAATATACGTAAGTGTTTTGTCCAGGTCCAGGGTTGAATTGAGCGTTATACTGATCTCGAGGAGACACATCAACTGGTCATTCTTATATTGATGTTCAACTTTTGCTCGAGGCATCTCTTTTCAGATCCTTTCATGCACATTGTAACCCAAATTATACAAATTCATCTTCAAAGATCTTGAGAATTCTGAGTTTCATTTGTCAAATTCTCGGCCCCGCCACCACCACTTCCTTCGGCGTGTCAGCCTCGAACTTTTTCATATTATCAATGAACCGCGAAGCCAACTGCCGGTAACGTTTCCAATATTCTTCTTTCTTCGGCCACGACCGTTCCGGGTACATCACGTCTTCCGGCACCTCCGGGCAGGACTTGGGGACCTGGAAGCCAAAGACCGGGTCGGTGTAGTATTCCACGCCATCCAGCGCGCCGGAAAGGGCGGCATTCAACAGGTTGCGCGTGTGGCGGATGCTGATGCGCTTGCCCACGCCGTATGGCCCGCCCACCCAGCCGGTGTTGACCAGCCAGCACTTGACGCCATAACGTTCGATCTTGCGCCGCAGCAGGTCAGCATAGAAGGCAGGGCGATGCACCATAAACGGCCCGCCGAAACAGGCGCTGAAAGTGATCTCCGGTTCCTCGCGCAGGCCGATTTCGGTCCCGGCGATCTTGGAGGTGTAGCCGGAGATGAAATGGTACATGGCCTGCTCCACCGAGAGACGAGCAATCGGCGGCATCACGCCGGAGGCGTCGCAGGTCAGGAAGATGATGTTCTTGGGGTGGCCGCCGCGCTTCTCAATGACCGCGTTCTCGATGTAATCCAGCGGGTAGGAGGCACGCGTGTTCTCAGTGATGGAGGCGTCGTCCAGGTCAATGAAGCGCGTCACCGGGTCGTAGATCACGTTCTCCAAAATGGTACCGAAGCGGCGCGTGCAGGCATAAATTTGCGGCTCGGCGCTCGGCGAAAGCTCGATCACCTTGGCGTAGCAGCCGTCCTCGATGTTGAACACGCCGTTGTCGGACCAGCCGTGCTCGTCGTCGCCGATCAGACCCCGCGCCGGGTCCGCGGAAAGTGTCGTCTTGCCCGTCCCCGAAAGGCCGAAGAAGAGCGCCACGTCACCCGTCTTGCCGACGTTGGCCGAGCAATGCATGGTCATCACGCCGTCGTGCAGCGGCAGCAGGTAGTTCAGCAGTGTAAAAACCGACTTCTTGATCTCGCCGCCATAAGCCGTGTTGCCGATGATGCACAGCTTGTGGGCAAAGTTGAGCACGATGAAGGTCTCGGAGGGCGTCTGGTCAATCTGCGGGAAGGCCTTGAAACCGGGCGCGGCGATGACGGTGAACTCCGGCGCGTGACGGCGGTACTCCTCGGCCGTCTGTGGTTTGATGAACATATTGCGGGCGAACAGACTGTGCCAGACGTACTCGGTCACGATGCGGACCGGAAGCCGGTAGTCCGGATCCGCGCCACCGTAGCAATCCTGAACGAAGAGGTCGCGCCCTTGCAGGTAGCCTTGCAGGCGGGCGAACAGTTCGTCGAACTTCTCCGGTGCGAAGGGACGGTTGTACTGTCCCCACCAAACATTCTCCTCGCTGGTTGGCTCGCGCACCACGAACTTGTCGTTTGCGGCGCGCGCCGTGTGTTTGCCGGTGTTGACGATGACCGGGCCCAGGTGCGATAGGTGCCCCTCGCCGCGGAAAACGATCTCCTCGTAAAGCGCCTCGGCCGGCAGGTTCCAGTACACCTTGCGCAGGTTAGATAGGCCCAGATAATCCAGCCCGTAATCCGCGCGGGTCGCCTGCGCCTGTCCTTCGGTGGGAGTTTTGATGTCGAGAATATTGTTCATAACCAATCCCTCACTAACTTTCGGTCGCCAATGTAAATCTCGCTCGGCGCGTTTGGGTCGAGCGCCCATTTCATGCGCTCGACGCCTTCGGTGATGTCTTTCACGCTGCCCGCGTAACTCAGGCGCAGGTGACCTTCCATACCGAACTCGCGTCCCGGCACAGTGACCACTAGCGCCCGCTTGAGCAAGAAATCCGAAAGCGCCACCGAATCTTTAGCCACGCTCCCACGAACATAGGCGCGGAAATCGGGCAAGGCGTAGAAGGTGCCGCTCGGCTTGACGCAGCGCACGTCCGTGAAGGAGCGCAGCTCCTGCATCAGCACGTCGCGGTTATTTTGGATGCTCAGGCGCAGCGATTCGACGATGGACTGCATGCCGGTCAGCGCGCCCTCGGCCGCCGCCTGCATCACCGGAGAGACGCAGGTGGTGGTCTGCGACTGGACGTTGGTCATCACCTCGACCATGCGCCGGGGAGCCACCACCCAGCCGATGCGGAAGCCGGTCATGCCGTAGAGCTTGGCCACGCCATTGACCACGATCACTTTCGTGTTTTCGACATCCTTATTGGTGAACTTGTACGCCGGGGGAGGCACGCGGCCGTCGAAAACCAGCTTATGGTAAATGTCATCGCTGATCAGATAAATCCCCCTGCTTTCACACAGCTCGACCAGTTTGGCAATCAACTCATCCGGGTAGACCACGCCAGAGGGGTTGTTCGGGCTGTTGACGAGGATGGCTTTGGTATACGAACTGACCGCCCGTTCGACCTCCTCGAAGCTGGGGATGAAGCCGCCATCCTCCGGCGTGACGATGACCGGGATCGCCCCCACCATGCGTACGATTTCAGGGTAGCTCACCCAATAGGGGGCAATGACGACCACTTCGTCCTGAGGGTTGCATAGCGTGAAGATGATGTTGAACAGTGACTGTTTGGCCCCCTCGGAGACGATGAGGTTATACGGCGAAACGATCCGGTTGTAATGATCCTCGGTGTAGCGGACGATTGCCTTTTTCAGAGAAGGCAAGCCGTCCGTGGGCGTGTATTTTACATCGCCGCTGCTCAACTTGGCTGCCGAACTCAAGATAGCAGTGATGGGAGCTTTATTCTTGGGTTCGCCGATTCCCAAATGAATGACCGGCTCGCCGCGCTCGCGCAGCAGGCGGGCTTCTTCGTTCAGCCGCAGCGTCGGCGAAACAGGTATCGAACTGGCAATTTGACTAAGGGTCATGCTTTCTCTCCACTCGCGGCTGGATTTGGCAACACCGCACTCGCTTTCGGTGCAAGTGTCCAGCCGAGCGATTCAGTGATGCCTCAAAGGGACTGCCAAGTGCCCATAAATGCAGGCACGACTGCTTTGGGGATAATTATAATTGACTATCCTCTCCCTCACAGTGAAGGGTGTCATGAGAATCGAGGGTGACTGTCACTGGAGCTGGGTCGCGGCGAGCGTCTGCAGGTCAGCGGGCGAGCCGCAGGGATAAGCAGCCGCCTGCGGGGTGATGCGCTTGAGCAAACCGCTCAACACGCTGCCGGTGCCGATTTCGACAAATGTCTCGACACCTTCGCCGACCATCCACTGCACTGATTCCGTCCAGCGCACGCGGGAGGTCAATTGTGCGGCTAAATCAGCGCGCAGATCCTTGGCCTTGAAGATGGGTTGCGCAGTGATATTGCTGATCACCAATATGCGAGCGTCAACAATCGGCGCAGCAGCTACGGCAGCCTCGAAATCCGCCTGGACGGAGGCCATCAGCGGCGAGTGGGCGGCGATACTGACCGCCAGCAGGATTGCCCGGCGCGCCCCGGCAATCTTTGCCAATTCCAGTGCGCGCTCCAGCGCCGGCCGCGCCCCCGAAAGGACAACCTGGCCGGGGCAGTTGTCGTTGGCAACCTGTACCACTTCCTCCGGCGTGCTGGCCCGAGCGCAAACCGTTTCCAACGTCTGGATGTCCAAACCCAAGATGGCCGCCATGCCGCCCGGAGCAAGCTCACCGGCGCGCTTCATCAGCTCGCCGCGCCGCCGCACCAGCCGCAGACCGGCGTCGAAGGGCAGCGCGCCAGCGATGGTCAGCGCAGTCAGTTCGCCGAGAGAGTGTCCGGCGCAAAAAACAGGCCGAAGCTCCGGGAAATGCTCCCCCAACACGCGCTGGGAGGCAATCGAATGAACGTACAGCGCCGGTTGCGTGTTCAGCGTGTCGTTCAATTCACTTTCCGGCCCATCCCACATCAGGCGCGCCAAGTCAAAGCCGAGCACCTCGTTGGCTTCATCGAAAGTGGCGCGCGCAGTTTCGTAACGGGAGGCCAGCTCGCGTCCCATGCCCACGCCCTGCGAACCCTGGCCAGGAAAAAGAAAGGCGGTTGTCATGTCGCTTAAAACACTTGCGGGCCGCATCCGTCACGACCCGCAGATTGCACTGGATGGCGACCTTACTTTTTCTTTTCCTTCTTCTTGATCTCGATCACCTCGCGGCCTTTGTAGAAGCCGCAGTTCGGGCAGACGGTGTGCGGCAGTACCATTGAGCCGCAGTTACTGCAAGCAACCAGGTTGGTTGTTTCCAGTGCGTCATGGGCGCGGCGGCGGTCGCGGCGGCCCTTGGAAAGTTTGCGCTTCGGTTGTGGGGGCATGTTTTACTCCTGTCTGGAGTAGTAACGACTTCGCGAAGCATCCTTTAGGGTAAGTCGTTACTACATAATCTCTGGCAAAGTGGGCTGATTATAGTGGTGATGTTCAGAGGCGTCAAGTAAAAAAACGCCTGATAGACACCCGGTGTCTCACAGACACCGGGTGTCTACGTCTGACTCCGCAAATACGCCTCCATGAACGCCCCCAGGTCGCCATCCAAGACGGCCTGGGTGTTGCCGGTCTCGTATTCGGTGCGGTGATCTTTCACCATCTGGTAAGGGTGCAGCACATACGAGCGGATCTGGCTGCCCCATTCGGCCTTCGTGTATTCGCCGCGCAGGATGGCGATCTCCTCTTCCTTTTCGGCAGTCTTGATCTCCAACAGGCGCGAGCGCAAGACGCGCATGGCGTTTTCGCGGTTCTGCGTTTGGGAACGCTCGTTCTGGCAGGTGACGACAATGCCGGTCGGGAGGTGGGTGATTCGGACAGCAGTGGCGTTCTTCTGGACATTTTGCCCGCCGGCGCCCGATGAGCGGTAGACGTCAATCTTCAAATCTGCCGGGTCCATCTGGACCTCGGGGCTGTCCAGCGCGATCTGAGGCAGGATCTCCACCAGGGCAAACGAGGTGTGGCGGCGATGGGCAGCGTCGAAAGGCGAGAGGCGCACCAGCCGGTGGACACCCTTCTCCGAACGCAGATAACCATAGGCGTATTTGCCGTTGACCGCGATGGTCACGCTTTTCACGCCTGCCTCCTCCCCCTCGGTCATGTCCCAGATTTCGGTCTCGTAGCCTACGCGCTCGGCCCAGCGCAGGTACATGCGTAGCAGCATCTCGGTCCAGTCCTGAGAGTCAGTGCCGCCCGCGCCTGCGTGGATGGCGAGCAAGGCATCCTCAGTATCGTAAGGGCCGGAGAGCATGGCCGCGAAAGAGCGTTTGTCCAGCTCCGCTTCAATGGCAGAAACTTCGGTCTCCAGGTCGGCGCGCAGGGATTCGTCGTCCAGCCCAGCCAGCTCGGAGGCATCTTTTATTCTGCGCTCGAAGCCGCGCCAGGAGGCAATCTCCTCGCGTAAAGCTGAGGCTCGCTTCATGACCTGTTGGGCGCGTGAGGGGTCGTTCCAGAAACCAGATGCTTCTATTTCTTTCTCGAACTGGGCAAGTTGCGATTCTTTCGTCGCCAAGTCAAAGACGCACCATTAACTGGTGGAATATCTCCCCCGCAGTTTGCAAACGGTCAATCAAATCCTGCATTTGGCATTCCTTGTTATCGTGTGGATAAGGAGCTCATTTCTTCCAGAAAATGGTTTTCTGGAAGATCTCTAGAATCTCATCTTGTATTTGAATACTTCGGTATAAGACCAATGGCTCTGGATAATCTGCCAGCGTTCATCCTTGCGGCAATAAACCTCTGTGCAGTTCCAGCGATCGACATCTTCGCCTTTATAAGATACGTAATTGAAGGTCAGGACCGCGATGTCACCCATAACCTGCACATTCGGATTGACCAGCTCGAACCGGTCGAAGAAGATTTTACCCCAGATGGGTTGATAATATTCGGTTAACGCTGCCAGGCCATCAACGCGACGGGGAACATACGGATCAAAGTAGACGATATCTGTGGCGGAAATTTCAAGAAAGCCAGAGGGATCGCCATTGCCCCAGCGGGTCAAGGCAGCCTTTTCCAAGGCAATGACTCGAGCAGAAATAGTCTCTGTATTCATGTTATCCAGTCAGAATGCCTTTCACGAACTCGTCCGGAGCAAAAGGCTGCAAATCGTCGGCCTTTTCACCCAGCCCGGCATACAGGATCGGCAGGCCAAGCTCATGCTGGATGGCGAAAGCCATCCCGCCGCGCGCCGAACTATCCAATTTCGCCAGGATGACGCCATTCACGGCAACGGCCTCTTTGAAGGCACGGGCTTGTAACAGCGAATTCTGCCCGATGGTGGCATCCAGTACCAGCCAGACGGCGTGTGGTGCGCCTGGCAAAGCCTTGCCGACCACCCGCTGCACCTTTTTGAGTTCTTCCATCAAATTATAACGGGTGTGCAGCCGCCCGGCAGTATCTACCAGCACGATATCCATTTTCCTGGCAACTGCGGATTGGACAGCATCGTAGGCCACCGCGCCCGGGTCGGTACCGATCTTCCCGGCAAAGACCGGCAGGCTCAGCCGCTCGGCCCAGACCTGCAATTGATCCACGGCCGCAGCGCGGAAAGTGTCCGCGGCAACGAGCAGGACGCGCTTCCCTTCGTCGGCGAAGTGGCGGCCCAGCTTGGCAGCCGTGGTAGTCTTGCCAGAGCCGTTCACGCCGACGAGCAAAATGATGAACGGTTGTATCGTCAAGGCCAAGGGAGGCGGCTCGAGCAAACGAGCGCGAAGCTCGGCCTGGAGCAACGATTGAAGCTCATCAGCGCCCCGCAGCCCCTGGCTCCGGACAGCCGCTTTCAACGCCTCCAGCACGGAGCGAGTCGTTTCGATTCCCAGGTCAGCCTGGATCAGCAAGGCTTCCAGGTCGTCCCAGGTATCATCGGTGATCTCGTTCGCGCCGAAAAGACCAGCCAAGCGTCCAAAAGCGGCCTTGCTGCTGCGGGCGAGACCTTCTTTCCAGCGAGAAAAGACGGGCATAACGGGCAGATTATACCCCTTCAGAGTACTTTACTGTATCCTTTTGCCAATTTGTGCATCTATTATGAAGCAGTTGAAACTTTTCGCCTTGAGCGGAGCCACCTATTCATGGCGGCGCGGCCGAGGTGCGAAGATACTTCTCTCAAAAAGCTTAATCAGTTCTATGTTATACTCACACCGGAAATTGGAGG
>Ga0209609_10000688_pt1 | contig 19844 bp, 16 predicted proteins | sample LakKivw325mmetaG_FD_184136 | JGI IMG/M metagenome (GOLD analysis project Ga0209609, IMG submission 184136) | Anoxic lake water microbial communities from Lake Kivu, Rwanda to study Microbial Dark Matter (Phase II) - Lake Kivu water 325m metaG... | ecosystem: Environmental > Aquatic > Freshwater... | reverse complement strand
GCTCAAGAGTATTAAGAAAGTTTCTTCTAAGAAGACTCCGGAGATTTTAAAAAATCTTGAAGAATTATTGGAAACGTATGATTGAAAAAGTAAAAAAAATAAATATTTTATTTGATAAAGATAAAGAAGGCATAATTTTAGATAAGCTTTTTAAACTAAACCTGGTACATATATCAAGTTTCAAAGAAGAATACATAAGCGAATTTTCTTATTTTACGAACCCAACTTCAAAAATTTCTTATCAGGAGGAACTTTACGAAATTGATGTCATATTGTCAATTTTTAAACAGTTTGGAGTAGAAGAAAATAGTTTTTTGAAATCTTTTTTTCCTGATAAGCAATTTTTGTCTCGTATAGAATTTGAAAAGATTATAAATAGTTTTGATTTGAAAGATTTTTATAATAATATATCTGAGCTTTCAAATAGATTTAATTCATTAATCATTGAAGAAAATTCGCTAAAAGAGGAAAGAGACTATATAAATATTATGAAAAGTTTTCCTTTCCAGTACTCAATTCTTTCTGGTACAAAGTCTACAAAATCAATCTGTTTCTCTATGGGGAGTAAAGATTTTAAGTCATTTTCTTTTGAAGAAAAAAAGTTTTTGTCGGAAATTTTCTTTTTTCCTTTTGAAACTGAAAAAGGTGTAACTAAAGCATTCATACTTTATTTGAATGAAGATGAAAATAAAGTAATCGAGTTGTTTAAAAATTATAATATCATGATAATGGAAGCTCTAAGGAATATTACAGGTTTTGAGGAAGAGGAAGTTGAAAGAATAAATCTAGGGCTTAGCGAAATTGAAAAGGAAAAATCTATAATAGCGTCAAAAATAAGAGATTATTATAAATTTAAAGCCAACCTTCTTGTATTAAAAGATTTTTATAATTCTCTTAAACTTAAAGACAATGCGGTAGGGAAATTATTACAGGGTAGAGAAGTCTCTGTTTTAAAAGGCTTTGTTAGAGAAGCAGAAGTTGATAAAATTTTGTCAGTCTCTAATGATAAAGATTTCATTGCTATAATTTCGGATCCTGAAGAAAATGATGTTGTGCCAGTTTCTCTTAGAAATATTCCATTCTTCAGACCATTTGAATTTTTGGTGAGATTATTTGGCTTACCTTCTTATTCAAATGTTGATCCAGTTCCTATTGTTGCTATCTTATTTTCATTATTTTTTGGTATAGCTCTTGGTGATGCAGTTTATGGACTAGCTCTTGTAGTTTTTGGTTTCTTTTTTAGACGCAAATACAAGGAAGATACAGGGGCTCATAATTTCTTTTCGATTCTTTTATATGGTGGAATAATGTCGGTCGTGTTTGGAATTTTAACAGGTTCTTTTGTTGGCAACCTATTTGAACTTTATTTCCCGGGATCGGCTTTTACTGAGCTTATAAAAAGGCTTAGAATAATAGATACACTCTCATCTCAGGGCTCTGTTACTTTTCTTATCCTGGCAATTGGAATCGGAGTAATTTCCCAGCTTTTGGGTGTTGTTATGAACATTACAATAAAAATAAGAAATAAAAATTATCTCGATGCAATATTTAATGGTATCGGCTGGTTACTTTTCCTGCCAGGCCTTGTTTTAATTTTGTTGTTAAGCAGATTCCCGTTTTTAAAAACTTTTGATTATTCTCTTATAATTGTTGGGGTGATTTTACTTCTCCTTGGGGGTTGGAGCTCTGTTCGTAGCATTATGTTTAAACCTGTAGCAGCACTTGTTAATATATATGGAATAAGAAGTTCTTATGGAGTAACAAGCTTTCTTGGTGATGCCTTATCTTACTCCCGACTTTTTGCATTAGGCCTCAGTAGTTCAATTCTTGCGTCTTCATTTAATATGATGGCACAAGTAATTGGCAATATGTTTGGAGGGTTTGGCATCGTGCCACTTTTGATTGTTTTAATTGCAACACAGTCACTTGCCTTTGTAATGAGCATACTTGGTGCTTTTATACATTCAATGCGTCTGAATTTTCTTGAATTTTTTAGTAGATTTTATGACATTGGAGGTATTAAATTCAAGCCCCTGGGACTTGAATTTAAGAATATAATAGTTGATGATAAAGAGGAGGTAAAAAATAATGGAAAACACAGGAACAGTTAGTCTTTTTTCTAATGGGCCATTATGGGTTGCAGTAGGAGCTGCTTTTGTCGCTGCTTTAGGTCTAATAGGTTCAGGAATGGGAATTGGGAGAACTACGGCTCATGCTGGTGGAATTCTTTCGGAAAAGCCGGAGTTGTTTGGGAAAATGCTTGTAATAATGGCCCTTCCTGGCACTCAGGGTTTTTATAGCCTTATTATGGCTTTCCTTTTCATGCAATTTTTTGGATTTGTCGGGGGTAAACCTAATGCTACTCAAGGTCAGGGATTTGCAATATTTTTACTTGGTATAGCAATTGGACTTGTCGAATTTAAAACAGCTCTTGATCAGGCACATTCTTCTGTAGGAGCTCTCGACCTCACAGGTAAAAGGCCAGAAGAAGGAGGTCGTGCGATTCTTTTGCCAGCCCTTGTTGAAACCTACGCTATTCTTGGTCTGGTTATTGGACTACTTTTGGTGCTGTGGGTTAGTTCTAAGCCATTTTAATCAAGGTTCTTAAAGAAATGAGTTTAAATAGAGTTCGAGAAAGAATAATTGAAAAGGCAAACTTTGAAGCTTCCAAAATAATTGAAGAAGCCAAGTTGCAACTTGAAAAAGAAAAAAATAATTTTCAGAAAGAAGAGGAATTAAAATTTGAAGAGTATAAGAGAAAGGCTTTTTTAGAGCTTGAGAATCAATATAAGATGAAGCTCGATGTGGAAAGAATAAATTTGGGGAAGGCTATCTTAATTGAAAAAAGAAATATTTTAGATGAACTCTTTGAAAAGGTAAAAGCTGGACTGCTTTCTTTGAATAGTGAAAAATATTTAAAATTTTTAGTTCATTTGATAAAGAGAGATGCACCCAATGGAAATTCTAAGATTTTTTTGAACAAAAAAGACCTTGAATCTTATGGTAAAAAATTAGGAATCTTATTGAAGAAGGAATTGGGTGGAGATAAAGAGTGTGTTATTTCTGATAAATCTGTTGAGATCATTGGCGGTTGCATTATAAGAGGCAAAGAAATCGAAATAAATGATTCTATTGAGGTTATTGTGGGAGATTTACAAGAAAAGTATGAAATAGAGATTTCCAAGGAGTTGTTTATTGGAAATGAATGAGAGTCTTTTTTATATTCAATTAAGATCACCAAGCGAATATGATTATATAAATGGGAGAGTAAAAATTCTTGAAACTTATCTCTTTTCTAGAGAAGAATTACAGCGTATGGCTTGTTTATCTTCTAGCGAATTAATTAACGAGTTTCTTAATTCTCATTATAAGGAATATATCCCGGGTAAAGATTTTCTAAGTATTCTGAAGGGTATTTCAGAATATTATTTTAGAACTCTCGTGGAAATGGAAAAGTTTGTTTCTCCAGGATTCATAAATTCATTTTTTAGAAGCAAGGGAGTTTTTTTAGAATTGAAAAAGTTTGCTGTTAAGGAAAGAGATGGGGTAAAATCAAGCTTTGATAATAATCTCTGGGCTTTTATTCAAAGCGATGTAAAAGGTAAGTACCCTGAAATTTTCAGAGTTGTATACAAAAAATTAAGAGATAATAGATTAAACCCTTTTAAATTAAATTCATATGTTGATATGTATTACATTCAGTTTCTTCTTTCATCTGCAAGAAAGACGGAGAGTGATTTTATAAATAGATACTACGGAATTTTCGCAATTTTAAACACAGAATTAATTTTGCAAAGACTCCTTTGGTTTATAAAACAAAATGTAATTGGTGAAGCTGTATTTAACGAGGTAGTTTTTGTTATGAGAGAAGTTTTACATAACCAGGATTCCTTAAGAAAAATTCTTTCGGTCAAAGGTTCGGAGGATTTTGAAGAATTTTTACGAAATGAAAAAATGTTTTATGGAGTAAATGAAATGTTTAAAACTCAACCAAACGTTTTCATCATGAGAAAGCTTGAAAATTATTTGGACAATGGAAAGTTTATGATTGTTGGCATTGAACCAGTTTTTATCTATCTTTCAAAATTATCTCTTGAACTAGAGGTTCTTAAGAAATTACTTTACGCTAAAGATATTAATTTGGAAAGTCAAGAAATACTAAAAACCCTTGGACTTAACTATGAGTAAAATTGCCTTTGTAGGAGAAGAAAAACTTGCTTTAATATTCAATAACTTTGATATTGATATTTTTGCTGTCCACAACGGCGAAGAGGCTTTTAAAAGAGTTAATGAACTTTTAAAGATGAATTACGGGCTTATTTTGATTACTGAGGAGTATGCAAAAAACCTTGAGACTTTTTTAGAGAAAAGAACCGAAGCTTTTCCGGTTATTTTTGTTCTTCCATCTTCTTATTCTTCTGGATTTGGAACAAATCTCATAGGTAGAGTTGTTGAGAAAGCCGTGGGCATTAAAATCCTTTCAAAAGGAAAGGATCAATAATTAGCATAAATTTAGAAGGGGTGTATTATGAAAGAAAAATCAGGTAGAGTTGTTAAAGTCTCTGGCCCACTTGTTGTTGCTGAAAATATCCCTGATGCTAAAATGTACGAAATGGTTTATGTGGGAAGTAAAAAACTTTTTGGAGAAATAATTGAGGTCAGGGGAAACTTATCATCTATTCAAGTTTATGAAGATACAAGTGGTATTGGCCCTGAAGAGCCGGTATATCCAACAGGTACACCACTAAGTGTTGAGCTTGGCCCCGGCCTTATTGGTTCAATATACGACGGATTACAAAGACCTCTTGATATTTTAAGGTTTAAATACGGTGATTTCATAGTTAGAGGGCTTTTCGAGTCTCCACTTGATAGAAAGAAAAAATGGCTTTTTACGCCTTTTTTTGCTAAAGGAGATTCTGTTCAGGAGGGTGATTTTATTGGAGAGATTGACGAAACTCCGCTTGTAAAGCATAAGATAATTATTCCTTCTGGAATAGAAGGTCGAATTTTAATGTTAGCTGTGTATGGAGAATATAAAGTTGAAGATGTTGTTGCAAAAATAGAAACTAAGGATGGAGTAAGGGATATAAAACTTTTTCATAAATGGCCTGTTAGAATCCCAAGACCTGTTAAGAGAAGAGTTCCTCCCGAAGAGCCTCTTGTAACAGGCCAGAGAGTTATTGATGCATTTTTCCCTATTGCTAAAGGGGGCACTGCATGTATTCCTGGGCCATTCGGCAGTGGAAAAACAGTTGTTCAACACCAGCTTTCTAAGTGGGCTAATGCAGATATAATTGTCTTTGTTGGTTGTGGAGAAAGAGGGAACGAGATGACTGACGTTCTTATGGAATTTCCTGAATTGAAGGACCCAAGAACAGGTAGACCTCTTATGGAGAGAACAATTTTAATTGCAAATACATCGAATATGCCTGTAGCTGCAAGAGAGGCTTCTGTTTTCACAGGTGTTACAATTGCTGAATATTACAGGGACATGGGTTACAGTGTTGCTTTGATGGCAGATTCAACTTCAAGATGGGCTGAAGCAATGAGGGAAATGTCCGGTAGACTTGAAGAAATGCCTGGTGAAGAGGGTTACCCTGCTTATCTTGCTTCAAGAATCGCGGCATTTTATGAAAGAGCTGGAAAAGTTATTTTATTAGGTAATCAGGAGAGAGAAGCAAGCCTTAGTGTTATTGGAGCTGTTTCTCCTCCAGGGGGCGATCTATCAGACCCCGTAGTTCAAGGAACTTTGAGAACTATTCGTGTTTTTTGGTCTCTCGATGATTCGCTTGCCTATGCAAGACATTTTCCTGCAATTTATTGGCTTAAGAGTTATTCACTTTATCTTGATGCTCTGGCGGATTTTTATAAAGAAGAAATGGGTAAAGACTGGGTTGATTTGAGAGTGAAGGCTATGTCTATTTTGAGAAAAGAAGCTTCACTTCAGGAGATGGTTCGCCTTGTTGGCATTGATACCCTTTCTCCGAATGATAGACTTGTACTTGAAACCGCTCGATCTGTCAGGGAGGATTTTTTACAGCAAAATGCTTTTATGCCCGAAGATACTTTTACTTCCTTAAAAAAGCAGTATAGAATTATGAAATTGATAGATTTGTTTGATAAGAAGTCCCACGAAAGTTTGAATGAAGGAATTGACTTTGAGAAGATAATTTCTCTTCCTGTAAGAGTAGAGATTTCAAGAGCAAAATTTATTCCTGATGATGAGCTTGAAAGATTTGATAAAATTGAAGAAGATATTGTTAAATCTTTTGAGAACTTGAAGAAAGAGGTGAAGAATGGCTAAAGAGTATATTACGACAAGAGAGATATTAGGACCACTTATTGTTGTAGAGCATGTCGAAAAAGCAACTTATAATGAAATAGTTGATATAAAAGCACCTGACGGGTCCTTAAGGAGAGGTCAGGTGCTTGAAGTTAATAGTGATAGAGCTTTAATTCAAGTTTTTGAAGGAACTTCTGGTCTAAATTTGGGAGAAACAAAGATCAAATTTCAAGGAAGGGGTGTAGAAATTGGAGTTTCTTCATCTATTCTTGGGAGGATTTTTGATGGATCAGGCAAACCAATTGATGGTGCACCACAGATTATTCCAGAAAAACGATTGGATATTAATGGAAGCCCTATAAATCCTTATGCAAGAGATTATCCCGCTGAGTTCATACAAACAGGAATTTCTTCTATCGACGGCTTAAATACTCTTGTGAGAGGACAAAAATTGCCTATATTCTCTGGCTCTGGATTACCGCACGCTGAGCTTGCAACACAAATTGCAAGGCAGGCAAAAGTGTTGGGTGTTGAAGAAAAATTTGCAGTAGTTTTTGTCGCAATGGGAATAACATTCGAAGAAGCAAACTATTTTGTACAAAAATTTAGAGAATCGGGTGCACTTGAAAGATCTGTTGTATTTCTTAATCTTGGTGACGACCCTGTTATTGAAAGGATTGCTACCCCTCGTTTTGGCTTAACTACAGCAGAATACCTCGCTTTTGAACTTGGTATGCATGTTCTTGTAATTTTGACAGACATGACCAATTATTGTGAGGCTTTAAGAGAGATTTCTGCTGCTCGGAAGGAAGTTCCTGGTAGAAGGGGTTACCCTGGTTATATGTACACAGATCTTGCGACAATTTATGAAAGAGCAGGGAGAATAAAAGGCAAAAATGGTTCGATAACACAAATCCCTATTTTGACAATGCCAGAGGACGATAAAACGCATCCTATACCAGATCTAACCGGTTATATTACAGAAGGTCAAATATTCCTGAGTAGAGCTCTTTTCCAGCAAGGAATATATCCACCTATTGACATTTTGCCTTCTCTGTCAAGACTTAAGGATAAAGGAATTGGGAAAGGAAAGACAAGAGAGGACCATTCTGATATACTCAATCAACTTTTTGCATCGTATGCAAGAGGCAGGGAAGCAAGAGAACTTGCAACTGTACTTGGCGAAAGCGCACTTACAAAAACTGACTTAATCTCCGTAAAATTTGCTGATGAATTTGAAAATAGATTTATAAGACAGGGAATTAATGAGAACCGTCCAATAGAACAAACACTTGATCTTGGATGGAAATTGCTTTCCATGTTCCCTGTCGAAGAGTTGAAACGCATCAGGCCACAGTTCTTAGAGAAATATCTCCTCAATATATCGGCAAGGGTGTGATTAAATATGCTTCTTAATGTAAACCCAACAAGAATGGAGCTTCTAAGGCTCAAGGAAAGACTACTTCTTGCGAAAAGAGGACATAAACTTTTAAAAGATAAACTCGAGGGTTTAATGAAAAACTTTCTTGATATAGTGAGCCGATTTATTAAAAGAAGAAGCGATTTTGATAAAGAATTTTCTTATTTGGTGAAGCGGTATTATGTTTTTACTGCTCCTTATTCCCTTGAAGAGACAGAATCCCTTTTAGCAGGAAGCATTTTTGAACTTGATCTTTCGCTAACGGAAGCTTCTATAATGAATGTTCGCTATCCAGTTTTTTCTTTAAAGACAAAGGGACAGGCAATTTCTTACTCATTTTTATTTACTGAGAATTCTCTAGATCAAGTTTTTGTGGATTTTAGAAAGCTTTTAAATGAGATAGTCGAGCTTTCTTCGATTCAGCAAGAACTTTTTCTTATTTCGCTTGAAATTTCTAAGGTAAGGAGAAGAGTCAATGCTCTTGAATACATTATGATACCGAATTTAGAAGAAACTGTTAAATATATTACTAATAAGCTTGAAGAACAGGATAGAGAAAATATTGCAAGACTCCTCAAGATTAAAGATATTATCAAGTGAACATTAATGAAAATATTTAGGCAAGAAAAAATTTATTCAGGTAAAACTTTAACTCTTTATAAAAAGATAGTTGAAAACAGCGATAAAAGTTTATGGGAAAGAGAGACTGTTAGTTATGGATCTAATGCTGTTGCAATAGTTGCGGAATATTGTGGAAATATTGTATTTGTGAAACAATTTCGGCCTGCTGTAAACGAAGTCATCATTGAGCTTCCCGCAGGCAAAATTGCAAAAGGAGAAGACCCTGCTAAATGTGCGGAGAGAGAATTGGAAGAAGAGACATCTCTTGTTCCAATTGATCTTAAATTGTTGGTTGAATTTTATTCGACGCCTGGTTTTGTAGACGAAAAACTATATATATTCTACACAGATAAATTTGTGCAAGGTAAGATAAAATTTGATCCAGGAGAAGAGCTTCAAACTTTCTTAGTACCAATTGATGATATTAATAATTATATTTTTTCTAATAAAATTAGAGATGCTAAAACTTTAATCGGACTCATGTTTTGGAAGGAGATGCGTTTTGGAAAAAAATAACAAACTGTCAACTGTATCTGAGGCATTTTTCAGATATCTAAAACGGACTGAATCATTTTCTAAAAATACATTTTTAGCCTATAAAAATGATATAAAAAACTTCATTTTATTTTTAAAAAATCATAAAATAGAAAACTTAGAAGATTTAGATGGAAATTTAATTATTGAGTATTTTCAAAATTTTAAAACAAAATATAAAGGAAGTACGCTGGGGCGAAATAAATCTGCCATAAAAAAGCTTTTAAATTACCTTAGAACATGTTTTAAAATAAATTTGACTGAATCATTGAGCGAAATTAAAATTAAAAAATATGAAACAAAATATAAAAGTGTTGCTGTTAGTGTAATTTTTAGAGTAATAGAGTCCATAAAAGGAAAGGATTTTTTTTCTAAGAGAGATAAAGCAATGTTCCTGATTCTTTATACTACTGGAATTAAGGCTTCAGAGTTAAAAGATCTTAAAATGAAAGATCTTAATCTAAGTAATAAATTCCTCGAAGTCAGAGGTAAATTTAATAGAAGGTTACCTTTTGGAGAGTATGTTGCCGAAGGTATTACTACCTATTTAATTGAACGTGAAAAAATTATGAAAATGCGTAATAAATCCAATAGAGGGTATCTATTTGTGGAAAGAAACGGTGATGGTTTGACGAGGCAGAGCGTATATCTCATAGTGAGAAAGCGTTCAAATAATGCAGGGTTAGGTGTAAACATTTCACCACGGGTGCTAAGAAATTCTATATTTATTCACCTATTATCGAGCGGAGCTAAAAAGGAAGATGTAAAAGAAATGCTTGGAAACAAAATCCTCTTACCTCATTTTGAAAAAATTGCTGATCAAAATAAAGTAGATTCGGTATATATTTATTCGCATCCTATTCTGCTGGATAAATAATAAATGTATTTTGTATATAGATTAGGGGTCTTTCTTATAAGAGTATTTCCCTATAATATAACAACAGGCCTTGCCTACTTTTTTGGATTTTGTATATATCTGTTGTCTCCCAGGAAAAGGAATTATGTTTACAAGAATTGTGAAATACTCCTGGGTCAAAAAAACATTTTAGAAATAAGAAAGGCAACAAAAATGTCTTTTATAAATTTTTTGTTAAACATAAGAGATTATTTTATGTTTTTATATTGCGAGTTAGATAAAATATCGCAGATTGTGGATTTGGATGGAATTAAAGATAAATTAGAAGAGTTTTGTTCTTCAAATAATGGTCTTATCATACCTACTGCTCACCTTGGAAATTGGGAGCTTGCAGGATTTGTTGTTGGCTACCTGGGTTTTAGAGCTCACGGAATTGGGCTTTTACAGTCAGATAGCAGAATTGAGGGAATTTTCAAGAAACTTAGAGAAAAGGGAAAGGTTATTGTTCATCCGTTTAAAGGAGGCGCAGCAGGTGTTTACAAAGCTCTTAAGAATAATGAAATTGCAACTATTGTAAGTGACAGAGATATTAATCATAATGGTGTAAAAGTTGAGTTTATGGGAAAGTGTATCACCTTTCCGAGAGGAATTGGAGTGCTGGCATATAAGTCTGGAGCAAGAAGCGCAATTGGCTATCTTGTAAGAGAGAATAATAAATATATTGCATGCCTTTCAGAGGAAATAATCGTTGATAGAAATCTTAACGAAGAAGAATTTGTTCAGGAATATGTGAAGAAATTTGCCAAGAAACTTGAGTCTTTGGTAAAGAAATACCCAGACCAGTGGTTTAATTTTTTTGATTACTTTGAGGAATATAAATGCTGGTAGCTATCATACCTTCATATAACGAAGAGAAAAACATAAGATCTGTCGTTGAAGGGACAAAAAGATATGTAGATAAAGTAATAGTAATAGATGATGGTTCTGGTGATAACACATACGAAGAGGCTCTAAAAGGCGGAGCTACTGTCTACAGGAACAAAGGGAATCTTGGGAAGGCAGATGCAATGAAGATTGGATTTGCGCGTGCCCTTGATCTTGGTGCAGATTTTGTTTTGACAATAGATGGGGACGGTCAGCATAATCCTGATGAAATACCAAAGTTTGTTTCAAGATTGAATGAAGGTTTTGACTTAGTTGTTGGTGCAAGAAAGTTCGATACTAAACAAATGCCGGTAGTTAGAATATTTGCAAATTCTTTTTCATCTTTTGTTTCCAGTCTTGCTTGCAATACAAGAATCTTTGATAGTCAGTCTGGCTTTAGGCTTATAAAGAGAAGATTAGTTGAAAAAATAAAATTTGAGTCAAGAAGATATGAGATGGAAACAGAGATGCTTATCAAGGCTGCTCGCTGTGGTTTTAAAATAGGATTTATTGAAATAGACACTATTTATAGGATAGAAGCAAAGAGCAAGATTAACCAAATTTTAGATCCATTAAGATTTCTTTTACTTGTTTTAAGACTTTCTTTTTGGAGATGTAAGTGATAGATGTATTGGATTTGCACTTGCACTCACATTTTAGTATAGCAACGAGTAAAAAAATGACTACCAAGAATATTTCGTATTTTGCCAGGTTAAAGGGTGTAACGATTATTGGAACAGGCGATGTGCTTTTTGCTCTCTGGAAACAAGAGCTAAGACTTGATTTAGAGGACGAAGAAAATGGGTTATATCAGTTTGATAAGTTAAAATATGTTTTGACTTCTGAAATAAACCTTATTTTTGAAAAGAACGATAGATTAAGAAAAGTTCATTTGATTTTAACATTCCCTTCTTTTGAATCTGTCGAGAAATCCCGGAATTTATTACGTAAGTATGGAGATCTTGAAGCTTCTTCAAGGCCAAATATTTTTACTGATGGTGTAAAGCTTGTTTCTATTCTTAAGGATATTGATTTTGATATTCAAGTTATTCCGGCTCATATCTGGACCCCCTGGTTCGGCATACTTGGTTCTAAATCAGGCTTTGATGCAATTGAAGAGTGTTTTGAAAACAATACAGATAAAATTTTTGCTATTGAAACGGGCTTAAGCGCTGATCCAGGTATGTGCTATAAGGTGAATAGTTTGAGAAGTTTTACTACTATTTCAAATTCTGATGCGCATTCGCCAGATCAAATTTGTAGAGAAGCCACGATATTAAAAAATGTCAAAGGCTATAAAGATCTTTTCTCTGTAATAAAAAATCCTTTGCCGGATAGGTTTCTTTTTACACTTGAATATTTCCCTGAAGAGGGTAAATATTTTGCTGACGGACATAGAAAATGTAATTTTTTTGTTTTACCAGAAAGTGTCAAGCGTTCAAATTGCTCTATTTGTGGCAAGCCGCTTACATATGGAGTGTATCATAGAGTATTGGAGTTATCTGATAATTTTGCTAAAGAGGACTTTTCGAGAATTAAATACGTTCATGCGGTGCCTCTTAAAGAAATTATTTCTCAGGCCATACATAGAAATATAAAATCAGTTAGTGTTGAGCAAGAGTATAAAAAAATCATTGATGTCTTTAGTAATGAAATTAATGTCCTTTGTTTTGTGAGTAATAACGATCTTTTAAATGCGTTGCCTTTCGAGATCGCCAAAGGAATTATAAGCATAAGAGAAGAGAAAGTTATTAAAATTCAGGGTTTTGATGGGCAATATGGTAAAATTATTTTTAATTGAGCAAGATTTATAGATTAGTTGGATTTTAAAATGGAGGGATTTAGGAATGAATAATTATAAAGAGCTCGGGAAAATTAATATGATTAATGTATCCGATAAAGAAGCTTCTTTAAGATTAGCAAAAGCTCATGCCCGTGTTTTATTGGATGCAAAAACTTTTAAACGAATTATTGAGGGAAAAATAGAAAAAGGTGATATTTTTACAACTGCAAAAATTGCAGGAATTATCGCGGCTAAAAAGACTGACGAGATTATACCTTTGTGCCATCCTTTAAATCTAACCCATGTAAACTTGGTTTTTTATCCAAAAGTAAATCCGCCTTCAATCGAAATAGAGAGCAACGTGTCTCTTATAGGTAGAACTGGTGCTGAAATGGAGTCCCTTACGGCAGTTTCGATAGCAGCCCTTACAATTTATGATATGTGTAAGTCTATTGATAAGACTATTGAAATAGATCAGGTGTTTTTAATTGAAAAAAGTGGAGGAAAAACCGGCCATTTTATCAGGGGAAAAGCGTGACTTGACAGAAAGTTAAAAATAATTATAATTTTAGTCTGTGCATTCAGGTTTAAGGAGGTTAAATGGAAGAAATACGGGATTTTAGCAAGACGAAGAGCACTTTTCCCGTTCCAGATCTTCTTCATATTCAGCAAACATCTTATAGAGACTTTTTAGAAAAAGGGATAGGTGAAATATTAGGTAAGATTTTTCCTGTTGACACAAAAAACATAAAAGTTGAATACGTCAGCTATTCATTAGAGAACCCAATTAGAGCAGTTGAAGATTGTCTGAGAGTCGGTGCTACTTATGAAGCAAGAGTTAACGCTCGCTTCAGAATGACTTTTAAAAACACTGGAGAGATCAAAGAACAGGATGTTTATCTTGCAGATGTTCCTTTGATGTTGCCGGATAGCTCTTTTTTAATTAATGGTAGAAAAAGAGTTGTTGTACAACAACTTATAAGGTCTCCTGGAATATTTTTCCAGACATCAAAGGATCTGGATACCGGTGTGAATAATTATCTTGTAACAATTATTCCTGATAGAGGAAACTGGATGGAAATCGAAGTAGGTAGAGATAATGTTATGTATATAAGACTCAAAAAGAAAATGAGAAAAATTCCACTTACCGTTGTTTTGAAAGCAGTTGGTTTTTCCGGAAATGACGAAATTCTATCTACTTTTGTGAGGCCTATGACTATTGAGATCCTTACAACTTCACCATTTTCTTATGAACTTGCACTCGATAAAGAGTTAGTTCAAAATATTACTATGAGTGATGGGAAAATTATTGCAAAAACAGGAACAATTTTCACAGATGAGATACCTGTAAAACTTTTAAAACATGACATAGAGAAAGTTTTTATTAAAGTTAAGGGTGTTGATTATTGGATAGAGCAGACTATAAAAAAGGATAGAACAAATAACCCAAATGAAGCAAAAGTTGAAATATACAAACTTTTTCATCCAAGAGAAAGAGTAACTCTTGAGGCTGCCGAGGAACTTGTAGATGGACTTTTAAATGACCCTCAAAAGAATGAATATTTTCCTGTTGCGAGGTATAAGATTAATAAGAAATTTGGGAAAAATAGCTCAAGCAAAGTTTTAAAAAAGGAAGATTATATTGATATAATCAATTGTTTACTTAATGTTCGCGAAGGCATAACTAAGGAGGATGACATAGATAGCCTTTCAAATCGCAGGATAAGAACTATAGGTGAGCTTGTTTCGGAAGAATTTGAAAGAGGTGTTGCCAAGGTTCATAGAAACGCAAAAGATAGAATTTCAATTACAAAACCAGAAGAAGTAAAGCTTACAGAAATAATTAGCGCCAAAACTATATCAGGTCAGCTGAGACAATTTTTTGGAGCCAGTCAGTTATCTCAATTCATGGAAGAAACTAACCCGCTTTCGTCCATTACTCATAAAAGAAGATTAAGCTCCCTTGGCGCAGGTGGATTGCATAGAAAAAGAGCTGGAATTGAAGTAAGAGATGTTCATTATTCTCATTATAGTAGGATCTGTCCTATTGAAACGCCTGAAGGACAGAACATTGGACTGATAAATTCTTTGACAACCTACGCTGGTATAAATAAATATGGATTTATCACTGCCCTTTATAGAAAAGTTTTAAAAGGTGTTGTAACAAACAAGATTGTGGAGTTAACTGCTGATGAAGAGGAGAAATATATAATTGCTCAGGCAAACACGCCTGTCGATAATAAAGGAAAAATATTAAGTAAGTATGTAATTGCACGAGAAAGATCTGAATCAGGAGAAATCCTTCCGCGCTCTGTTCCAAGAGAAAAGGTACAGCTTATGGATATTGTACCTCAGCAAGTAATTAGTGCCTCTGCTGCTTTAATTCCTTTCCTTGAACATGATGATGCAAACAGGGCCCTTATGGGATGCAATATGCAAAGACAAGCAGTTCCCTTACTGGACCCGGACCTCCCCAGGGTATCTACGGGTATGGAGAGGCGAATTGCTCTTGACGATAAGGACCTCTCTCTCGCAGAAGAGGATGGTATAGTGTCGTATGTATCTGGTAGCGAAATACATATAGTACCTGACAAGGCTGAATTAGAAGAAGTTTCTGTATATAGAGAAGCAAAGGATTTAAAATTAAATCTTTTAAATAGAGCTAAACAGAAAGAAATAGTGCTTTTTGATTTTAAACCTGATATAGAAGATTACGGCAAATTTATAGGGGAAAGACTGACTCCTTCTATAATTGATAAACTAATTTCCAAGGGTATAGAACAGATTTCTATTATCGAACAAGATAAGATCCAAAAGTTTCCAATAATAAATTGCTTTGAGGCAGAGAAAAATGAGCTTTTAATAGGATTTACAGTTCAAGAAACCATTGTAAGTAAGAAAAATAAACCCATTATTGAGCAAGGGCAAAAAATATCGGATACCAAACTAAATAGGCTTTTTTCGAGCGGTATAAAAGAAGTTAAAGTCGAGGAGAACGGGAATACAGTTACTAAACCTGTATTTTATTTGACTCTTACTTCCTTGGGTAAGAATATCATTGGAAAAGGTCTTTCTGGAACTCTTATTAACACAAAAAAGACGATTCAATTTGTGAATAGTATTACCGAAGACTTGCTGACAGAGTTATACGACAAAGGTATAACCGATCTTTTTGTTTATTCTCCTGCGGAGATTGAAAAGTTTTTCCTTGGAAAGATAAATCTTGACGTTGCAGATAGAATTGTTGCAGAAGATTACTATTCGCAAAATGGTAAAAAAGAAGTCATTGTTGAAAAAAATGAGCTTCTGAGTATTGAAAAACTTCATAAATTAGCTGAAAAGAGTATTACAAGGATTAAGGTTAAGAAAGAAAAACTGTATAATATCAAAAAATTTCAAAGAACAAATCAAGATACATGCAGGAATGAAAGACCAATTGTGATAAAAGGGCAAAAAGTTAAAAAAGACGAGCCGATAATTGAGGGCTATTCTACTAAGCAAGGAGAGCTCACTCTTGGAATAAATGCATTGGTTGCTTATGTGTCCTGGTATGGATTTAATTATCAGGATGCCATGGTTATTAGTAGAAGACTTGTAAGTGAAGACCGCCTAACTTCTGTTCATATTAAAGAATATACTGTTGAGCAGCATGAAACTGAACAGGGCCCCGAAGAGTTAACTGTTGATCCTCCTGATGTTTCAAAGGAGTCTAAGAGATTTCTTGATGAAAGTGGAATAGTAAAAATTGGCTCAAAAGTTAAACCCGGGGATGTACTTGTAGGTAAGATTACTCCTTTCCCTGAGGAGGAAGAAACAAATGAGGCAAAACTATTCAGGGCACTTTTTAATAACAGACCTGGTAATATTAAAAACAGTTCATTCAGAGTACCCCCTGGTGAGGGTGGCACCGTAGTTGATGTCCAGATATTTTCAAGAGAAGAAGGATATGAACTAACAAAGACTGCCATTAAGTTAATAAAAATTTTCATTGCTAAGAAGAGAAAGATTATTGTTGGAGACAAACTTGCTGGAAGACATGGAAATAAAGGGGTAATAAGTAAAATTGTTCCAGAGGAGGATCTTCCGTATCTGGAAGATGGAACTCCTATTGATTTCATTTTGAGTCCTTTAAGTGTTCCTTCAAGAATGAATCTTGGACAAATACTCGAGGCAAATATTGGACTTGCAGCAAGGAAATTGAATTTGAGGATTGTTACTCCCTCGTTTAATGGTGCTTCTGAACAAGAAGTGCGAAACCTTTTGAAAGACGCGAAGTTTGATGGTTCAGGCCAGTTTACTCTATATGATGGAAGAACTGGGAAACCTTTTAATTATAAGGTTACGGTTGGCGAGTCTTATATTCTAAAACTCAATCATCTTGCTGAGGATAAGATACATGCAAGGTCTGTTGGTAAATATACTCTCATTACTCAACAACCTGTCGGAGGAAAGGCTCAATTTGGAGGGCAGAGGTTAGGAGAAATGGAAGTTTGGGCACTAGAAGCATATGGTGCTTCAAGTCTTTTGCAGGAAATGCTTACCATAAAATCTGATGACCTCGAGGGCAGGAAAAGAGCATATGAAGAAATTGCAAAGGGAAATACAATGTTTGAAACAGGTGTGCCTGAATCATTTAATGTGTTACAGCGAAGTCTAAGAGGACTGGCTCTTGATCTTAGGGTTTTACCAGAGGAAAAGAAAGAAAGGCCGAAAAAGATGCCAATAATAACTTCGAAAGGTGTTTCTGTGACTTTAGGTTCCAATAAAGATAAGGAGGAAGTTGATGAAAGTTAGCGAAACCAAGTTTATAAGAAATTTGGTTGTAGTCTCTCATGGCAATGCAGGGAAAACATCACTTTCAGAGGCTATTCTTTTTAAAAAGAAAATTATCAGTAGGATGGGAAGAGTGGAAGATGGAAATACTACCTCAGACTATCAACCTGAAGAAAAGGAGAGGAAGTTTAGCATAAGTTTATCAATTATTCCTTTTGAACATAACGGGATTAAAATTAATTATATTGATACCCCTGGCTATGCTGATTTCATTGGTGAAGTGCAGAGCGGTATAAGAGGTGGAGATAATGGTTTGATTCTTATTAATGCATCGAGTGGTGTGGAAATACAAACTAAGAAATATTGGAAACTTCTTGAAAATGAGCATAAACCACGTGCCTTTTTTGTAAACAAGCTTGATTTGGAAGGTACTGATTTTTTGAAATTAGTAGAACAATTAAGACAGGTTTTTGGGATGAAAGTTATTCCTATTACCTTTCCTGTATACGAAAATAGTAATTTATTGAATGTTGTTAATTTAATTGGTAGTGAAGAATCAACTTCAAATATGGGAGAATTAGTAGCAGAATTCAAGAAACAGCTTTATGAAATTGCTGCAGAAGGAGACGATCTATTGCTTGAAAGATATCTTGAAGGAGGTCAATTATCTCCTGAAGAAATTAGGTCAGGTTTGAGAGCTGCCTTTATTAAAGAAAACTTTTTCCCTATTTTTGCAGGTTCTGCTTTTTCTCTTATTGGTATTGATGAATTATTGAATTTTGTTGTGGATTTCATGGCACATCCTGAAGATTTGATATATATTGAAGGGACAAGTTCTAAAACTAATGAGTTAGAAAAAAGAAAGATTTCTGCAGATGAAAGTTTTTCAGCATTTATTTTTAAGACTTTAAGCGATCCTTATGTAGGGAAACTTTCTTTTACCAAAATTTACTCAGGAAGCCTAAAATCTAATTCACAAATTTATAATAATACTAAAGATACTTCTGAAAAAGTATCTCAACTTTTATTTCTGACCGGTTCAGTTCAAGAGCCGGTTGATGAAGTAATAGCAGGAGATATATGTGTAATTACAAAACTTAATACAACTCAGACAAATGACACTCTGTCGGATAAAGATAACCCAATTGTATATCCTCGAATAAAGTTTCCTGAACCTATGCTTACAAGATCTATGAGACCCAAAACTAAAACTGATGAAGATAGGATGAGTATAGGATTGACAAGAGTTGTAGAAGAAGATCCAACGCTAAAAGTGTCAAAAAATCTTGAGACAAAGGAACAACTTATTTCAGGAATCGGGGAAACTCATCTTTCTGTTGTTTCGGAGAAATTAAGAGGAAGATATGGAGTTAACATTGAACTGGCAGTTCCCAAAGTGCCCTATAGAGAAACCATAACCACCAAAGTTAAAGTTGAAGGAAAGTATAAAAAACAGACCGGTGGTCATGGGCAGTATGGTCATTGTTTTCTTGAAGTAGAGCCAATTAATAGGGGTAAAGAATTTATTTTTGAGAGCAAAATATTTGGAGGTGCAATACCTAGACAGTATGTCCCAGCAGTGGAGAAAGGTGTCAAAGAGGCCATGGAAAGTGGTGTACTCGCAGGATTTCCTGTTGCTGATATTGGCGTAGCAGTTGTAGATGGTTCTTACCATCCTGTAGATTCGTCTGAAATGGCTTTTAAAATAGCAGGTTCAATGGCGTTAAAAAAAGCTCTTGAGCAAGGTAATGCTATTTTACTTGAACCAATTGAAAAAATTACCGTAACAGTTGATGAACAGTATATGGGGGATGTTATTGGCGATCTTAATAGCAAAAGAGGAAAAGTTCTTGGAATGAGAGTCGAGAGTAACAGGCAAATTATCGAGGCGTTTGTTCCTCTTGCAGAAATTTTGAACTATGCAAATGATTTGAACTCAATTACACAAGGAACAGGAGAATTTACAATGGAATTTTCTCACTATGAGCAAGTTCCTCCAAAGGTAGCTGAAAAGATAATTCAGGAATCTCATTTAGAGAAAGATAAGGAAGAATAAGAGGGGGTGAATTTTTTGGGGAAAAAAGAGATAGAAGCTCTTAAAATAGTACTTTCCTCAAGTGAGGAAATAAGGCAATGGTCACATGGCGAGGTTACAAAAGGCGAAACTTATAGCTATAGAACGTATTCTCCTGAATCTGATGGTCTTTTCTGTGAAAGGATTTTCGGTCCTGTACATAGTTATCAATGTCATTGCGGAAAACTTAAAGGTATTCAATACAAAGGTCTAGTATGCTCTACATGTGGCGTTGAGATTTTACCTTCATCTGTTAGAAGAGAGAGGTTTGGACATATTGAACTTGCTTCTCCTGTAGTTCATATCTGGTATTTTAAAAATAATATTAATTATATTGGTCTTTTGCTTGATATCCCCGCTAAAGAAGTAGAAAAGATAATTTATTTTGATTCATTTGTTGTGATAGATCCTAAAAAAACAAAGTTACGTTATAAGCAAATACTAAAAGATGATGAGTATAGAACTTATAAATCAGAAGGTTTTGATTTCATTGCAAAAAAAGGTGGAGAGGCAATAAAAGATTTACTCGAGAGAGTTGATTTAAGTAAACTTAAGGAACAGGCTCTTGAAAAACTT
>Ga0209609_10000687_pt1 | contig 19844 bp, 20 predicted proteins | sample LakKivw325mmetaG_FD_184136 | JGI IMG/M metagenome (GOLD analysis project Ga0209609, IMG submission 184136) | Anoxic lake water microbial communities from Lake Kivu, Rwanda to study Microbial Dark Matter (Phase II) - Lake Kivu water 325m metaG... | ecosystem: Environmental > Aquatic > Freshwater... | reverse complement strand
TGCCCGCAACGCTGCGCGTAGCGCTGCAGGCGGGCGCAGCATTGCGGGCAGGCCGGATACCCTTAACCGGCTCACTTACACGATTCCCCCGGTTAGACCCACCACAAGACCTGGGGGCCACCCACTCAAAACCCTGAAGCCCCTCAATGTTCGGCTGGATTTCGGTCCGCGTACCGCCAGACCAGATCACCAGACTTTGAATCCTTGCCCTTCGCACCTCCATCGTCAACCAGGTTTACGCCCACGCTATAGAGCGTGAATCCGCGGTCAGTGGTGCGGTAGATGAGCGGCTTGCCGGTGAAGGGATCGTCCGCATTCGCGAGTTTGAGCGCTTGCAGGTCAGCCGGATAGGCGCCATGCTCCTGCTTGAATCGGATAGCGGCCAAGCCGGCGCGCATGACCTTGGCCTGAGCTATCATGCCGGTGAACTTCGCTTTGGCTGCCGAAAGCGCCGGGACCAACACCCGCGTCAGAATGCAGTATCGGGGTGCCGCGTTGATCATCTGATCTTCAATGCCAGCGTCACCCGGCGCATAGGGTTCCGCCGCATTGCGGGTGTATTGCCGCAAAACGCGCAAATAGGCGGCGTGATCCACGTTTCTAAGCGGGCGTATGGCGGAACAGAGCGCCAGCGAGGATAGTTCGGTTCCAAGGTTCCTGATGTTCGAGGCCGTGAGCGGGAGTTTGAACGCCCATCCGCCGAGAACCAGCCTTTCGGCGTCGAAGGCGCGCACCAGCGGCTCCCGGTTCTCGAAGGACGTCAACAGCGTCTCCAGTTTGGCGCAATCGTCGGCCGACGGGGGCGCGATTTCCGCGACTGCCTGCAACGCGTCTACGGCAATCTCCAACTGGGCCACGCGCACCAGTTGGCTGACGAGGATGGGTTCATCTCGCAATGAATCGGCGAAGCGGATGCCCGTCAGCGCCGTACGCCAGGCGGCTTCCGCATGGCCGGCTACGGCCTGTCGCCTCGCGAGAACGGACAACGTTCTCGACACGCTCCGATTCTCGCCGACGTGCGGAAGGAGAATCCCCGCGCCCTGGGAGTAGTCCAGTTCCTGCCGGTATCCGGGCCATCCGGCTTACGCATCGCGGCGGCCCGCCGCTGCAGACTCGCAAATTGTGACCGCCCGGTCATGGCCCACAGGTCGGCGGCGTCCGCTTCGGCAACGGGTTCGCGCGCCTTGCTGGGGATGCGTGAAGTCCTGTTCCGGACCGACGGCGGCGGTGACCGGCGGTGAACCCGCCAGGGTTCACCGCACGTGTCCGCCGTCTTTTTGGCCCCGCTCTCTGTCCCAGAACTGACGAGGCGTCAGAATCTCCAGCGACCCAACTCGACGTAGGTCAAGAATCTCCTTGTCGCCCGTGACAAGCACGTCTGCCGCGCCGTTGAGCGCCGACGAGACAATGGCGACATCCGCTGGATCAGACAATGGCAGATCGCGAAGTGGGTCGGCATCCGACGTGATCGTGTCCTGGCCGAGAAGCCAGACCACATCCGCGATCAGGTCTGGCGGAGCGCCGAACTTGTCCTTGAGCACGCGCCGGAGTTCCCCGACGAGATGTTCGGAGACAACAAGATCATGGAACTCGATCACCGTGCGAAGCACATCAGCACAGAGTCCCCGGGTTGCCGTCGCACTGGCGACGACGTTGGTGTCGAGAAACACCTTCATGTGACCTTGGCGAAGACATCCTCGTCGGTCAGCAGGCCGCGCGCCTCCGCAAATGGCATCATACGCCGACGAACAGCCTCAAACTGCGTGAGACGCAATTGCCGGCGGAGCGCATCGCGCGCCACATCGCTTCGGCTCCGTCCCATTTGCCGGCTGGCCTTTCCGAGCAGCCGGTCCAGGTCCTCATCCAATCGAATACTAAGCGTCGCTGTTTTCATGTCTGACAATGTATGACATCATGCCGCTTCTGTCAATCATCTTTCCGGGGCTTCCTTCCGGGCCAACGACCGCGATCTTCCTCACCTTGACCGTCCGCGGGCAAGGTGTAGGCGAGCAGCGTGTGGTTGGGCCATCCTGTCTCATTGCTGCGCCCGGAGTCCATCCCTGATTCCCTTACAGAAGCCCGAGCTCTTTTTTCCTTTCCAGGAATTCGATATCGGCAACATCAGAGGGGCGATGTGTCACTTGTTTGCTTTTCAACAAATCAGCCCCACTGAGGCAACGTACCGGCACACCATCCTCAGTCAGGTGTACGGTGGCGCGTCGTTCAGCTTCATCAAACGGCGGCAAGCCCGGCCCTGCAAGGTGAAACTGAAGGATTCCCCATTGCGTTTGATAGGTTTGAACAAAGTTTTCCCCCCGCGGGCCCAAAGGCAACAAGGGGACATCAAGTTCGTCACCCAGAACCTTTGAAATGCGCTTAAGGTTCTCCTCGTCGCGGGCGGGAATGTAGATGTCCCAATCCATTGAAAACCGAGGAAATCCTTCCAACCGAACGGCCTGTCCACCAATCAGGAGATACCGCACGCCATGGGCGTTAAACCGGCGGATCACTTCGTCCATTTCGGCCCTCCAAGCTTGAAAAGTTCATCCTGCAAGGATCGCTTCCAGGCTGCCAGTTGCTCATACGAATCAAAGCGACGATGGCCAAAACGGGGCAGGTTCACGATATGGGGCACCCGGATCGCCTTCCCCGCCCGGGCCCACAAGTCGTATTTAGCGCCGTAATCATCGGTGATCTTCATAGAGGAATGATGCCGCGCTGATCCGGTCAGGGCAAGTTCAAAAGTGCGCGATTTCCTGGTATGCGGGCTTGGAGTGTCTGAAGGTGCAAGTAACGAACCGGGGAAAGAACTCCTCTCTCCACATATCCGGGCTGATGAGTGTCTGGTTCTGTGTGCCCCAGCAAATCAGACTGAGCCGCGCTCAGCGGCGATAGCCTGAATTTGCTTGTTCGCCGATGATCTCATTGAGCCCTTCCATGATCTGGCTCATCTCGGCCTCTGACACATGCCCCATCTTCTTGCCCAGGCGCTCGACAGAGAGGGTCCTGATCTGGCTGATCTTGACCCAGGTCGGCTTGGGGAGGGAAACGCTGGTAATTTCCATGGTAAGCGGGAAGCCCGCGCGTTGCGGCTGACTGGTGAGCGCCATGGCAATCACCGTTCCTGAGCGCTCATTAAACACTTCGGGACTGAGGATCAAGGCCGGTCGAAGCCCGGCCTGTTCATGTCCCTTGACCGGATTCAAGTCAGCCCAGACGATGTCGCCCCTCAATATTCTGGCCATGAAGCGACCTCCTTGGACATTCCTTCCTCGGCCAAGGCCTGTTCGGCCTTAGGGTCAAGCTTTGCGCATTCCGCGGCAAGGCGATTGACGGAGAGCCGCGTCACTTTCTCTTTAACCGCCTCCTGAATGGCGCGGCTCCGATTGGGGAAGATATGCCGCCTCACCAGGCGGTCCAGCTCAACCAGGATGTCCTTTTCCAGTGAAATAGCGATTTTCGCGACAGCCATAATTGCCTCCTCCTTGATTCGGTATGACTATACGTCATACTTGCATCTCGGGCAATCATTTTGATTTGGCGAACGGTCACAACCTGGCCGAGAAGCGGAGCGACGATAGCCAGAATTGTGTTGTTCGGGAATTGATATTGATCATGCGTGCCTTGCCGACCTCATGTACGAGCGGAGCACGGCGTTCATTTTCGTCTGATAGCCGCGTCCGGCGCTCCTGAACCAAGCCACCACGTCGTGATCAAGACGCAGCGTCAAACTTTCCTTCTTCTGAGGCAGTCGCAATTCCGCTTTCTTCCAGAATTCCGGTCCGAGCCTGGGAATGTCGGAAAGATCGATTCCTTCGTCCGACTCATCCTTAAGGTATTGCCAATCAGTTCCGGATTTCTTTCTTGAATTTCTCGCGTTCATGCTGCTCCGCCTTTCGGGCCGAGATGATTCTGATCGTGTCGCCGGTCCTTTCGACGAATACAACCACCACCACTGAGTTGATGAGAAGCCCGATCCCGATCAACCTGTCTTCGCCATGGTTCTTTCGAGTGTCCAGTGCGACAACCATAGGCCCGTCAAAGACGGGCGGCACATCGGCAAAATCAATCCGGTGACGCCGGATGTTCGCCTGGTTCTTCTCCTCGTCCCACTCGAACTTCATTGGCAGTAATGTAACTACTTGGCGTAGTTACGTCAATATTCATTCTGCTTTTCTGATTCTTGCCCGAACGCTGGCGGTCAGACTTGCCATTCTTCCCGGTGTTGTAAAATGCAAAACTGCTAATTCCTTGATCTGGAAACCGGCTTCCCGTACAGGCTTCGGACTTCAGCGTGACGTGCCGCCTCATCCAGCCAGCTTGCCTCTGATGCACTTCCTGTTCGTCGGGCCAGCGCTTTGCTTCCGGCTTCCTTCCGACCCCGCCTCACGACGACGCCGTTGCCCTCGAGGATGCGGTTGTTCAGAAACTGGCAGTACCAGGTGGGCTGCAGGCCGCCGTAGTTGATACCCATCACGCGATAGCCGCCCGCCCGCGCGGACCGTTCAGCCGGCGAACACGGCTTTCAGGTGGCGCGCCACATTGGCCGAGACCATGACGCCAACCACGTCGGCGCGTTGCCGCAACAAAACGAGGTATTGATCGCCCAGTTCGGCCGCCACCTTGTATCCCACATGCAACATTTGCCGTAGATCGGGATTGTAGGCCGGAGAATGCGTGTCATGCCGCAGCGCGGCCACGAATTGCGCGGAGGTCCACCCGTTGACCATGGCCGTCGTCGGCAAGTTCGATCGCCGGATGTCAATGACGGTTGCGTAGGGCGTACACAACTCGTCCAATCGCCCCAGAGCCGTGACGCAGATCTCCTTGGCCAGCGCCAGACCATCGCCGCCTGCGGCCGCCAGCCCCGCCAGCTCCTCCAGCCATGTGGTTCCGGCGGTCTTCAGGTGCAGCCCGACGCCATGCTTGACGATCGTCTCCCGTATCGCCGCATAGATGGAGTACTTGTCGCTGCCGGAATGTACGCTCAATTTGAGATCAGGCGGCAATCCGAAGACGCGTATGGCCGTTTGCACCGCCAGCACATCCGCCTCGAATTCGCGCCGAAACGCCTCGACGTTCCCCACGTAGTCCACCCCTTTGTTGAACCGTCCGCTGAACTTGGGGGCAATGGTTTGAACACGGATCCCCTCGTCCGCCACGGCTGCAAGGATCAGGAAGAGATCCTGCGGTGTCTGCGGGACATCGGTTTTGTCCATCGAGATTTCCGTCACAAAAGGAGCGGCACCCCGCGCCGCGGCGATCTTTCGATAGGTGCGTCCCGCCTCGCGGACTGCGGGCAGGTATTTGCGCGCCGCAGCGGCGGTCGAGGAGTCCGATGGGGTGGCAATGTCCGGCGCACCTGCCGCCGCCAACTCCCGTAGTGCATCCCTGTGGCGGCATGAGCAGGATGGCGTCGGCGCCGGCCTTCTTCGCCGCCTTCGCGTGTTCGATCGCCACGAGGCTCCCCTCGGCGGCAACGCCGGAGATGACCTTCAGGCCCCGGCCGGACTTCCGGACCTCCTGCGCCACGACGCGGATCACCCGGGCGCGTTCGTCGGGTCCGAGCGACATGATCTCGCCGGTGTGCCCATTCGGGACAACCCCCTTCAGGCCGCGCACGGCGCAGAGTTCGCGGATGTACCGGCGGAGACCGGCTTCATCCAGCGATTCGTCTTCACGAAAGGGACACAGGGTGGCGGCGAATACGCCTTTCCACGGATCTTCCTGCCACTTGCTCATTGTGCACTTCTCCTTGTACACAGGGCCCATTCCCTCTGCATGTACGACGCGGACTATGCGACAATCCTCCGTCCAAGGGTATGGCCTATTGTGCTTCTCGCAATTTGGCAATTTGTGCTATGGTTTCCGGGCATGGACTGGGAAGGCGTCACGGTGCGCATCGACTGGACCCGCTGTACGCGGCGGCGGTGGCCTCCGACGCGGAGCCTGCAGTTCACGCCCCACGAGCGGCGCAAGCGGCGCAACGTGTTGCTCTATTTCTGGGCCGGAAGGGGAGAGCGGAAGCTGCCGTCGGGGCCGGTGGCGATCCATACCGGGCTATGTCACTGGTCGCGCCCGGGCTGGATCTACTCCTGTACACAAAGCCCGCGCAACCCGCTGGGCGTGACCGCCATCCATTTCGACCTGCTGGACAAGTCCGGCGAAGTCATCCCGGCCGATTCCGCGCACCTGCCCCCTGAGCAGCTGGCGGTTCGCTCTCCGCACCTCGTGGAGGAGGTCACCCGCTGGATTGCCGAGCGCGCCATGGATGCCCGTGCGGGAATGGTCCTTCCACCGGACCTCGAGGTGGCGGCGACGAGCCTGTTACGCGGTCTCCTGATCAAGCTCTCGCATGACACCCCCGCAACCCCCCGGCCACAGGCTGCCGGGAACCCCGTGGCCTGGCGCCGGTTCACGGCCCATATTCAGGAACACCTGCACGATCTGGGGGGCGTCAACCAACTGGCGGAGAAGGCCGGCTACACGCGCAGCCATTTTTGCCGCCTGTTCAAGGCCCACACCGGCCTGAGCCCTCGGCAGTACGTCATCAACGCCCGTACGGCCCTGGCCAAGGAGCTTTTGCGCGGCACATCGCTCAGTGTATCGGATGTGGCGGTGCGCGCCGGGCACGGTGAATTATCCCCGTTTTCAAAGCAATTCAAACGCCATACTGGCATGACACCTTCAGCCTATCGGATCAGCACGCGGGCATGATTAAGTCATGCCCGTGCCCATCGTGTGTGCTGTTTATCCTGCGGGTCACAGTCCTGCTCAGACCTTATTTTCACCTGCTATGTCCCGACCGCCGTCTATGAGAAGCGAATCGACGGTAGCGGCGGATGGCTTGTCGGGGTACATGTACAGCGCAATCCCTGTAGAGCATGCAAAGAACACCAACCCGCCGTATTACCACGAGGGCATAAAAGCTCTCGGAGTTCATCCGGGGGTGGATGGCGCACTTCGCGCTTTCGGAATACTACAACCCGGTCCCGGACCTCGATGAGTGGATTCGCCGTCGGATGCGGATGTGCTACTGGAAACAATGGCACCGCTGCCGCAAACGGGTGCGCGAACTGCTCAAACTGGGCGTCTCGCCGAACTGTGCCATTCCTACGGCGCTGAGCCGCAAGAGTTATTGGCACATGGCGCGCACGCTGGCTACGCAGAGCGGCATCACCAACGCATGGCTGGAATCACAAGGCTTGGTCTCAGTGCGCACCTTGTGGATCGCTTTTTCCGCCAGAGGCGGATCTGCCTCTGGTACGACACTACCCGGCTGCGAATCCATCCGGGTTGCCCGCGCCCGCCGCGGGCTGATCCTTCTGACCCGCCGGAGGCGGAACATACAATCTCTTTCCTTCGTGATCTTCTGTTCAAATTCCCTTCTTCCGTTATGCGATGCATGTCTTGACGGAACAATCCAGTCCGGAATTATCAGCACGTGCAGGTCGTTGTCATCAGAACACGTTACTTATGGGATGACAGCGCAACCAAATAGTGGGCGGAACTGTCTCTTGAAGACAGGCCGGTTTTTTCATACTTTCCCGACATGGACATCGATCCCATCCTGCCTGCACGCCAGCTCCACACCCTTGATCATTGCCTCGCCGGCCAACCGACAGGGACAGGCGGCCCGGACGCGCCATGAAAAACCGCTCCAACATCACCCTGGTCCTCGGCGGCGCGCGCAGCGGGAAAAGCTCGCTGGCCCAGCGCCTCGCGGAACAACGCTGGAAAGCGCCTCTGTATCTTGCCACCGCGGAAATCCTCGATGCCGAGATGGAGGAACGCGTGCGGCTGCACCAGGCCAAACGCGGGAAGCAATGGGCCTGCGTCGAAGCGCCCCTGGATGTGCCCGGCGTCCTCGCCCGCCCGCCGGAAGGCCGCGACGGGCTCCTGGTGGACTGCCTGACCCTCTGGCTGTCCAACGTCCTCCTCCAGGAAGGGTCCGAAGCCGTCACCCTTCGCAAGACGCAATTGCTCCGGGCCCTGGCCGCCTGCCCGGTGGATGTGATTCTCGTAAGCAACGAGGTGGGGATGGGCGTTGTTCCCGATACGGAACTGGGGCGCGAGTTCCGGGACCTGCAGGGATGGTTGAACCAGGACGTCGCCGCCGCGGCGGCGACCGTGGTGTTCGTCGCCGCCGGACTGCCGCTGGTCCTGAAGGGCGCACTCCCGTAAAGCCCCCCGCCATGCCCGGCCTTGCCCGCCATCACAATGCGAGAGGCGGGAATTTCCTGTCGCCAGACCCGCGCCCGCAGCCATTCCCCTCCGCCGGTTCTTGACCTTCCGCTGGCGCCGGATTACAGTGCCCAGCAAAGCCACGATTCACAGGAGGCCGTATGAACCACAACATGCGCTTCGATTCCGATTCCACAAACCGCCCGCCACCGCTCCCGCGCCGGACGCTGCTGCTGAACGGCATTGCCGTCGGCCCCATCCTGATCATGGCGGCAATTGTCTTCCTGCCGGTCTTCCTCTGGTTCTTCTGCCGGATTGAACCCGAGAAGGATCAGATCGCCGTCCTGATCCACAAGACGGGCAAGGACCTGCCTTCGGGCCAGATCGTCGCCGAATCGCCGGATCAGAAAGGCATCCAGTTGGAGGTGCTGCCGGAAGGCCGCTATTTCCGGAACCCCTATTCGTGGGGCTGGACCCGGCACTCCATCACGGATATCCCCGCCGGCAAGCTGGGCGTCGTGACCCGCCTGTACGGAACGGACCTCCCCAAGGGCCGCATCATCGCCGGCAAAGGTGAAAAAGGCATCCTGGCCGATGTCCTCAGCCCGGGGAAATACCGCATGAACCCCTACGCCTGCCAGGTGGACGTCTTCAACGCCATCTCCATCCGTCCCGGCCACGTGGGCGTTGTGACCTCCCTCGCGGGCGACGATGTTCTGGGCGGGTTTTCCTCCTCCAACAAGCCCAACGGGTTCCTGGTCCTGCCGGGAATGAAAGGGGTTCTCCCCGAGGTGCTCGACCCGGGAACGTATTACCTGAATCCCTATCTGTTCGATGTCACGGAAGTCAACCTCCAGAGCCAGCGCTTCGAGATGAGCAACGAGGATGCCATCAACTTCCTCACCATGGACGGGTTCACCGTCGTGGTCGAAGGGACCATTGAGTTCGCGATTGAACGCGAGCAGGCCGCCCTGCTGACGCACCGCGTCGGCGACATGAACGACATCCTCCAGAAGGTCATTCTCCCCCGCGCCCGCGGCTTCAGCCGGATCGAGGGCAGCAAGCATCCTGCCACCACCTTCATCGTGGGCGAGACCCGCCAGCAGTTCCAGAAGGATCTGGAATCGCACCTGCGCAACACCTGCGCCTCATGGGGTGTCGCCGTCAAGTCCGTGCTGATCCGCAACATCACGCCGCCGGACCAGATCGCCAGCATCATCCGGGACCGCGAGATTGCCGTGCAGGAAAGCCGGAAATACGAGCAGGAAATCAGCCAGGCCAAGTCCAAGGCCGAACTCGGCCGCCAGGAAATGCTGGCCCAGCAGCAGAAGGAGAAGGTGGAGGCCGAGACCGCCAAGCTGCGCGCCGTGATCAAGGCCAGGCAGGACCAGTCCGTCCGTCTCGTGTCTGCCAACAAGGATCTGGAGGTCGCCCGGCTGGAAACGGCCGCGGCCAACGCCCAGGCCCAGGCGGTCATGCTGAAGGCCGAGGCGGAAACCGCCGTCGTGAAAATGCAGAATACCGCCGAAGCCACCATCCTCGCCAGCCAGGTCCAGGCCTTCAGCAACGGGCTGAACTTCGCGCGCTACACGTTCCTGCGCAGGATCGCTCCGCGCATCGAATCCATTCTGGGATCCGACCAGGAGGACGGCCTGGGCGCCGTCTTCCGCCCGTATCTTCCCGAAAAGAAGGAGGTGAAACCATGAAGTCGCTCCGCTCCGTCATCCTGCTGGCCGTGGCGTTTCTCGCCCTTGTCTGGTTCGTCTGGACGTGGGGCTTCTGCCGTTTCTATGTCGGCCCGAACCAGATGGCCATCATCACCGCCAAGGGCGGAACCCCGCTGCCGCCCGAACAGATCCTCGCCGGGAAGGGCCAGATGGGCATCCGGGAAGAGGTCCTCGGCGAAGGACGGCATTTCCTGGACCCGATCATGTACGACCGCGAAATCCGGCCGGTCATCACCATCCAGCCGGGCAAGGTGGGCATCGTCACATCCAAGATCGGCAGCGAACTGCCACAGGGCGAATTCCTGGCCGAACCGGGCCAGAAAGGGATCTGGCGCAAGGTCCTCGGACCCGGCAAGCATCGCATCAACCCCTACGGCTACGACGTGAAAATCGAGGACGCCGTGGTCATCAAGATCGGCTACGCGGGCGTGCTGACCTCCCTCTCCGGACGCCAGGCGCCCGAAGGCGCCTTCGCCGGACCCGACGAGAAGGGCATCCGCGCCGACATCCTCCAGCCGGGCCTGTATTACGTCAACCCCAAGGAGTTCCAGGTCAATGTCCTGGAAATCGGCGTGAACCAGGTCTCGCTCCTCGGGCGCGAGGGCGGCGCCGTGATCACCAAGGGCCAGCTCGAAAGCCAGAACGTGGCCATGGGCGCCCTCCAGGAACGCATGATCGAGGAACAGGAACAGAAACGCCGGGGCTACTACGAGCAGGCCGCCGCCGAAAGCCGGCCCAGCATCCAGATCCTGAAGGGATTCGATTCCTCCTCCTGGCGTCAACAGAAAGCCCAGGCCCCGGCACAGGCCAACGCCCCGGCCGCCAAACCGGACCGGAAGATCCGCCAGTCGGATGTCGCCCACGTCCGCAACGAATTCGTCACTTTCCCCTCCCGGGACGGCTTCGAAATCAGCCTCGACATGACGCTGGAGTTCGAACTGGAACCCGACAAGATCGCCTGGCTCTACCGCAGCTATGGCGACCTGCCGGCCGTCGTGGACAAGATCATCCTGCCGCAGATCCTCTCCATCACCCGGAACAAGGGCTCCGAATACCGCGCCAAGGACTTCATCGTCGGCGAGGGACGCGAGAAGTTCCAGAAGGATATGACCGAGGCCCTCTCGCGCACCATGACCGAAAAGAAGATCGTGACCCACAATGCCCTGATCCGCCATGTGGATGTGCCCATGCAGATCCTGGATCCGATCCAGAAGGCCAGCCTGGCCATCGAGCAGGACCTTACCAACAAGGAGCGCCAGAACACCGCGCGCAAGTTCGCGGAACTCAATACCGAGCTCTCCCTGATCGAGCAGCGCAGCGCCGAGGTGGCCCAGCAGACCATGAAGATCAAGGCCGAAACCGCCGCCGCGCAGGAAAAGGAAGTGGCCGAAATCCAGGCGGAAACCATGAAGCAGGTCGCCGATATCGACCGGGACACGGCCGGTGTCCGCGCTTCCAAGACGCGGATCCTGGGGCAGGCCGCCGCCGAGTCGCTCAAACTGGTCGAGAACGAACGCGCGCGCGGCATCCAGATGAAAACCCAGGCCTTCGGGGACCCCTCCGCCTTTTCCTTGTGGGAGATGGCGGGCAACCTCAAACCCGATGTGCGGATCAACATCCTCCACACCGGCCCCGGTACCCTCTGGACCGATCTTCCGAAGGCCACCCTGGGCGAACTCGGCGGCGCCCAGCTCCTGCAGAAGTCGCAGGGGAAGTGAACAGGTGTCGGGGTCCCGAATCCGAACCCAAATCAACATCCAACACCCAACAAGGAATTTCCAACCCGCCTGCAACGCTATGCGTAGCATTGCGGGCAGGTTTCCAAGGGAGAGAAAGAGGCGAATGCAGGGCCAGTTGTCCATTGATTCGCACAACTCTCACCCACTTGGATGTTGGACATTCCTTGTTGGATATTGGACATTCAATTCCTTGAGCACTGCTCACTGATCACTGTTCCCCTCCCCATTAACCATGGCCCATCAACCATTCCCCATTGCCCATTCCCCATGACCGGCTTTGCCTGCCATCCCGCCTTTCTTGACCACCGGACCGGACCGCACCATCCGGAGACCTCCCGGCGCCTGACGGCCATCCTGGATCGTCTCCGTGTCTCGGGTCTGCTCGACCGGCTCGTGCCGCTGGAATTCGAGGCCGCCCCCCGGGAAGCCATCACCGCCGTCCATGACCCTTCCCATGTCGCGTGGCTGGAGCAACAATGCGCCGCCGGCGGGCTGTTCCAGCCGGACGACGATACGGTGGGCTCCCCGGGCACCTACACCGCCGCCTGCCTGGCCGCCGGCGCCTGCCTGGCCGCCGCCGATGCCGTCCTCCGCGGCTCCATCCGCAACGCTTTCTGCGCCGTGCGTCCGCCCGGCCATCACGCCCTGCGCGCCCGGGCCATGGGATTCTGTTTCTTCAACAACGTGGCGATCGCCGCCCGCCACCTGGTAACCGCCGGCCGTTTGTCCCGTGTCGCCATCGTGGACTGGGATGTCCATCACGGAAATGGCACACAGGACCTTTTCTACAGCGATTCCTCCGTCTTCTATTTCAGCGTTCACCAGTTCCCCCACTACCCGGGGAGCGGGCGCGCGTCCGAGACCGGCGAAGGCCCGGGCAGGGGATTCACCCTTAACGCCCCCCTGCGTTCGGGTTCCGGCGATGCCGATTTCGCGCGCGTTTTCGCCGAAGAACTGCGGCCCGCCCTGGAACGGTTCCAGCCGGAATTCATCCTCGTGTCGGCCGGCTTTGACGGCCATCGCGACGACCCGCTGGGCGGCACCCTGCTCACCGAGGCCGGCTATGCCAGAATGACGGAAATGGTCATGGAAATGGCGGACAAGCATTGCGGCGGTCGTATGGTCTCCATCCTGGAAGGCGGATACAACCTGGAGGCGCTGGCCGCCAGCGTCGAAGCGCATGTGAATACCCTGCTGGGCTGAAGCCGGGAATCACCCCGAGATAGAGCCTTTGAAGTCACTACGAAACACGCGAAAGTCACGAAAGGGTTTGAGAATCAACACGATGCAATATTGCCTCTTGTTTTCGCGTATTTCGTAGTTCCTCTGCTTTGTTCAGGATCCCGGGCCCGCGGGAGCCCGCTTACGACAGCCGGTTGCGGTAGTCCTCATAGCCGAACCGCCGCACCACCCGCACCTCGCCCGACGCGGGATGGAAAAGGGCGATCGAGGGCAACCCCACTCCGTTGAAGGTGTTGTTCTTGACCATCGTGTAATGCGCCATGTCGAGGAACACCAGTTTGTCCCCGGGCGCCAGCGGCTTGTCAAAGGAGTAATCGCCGATCACATCGCCCGCCAGGCACGTCAGCCCGCCCAGCCGGTAGGTGTGCGCCTTGACGCCCGGTTGATCCGCCCCGGCAATGTTGGGCCGGTACGGCATCTCCAGCACATCCGGCATGTGCGCCGCCGCCGAGGTATCGAGAATGGCTATGTCCATCGCGTTGTGCACCACGTCAAGAACCGAAGCCACCAGCACTCCCGTGTTCAGCGCGATCGCCTCGCCCGGCTCCAGGAACACCTCCAGGTGCGGATACCGCCCGCGGAACCCTTCGATGACACGGCACAGCCGGTCCAGATCGTAATCGGCCCGCGTGATATGGTGGCCGCCGCCAAAATTGATCCACCGCATCCCCGCCAGATACCGCCCGAACCCGCGCTCCACCGCCTCCAGCGTCCGCTCCAGCGCGTCGGAATTCAGCTCGCAGAGGGTGTGGAAGTGAAGGCCGGAAAGCCCCCCCAGATCCTGCCCCTCGAACTCCGCCAGCCGCACCCCCAGCCGCGAACCCGGCGCGCAAGGGTCATAGAGCTTGACCTTGACCTCGGAATGTTCCGGGTTGATCCGGATGCCGCAGCGGACCGGCTTCCCGCAGCCGGCCACCACCGCCTTGTACCGTTGCCATTGGGCGAAGGAGTTGAAGACCATGTGGTTCGCATACCGCAGCAACCCGGGCATCTCGTCCTCCCGGTACGCCGGGGCGTACACATGAACTTCGCGGCCGAACTCCTCGAACCCCAGCCTCGCCTCGTTCAGCGAACTGGCTGCCACACCCTGCAGGTAGCGCCGGATCAGCGGGAAGGCGCTGAACATGGCAAAGCCTTTCAGGGCCAGCAGGATCCGCGCGCCCGTGCGGCGCTGCACCCCGTCCAGCCGGACCAGGTTCGATTCCAGCCTGCCCTCATCCACAACGCAACAAGGGGTCTCCACCCGATTCAGATCCATAGCCGTTGACATTTGTAACATCCCACCGACAAACGATTACCGACACCTTGTTTCTGAGTGAATATGAATGCAACATCCAACATCCAACAAGGAATTTCCAATTTCCAAGGAAGAGAAAAAGGCGGATGCAGGGCCAGTTGTCCATTCATTCGCACAACTCCCACCCACTTGGATATTGGACATTCAGTTCCTCGAAAAACCCGAGCGCCGCTCAGCGGCCAAACTGATAACTGACTGCCTCCGCCCCCCGCCTACTCCACCGGCTCCAGTATGGACATCTCGGCTTCCACCGCCAGGCCGCGCCCGATCATCTCGACGTTCAGGACAACCCGCGTCTTGCCCCGCACCACCTGCACAACGCCTTCCAGCCCCCGGAACGGTCCGCTGCGGACCACAACCCGTCTGCCGGCCTTGAACGCCGCGCACGCATCAAGCGTCGGGTCCACATGGAGCGCCTGGTGAATCTGCTCCAGGTCGCGGACCAGTTGCGCCTGATCCAGGACCGGAATCAGGCGCACAATCAGGTTGCTCTTCAGCATTTCGGCGCGCTGTCCCGCCGCGTAGCGCAGGAAGCAATAGCTGGGAAACACCGGCTTTTGCACCGTCACCCGGCGCCTCTGGTAGATCTTCGTCTCCTCCCGCAGCGGCAAATCATGCTGGACGCCGTGGCCCAGGCAGTATTCCGCTATCTTCTTCTCGCAGCGCGGCTTGACATGCGCCACATGCCACAGCGGTTCCTGCGCCCCGGGGGTTGCCTGTCCGTTCATACGCGAGTGTTTCCTTGAACTGCCTGGTTGTTCGTACCCTTTCCACCGCCCCGCGTCAACCGGAATGCGGGATGGACAAACCGAATGGCTTGCACCATACTTCGCCCGGAAAAGCAAGGAGATGCCCTATGACAAGCGTCGCCATTATCGGAGCCGCCGGCCGCATGGGTCAGGCGCTGGTTCGTTGTTCCCGCCTGATGCGGAATATCCGCCTGGCCGCCGCCGTGGACCAGGGCGCCTGCCCGATGTGCGGCAAGGACGCCGGCATCGTGGCCGGCTGCGGCGAAACCGGAGTCAGCATCACCAGCGATCTGGCCGCCGCCGCCAGGGCCGCCGATGTCCTGATTGACTTCAGTATCCACGAAAACGTCCCGCCCACGGTCCGCCAGGCGGCGGCGAACCGGAAAGGCGTTGTCATCGGCACCACCGGGCTCGCACCCGACGAGCGCGCGGCGGTGGAAGAGGCCGCCCGCAGCGTGCCCATCGTATGGGCGCCCAACATGAGTCTCGGCGTGAACCTGCTGTTCGCACTGGTCAACCAGGCCGCCAAATCCCTGAACCTCGACTACGACGTCGAAATCACCGAGGCCCATCACCGCCACAAGAAGGACGCGCCCAGCGGTACCGCCCTCCGCCTCGGCGAAGTCGTCGCCGCCGCCCGCGGCCAGAACTTCCGCGACGTGGCCGTCTTCGGCCGGGAAGGCCTCGGCGGGGAACGGCCCAGGGGCCAGATCGGCATTCACGCCCTGCGCGCCGCCGACATCATCGGCGACCACACCGTCCTCTTCGCCGCCGACGGCGAGCGGGTGGAAATCAGCCACCGCGCCTCCAGCCGCGACGCCTTCGCCACCGGCGCCCTACATGCCGCCGGCTGGCTCGGCGGCCGCGCGCCGGGCCTGTACGACATGCAGGATGTGCTTGGTCTCCGCAAGCCCTGAACCGGCCGGACCGCCGCCATGGAAATCGGCCTGAGCCTCGGCTCCAACCTCGGCGACCGCCTCGCCACCCTCCGCGAGGCGGCCCACCGGATCGGACGGCTGCCCGGCATCCGCATCCGCGCCGCCGCCCCGCTCTACGAAACCGAGCCTGTGGACGCCCGCCCGGAATACGCCGGCCTGCGGTACCTCAATACCGTCCTGATCCTCGAGGCGCCCGGGGACACCCGGCTCCCCGAACTGGCCCGCCAGCTCCACGATATCGAAACCGCCCTCGGCCGCGTCCGGCTGCCGGACCGCAACGCGCCCCGCGCACTCGACATCGACATGCTCTACGCCGGATCCGTCACGCGCGCGGACGGAATCCTGGACCTTCCCCATCCCCGCTGGGCCACCCGCCGCTTTGTCGTCCAGCCGCTGGCCGATGTCCGCCCCACCCTTGTCCTGCCGGGCGAAACCCGCTCCGTGGCGGCCATTCTCGCCGGCCTGCCGCCTGCGGGCATCGAACGGATCGCGGAGTCCGACTGGTTCCCGGCCGGAACGCACACGAAGTAGAACCCCAAACGCCCGCAGACACCGTTATGAAACACAAGCTTGCACTCTTCCTGATCCTTGCGGTTGCCGCCCTGTTGCGGTTCGGCGGCCTTTCGCACGACCTGCACGAGGGCCGCGTCTACCATCCCGACAGCCTCAAGCAGGCGCGCGCCGTGGAACGGCTCCTCGCCGGAAACGACCCGGGGAACACAGGCGTGGCAGATGGGGACGGGGCCTCCCGGTTCCACGCCCGCCTGATGGAGTCCCTCTGCCGGATCGTCAATCCGCCGCGGGTCGCGCTCCTGAACTTGCTTGGCGTTCCCACCCGGCTCGAGACACCCGACCGGCTGACCCTCCTCTGGATCATGCGCCTCTTCAACGCCTCCCTTGCCACGGGCCTCGTATGGCTGGTCTACCGCATGATGCGCGAACACCACGGCACCGCCGCGGCGCTCGTGGCCACCCTGTTCGTGGCGCTTTCCCCCGTGGACGTCACCGCCTGCCACTACGCCAACGGCAACACCGCCGCCGCCTTCTTCGCCACCCTCGCGCTGCTGTTCACCCTGCGCATGGCCCGCCACCGGCGGTGGCGCGACGGCCTCCCCGCCGTCGTCTTCGCCGCCTGCGGACTTGCCGCCAGGTTCCCGCCCGACTACCCCACGCTCATCCCTCCCCTGGTCTCCATTCCGGCGGCCCTCTTCCTCACACGCCGCCCGCCGCAATCCGCCCGGCCATTCCTCCGCCGCGCCCTGAAGGTGACCGCGGCCCTTGCCATCGTCTTCTCCGCGGGCTATCTGGGCCGCCAAGCCCTCAAGGAAACGTTCTTCCTCTGGCACATGGATACCCGGCGCATGGCGGACCATTGGACGGCCGAGAATGTCCCGCCGTCCTTCGCCATGGATCACGGGCCGTATACGTTCCAGCGGCACGAACCCGCCGGACCACCCGATGGCACCGTCTTTGTCCGCGGCAGTATCCGGCCGGACGACCCGCCGGACCGGTTCCAGCCCCTGAAATCCTTCGCGCTGGAACGCGCCTCGCTCACGCAGTTCCGCAATCCGGACATCCTGGCGCATATCGGCGCATCCTCATGGATCACCAGCCCCACCCGCATGCCGGTCTCACAGCGGTGGCCGTCGGAAACCGGCAACCACTTTGTGTTCGATAACGGACTGACCTTCCTGCGCGACGAAAAACGGATCGCCGTTGATTCCGGCTGCCCCGTCACCCGCCGCCTGATCGCCGAAGAACCGCTGGAAGACGCGTTCCTTACGATCCGGAACGGCCCCTGTTCAAACCGCGTCGCCGTATCCTTCGGGGGTTGGTCCGGGACCTTCCAACTGGCGCCCGGCGTCACCGAACCGGTGCGCATCCGTCGTCCCAAGCCCTGCTTCCCCCGTGAACGCGGCCTGTACGGCTACCGGCTGTCCGCCTCGGCCGCATCCGGACCGGCCATGCTCCGGCTGGCCACCCGCAACGACGAGATCGGCGTCGCCCTGTACGACGCGGGACGGCATGCCGAAGCCGCTTCCTGGCTCGAAAGCGCCGCCGTGGAGACCCGGAATCCCACCCTGGCCGTCCAGGCCCTCGCAAGCCGCCTGCTCGCCCCGCCATCCTCGGTCCGCCGCGCTTCCGCCGTCAACCCGGCCGATCTGGCTTCCGTGGCGGGCCTCCTCCGGAATGTCTTCAACGCCGCATCCCTCGAGGACACCTACGGCATCGGCCCCCGCTATCTGGATGCCCTTCCCTTCCTTTCGATCACCAACGATGCCATCCTCCGCAAGGGGTTCACGAAACATACACCGCGGCAATGGGACATGGAGGATGAAGAGGGCGCCGATGTCCGGATCTTCGAGCCGGATCCCGCAAAGAAGGCCCTGTTCGCAACCCGTCCGCTGTTGCTCGACCCGGGCTACTACACCTGCGCCATCCGGTTCCGCTATCAGCCGCTGCCGGAACAGAAACCGCTCCTCGCAGTGGTATTCTCGTGGCCGGACGGGACAGCCATTGCCAGCCACACCCTCGATGTCGGGGATTGTTCGCCGGGCAGTCTCGCGGAACGCCGCCTGAAGGTGTACCTCCCCGCCGAGGTGCCCGCGGCCAAAGTCACCATCACGCCGGAATCCATGGCGGGCCTGACGGTGGACCGGATCACCCTGGCCCCCGACATCCTGGCCACCGTTCTCGGCTGGAAGACCCTTCTCGCCCTGGTCAACGGCGGCCCTGCGGTGGATGCCGCCGGGGAACCCATGGCGTTCGAACTCCTCATGGCCCTGGGCGACCGGGCGGCTTCCACCAATGCCACATCGCAGGCGCTGGAATACTATACGGCCGCCGGCCGGTCACGCCCGGACAACCGCCTTCCGGCTTCCCGGCTTGCCGCCCTGCGGCAGTAAGCGCCCCCCCGCACCGCCGTGGAAGGATGGATCCGCGTGGGACTCTACCTGCCGCTATCGCGCGAACGAATCGGACTCGCCGGAGGCTGGCGCACACCGCGCAAGATGAGCGTGGAACTTCCGGAGCCCGTCACGATCCGGTGACGGGGACCTGGATCCGGCTCCGTTCGCACCGGATCACAATCTCCCGCTCGTACAGTTCCTCTCCCAGCAGGCGGTTGCGCAGTTCAAAGGCAATGGAATACCCGCAGGACCGGCCGCGGTCCTCTCCCGTGAACTTGCCCCGGATGATCTTGTGGTTCCACTGGCTGTCGGGCACCCGCGCCCATTCCAGCAGCCATGACAGCAGGAACGGCATGAGTTCCGCGTCAATATCCTCCAGCGTGACGTCATGGACCACGGCTTGTTCCTCGCCGGCGGTCAGGCGGACCCGCACACCCGGCGGCGGGCCGAGCAGTTCCAGGACGGCGATGGCGTCGTCCAGCACCTGTTGCGTCTTGTCGCTTTCCAGGTTCCGCATGTCCCGCTGCAGAAGCTGTTCGGGATCCAGCAGCGCCGGGGCCAGCTTCCCGCTGCAGGCGGCGGAAAGGATCACCTGTGTCCGCTGGGGATACTTGTCCGCCACCTCGTCCAGCAGATACGTCCAGAACTTGGCGGCCGTATTGCCGTACGGATGCCCGCCCACATGCAGCGTCCTGGCCCCATAGTTGTCTGGCCCTGGGCTGCCCTTGTTGTCGCGCAATAGTCCCCCCATGTCCGTCCTCCTCGAACAAGGATAACACAAAGGCCCCCGCCTCAAGCATCAGAAAAGGACGCACCAAAAAAACAAGGGACGCGCCGAAGCGCGTCCCTTGCCGTTACGAAGCATCCCGGAACTTACGGATTGGGATCAACCGCCAGCCAGCCGCCGACCTGCATGTTGTTGCCCGTGTAGTCCACCCCGGCCACCGGTGCGGCGCCGCCCCAGTAGCTATTCATGATGTAGAACGGTCCCTTGCCGTTGCGTTCGACCTCGTAGTCGCCGTTGCCCGACATCGAGTTCATACCGAGGCTGCCATATAC
>Ga0209609_10000686_pt1 | contig 19853 bp, 24 predicted proteins | sample LakKivw325mmetaG_FD_184136 | JGI IMG/M metagenome (GOLD analysis project Ga0209609, IMG submission 184136) | Anoxic lake water microbial communities from Lake Kivu, Rwanda to study Microbial Dark Matter (Phase II) - Lake Kivu water 325m metaG... | ecosystem: Environmental > Aquatic > Freshwater... | reverse complement strand
ATGACCTGCTGGAAAGTCCCCGCCGGGAGTGTAGAAAAAATGGGACACCTGCTGGCCGGCGACAGGCACGTCAGCCACTGCTACGAGAGGGGGGTCACCGGTTCGTGGCTCTACAACCTGTTCGCCATGGTGCACAGCCGTGATAGGAATACCTGCCTTGAAATAATCGAAAAAATGGCAGCGCGCACAGGTCTGACGGATTACATCGCGCTGTTCAGCGTCAGGGAATTTAAAAAAACGAGAATAATGTACAGGGTTTAAACAGGCGATGTCGAAGTATTATCCGGTATACCTCAACCTGCAGGGCAGAAAATGCCTTGTTGCAGGCGGGGGCGGAGTCGCATTGCGCAAGGCAGCCGCACTGCTGGAACATGGCGCAGAGGTGACCGTCGTCAGCCCGCGGCTCTGCGCCGGCCTGCGCGGGCTTGCAGAGGAGGGCAGGATAAAAACCATCCACAGGCCTTATCGCAGCGGTGATATGAGGGGTGTATCTGTTGCCATTGTCGCGACCAGCAACCGCAAGATCAACCGCAGCGTAGCTGAGGAAGCCAGAAAACTCAGGGTGCCCGTCAACGTGGTGGACGACCCCGGGCTGTCCGATTTCATCGTCCCCTCCGTACTGCGCAGGGGCGATCTGTCCATCGCAATCTCGACCTCAGCTAAAAGCCCCGCGCTGGCGCGCAAGATCCGCGTCAGGCTGGAAGGTGAATTCGGAGAAGAATACGCGTCGCTGGTCACCATAGTCGAGGAGGCTAGGCACTACATAAAGAAACAGGGTTTAAAGGTCAGCAGCAGCGACTGGCAAAAGACGATTGATATCGATTCTTTGATCGCGCTTATCAGGGAAGACAGGAGCCGGGAGGCGCAGGAAGCTCTGATTAAGAAACTTACAAAATATGCAAAATAATGTTATTGAAGGAAGCTGCTAATGCATGTTAGCCTGGCCGGCATAAATCACCGCACGGCGCCGGTGGAGGTGCGCGAAAAGGCTGCCATTGGAGCGGATGGCCTGACCGCGTATCTTCATCTTCTGCGGAGGAATTTGCAGCACGGCGTTATACTTTCGACCTGCAACCGCACGGAGGTCTATGCCACCGGCAGCCTGGCTGCGGACCTCGAACGAGCCTGCATCGACTTTCTGGGTAAAAGCATGGGGCTAACCGGGAGCACCGCCCCTTATCTCTATGTGATGAGCGACAGAGTGGCCATGGAACATCTCTTCGAGGTTTCCTGCGGCCTCGACTCCATGGTAATCGGCGAGTACGAAGTGCTGGGCCAGGTAGGCCAGGCGATGGCGGCGGCAGAGAAATCCGGCACACTTAACCTCCCCCTGCGGCATATCTTCGAAAGCGCTATCAGCACAGGCAGGAGGGCCCGCAATGAGACCGGCATCAGCAGAAATCCGCTGTCCGTCAGCTCCATCGCGGTCAACAAGGCTCTGGACATCGTAAATGACATCGGACGGTGCAAGATCGTTATCATAGGAGCGGGCGAGGCAGGCAGGCTTGCGCTAAGGGTAGCCGGCAGCAGGGGCGCTACCGATATCGCAGTTGCCAGCAGAACGCTGGAGCGCGCGGTACGCATAACGGGCAGTTGCGGCGGACGTCCCATCGGTCCTGATATGGTAGCTGAAGAGCTGCGAAAAGCAGACATCGTGATCACGTGCGCAACATCACCCCACCCCGTGCTGCGCCACAGTCAGGTAAGCGAAGCCATGAGCTCAAGGCCGCAGCTGCCGCTGATCATCATCGACATCGCGCTGCCGCGCAATGTCGATCCGGAGGTCGGCGGCATCGACAACGTGCATCTCTACAATATCGACGACCTCAACGAGCTGGCCGATAACCACCGTCAGGAAAGGGAATCGGAGGTGGCAGCCGTAAAAGGTATCATAACGGAAGAAACAGAAATACTCGTGAAATGGTGGCTGGCTTACAGCGCCCGCCCGGTTATTAAGTCGCTGATGGCCAGGGCCGAGAAGATCCGTGCCTCTCAGTGTCAAAACTCACTGAAAAAAATGACCTCCCTCTCCGACGACGATAAATTGCAGGTCGACCTGCTCACCAGGTCGATCGTGGATAAGATATTGAGGGACCCCATACTCTATCTCAAGGAAGGTGGAGGGGCAGAACGAATTGAAATGATCAAACATCTGTATGGACTGGGAGACGGCAAGGACCTGTGAAAAGCAAGCTTGTGATCGGCTCACGGGGCAGCAAACTGGCCCTGATCCAGGCGGAGACGGTGGCTGGCGAGATCCGGCGCTGCCGCCCAAATTGCGAGATCGAGATTCGCAAGATCGTAACAGAGGGCGACCGCAACCGGAGCGTGAGCATCGATGCGTCCGGAGATACGGGCATCTTCGTTAAAGCGCTGGAGGAAGCGCTCTTGAACAGTGATATTGATATAGCCGTGCATAGCCTCAAGGACCTGCCGACCGTACTCCCTCCGCAGCTGTATCTGGCTGCCGTGACGCAGCGCCTGGACCCGCGCGATGCGCTGGTCGCCTATTCCCCGCTGGCTGACCTGAGTCCAGGTTCAAAGATCGGCACAGGCAGCCTGCGCCGCGCGGTACAACTTAAACATATCCGGCCCGATCTGGAGGTATGTAGTATCCGAGGAAATGTGGATAGCCGCCTGCGGCGTGTCAGCTCCGGTGAACTGGACGGTGTAATCGTCGCTGCGGCAGCGCTGCTGAGGCTCGGCTGGAGTGATAAAATTACCGGGTACCTTCCCCTCGAATTATTCCTGCCGGCCGTCGGCCAGGGCGCACTGGCTATCGAGGCCAGAGAGGGTAACGGCAGAGTCAAGGAGATCATCGAGCCGATCAACCATGTACCCACATGGCAGGCCGTAACTGCCGAACGGTTTTTCCTGCACGCGGTGGAAGGCGGCTGCCGCGCTCCCTTAGCGGCGCTGGCCACGGTGCATGAGGATACCCTGGAGATTCAGGCTATGGTATCGGACAGGGAAGGTGATGTGATCATGAGAGACTCTTATATAGGTCAGTCAACGATGCCGCAGGAAGCCGGCGTGGAGCTGGCGCGCCGTATGTTGAGGGCGGGCGCCGCGGGCCTGATCAAGGATGCGAGATGCCGTTGAAGAAGGGGACGGTCTTCCTGGTCGGCGCGGGCCCGGGCGATCCCGGCCTGTTCACACTCAAGGGCGCTGAATGCCTGGCGACGGCCGACGTGGTCGTTTATGATCACCTGATCAGCGACCTCATTCTCAACAATGCGCCGGCTGCGGCCGATAAAATATACGTCGGCAAGAGGGGCGGAAGCCACCATGTCGAGCAGGACGAGATCAATCGTCTCCTGATCAGCCTGGCCCGCCGCGGAAAAACGGTGGTGCGGCTCAAAGGCGGCGACCCTTACATACTGGGCAGAGGCGGAGAAGAGGCCGCTGCGCTTAGAGATGCAGGTATCCCCTACGAAGTTATACCCGGCATCACCTCCGCGGTGGCTGTGCCGGCCTACGCCGGAATCCCGGTCACACAGCGAGGACTCTCATCTTCACTAACCATACTCACCGGCCATGAGGACCCCACCAAGCGAGGTTCCCATATCCGTTGGGACATGCTGGCCGGATCGGGCAGCACACTGGTGATTCTGATGGGCATGCAGAACCTGCGCCCCATAACAGCGCTTCTCTTAAAGCACGGCATGAAGCCGGGCACAGCGGTGGCAGTCATCAGAGACGGCACATTACCGACGCAGTTCACGGTCACCGGCACTCTGAAGAATATCGCTCAGAAAGCGGATGAGGCCGGCATGACGGCGCCGGCCGTCATCGTCATCGGCCGTGTGGTGGAGATGCGCCGGCGCCTGATCTGGTTCGAGGCCTTCCCCCTTTTCGGCAAACGTGTGCTGGTCACGCGTGCTGGCAGCCAGGCCGTCGGGCTGGAAAAACTCCTCATCCAGCGCGGCGCACAGCCCGTGCGTTTCTCCTCCATCGAAATACGACCCATCAGACCAACACAAAAATTGGACAGGTGCATCTCCCGTTTGAACGAGTATGACTGGCTAGCCTTTACCAGCGCCAACGGTGTTCAGGCTTTCTTCCAGCGCATGCATGAGATACAGAAAGATTCCCGTTCGCTGGCCGGACTGATGATAGGCGCCATCGGTCCCATGACGGCGAGGGCGCTCAGTGCATACGGCCTCACAGCGGACTACGTTCCCTCAGTCCATACGGGTAAAGGATTCCTGGAAGACCTGAAAAAGACGGCGATAAAGGGAAAACGCTTCCTGCTGCCCCGCGCCGACATAGCCGACAATGAGATCACGGATGGGCTGAAAAAGCTGGGCGTCCGCGTGGACGAGGTCGCCGTATACCATACCGCGAGACCCCGCCGTAACCTGGCACGGCTGAAGGACCTGCTGCGCCCCGGCAATCTGGATATAATCACTTTCACCAGCTCATCGACCGTAACCAATCTGCTGGCAGGTCTGAGCGATACAGAGATCAGGCGGATCAACGCCAACATTGCCTGCATCGGACCCAAGACCGCTGAGACGGCCCTCAAAGCAGGACTGAAAGTACATATACTTGCCAGAGAACAGACGATGGCGGGATTGGCAGAAGCAATGGAAGGATACTTACGCAAGGAGGCCTGAATGTCTATGTTTCCGGAATTACGTATGCGCCGGCTGAGAAAAAGCCCTGCTCTGAGGTCGCTGGTGAGGGAAAGCCAGCCGGATGCCGGCGACCTGGTCTTCCCGCTTTTCGTGGTCGAAGGCAAAGGTATCAAGAAGGAGATAGATGCCATGCCCGGCATCTACCATTTCTCGGTGGACAAGCTTGCCGCAGAGATCGACGAGCTGGTCGCTCTCAAGGTGCCCGCCGTGCTGCTCTTCGGCGTCGTGAGTCATAAGGATGATAATGGGTCGGCCGCCCTCGAACCCGAGGGCGTAATCCAGCGGGCCGTGCGGGGCATCAAGAAGAGGGCGCCTCAGATGATAGTGATCACAGACATTTGCCTGTGCGAATATACCGACCATGGGCACTGCGGGTTGATAGTCAATGGCGAGGTCGATAACGACAGCACGCTCCCACTGCTGGGCTCGATGGCCCTCTCCCATGCCTCATCAGGCGCGGATATGGTCGCCCCTTCGGATATGATGGACGGGCGCGTGTCGGCGATCAGAAAGACACTGGATAACAACGGCTTCAGCCATATACCCATTCTGTCATACGCGGCCAAGTACGCTTCCGCCTTCTACGGGCCTTTCAGGGAGGCGGCCGGCTCGGCTCCCCAGTTCGGCGACCGCAAGTCGTACCAGATGGATCCCCCCAACGCGCGCGAGGCGCTCAGAGAGATAGAAGAAGATATCAAAGAGGGCGCCGATATAGTCATGGTCAAACCGGCGCTGGCATACCTGGACGTGATACGGCGGGCACGTGACAGCTTCAATCATCCGCTGGCAGCCTATAACGTCAGCGGAGAGTATGCCATGGTCAAGGCGGCTGCAGCACGCGGCTGGATCGACGGCCAAAAGGTCACGCTGGAGGTACTGGGCGCCATTAAAAGGGCGGGGGCCGACATTATCATCAGCTATCACGCAAAAGAGGCCGCCGCCTGGCTGGGCGGGCAGGCGCGGTAAGATGAAAACAACTATAAATTCAGAGCGCCTGTTCAAAGATGCCCGGCGCTATCTGCCGGGGGGAGTGGACAGTCCGGTCAGGGCCTTCGGGGCGGTGGGGAGCACACCCCGCTTTATAGTTGAGGGCAGCGGATCGAGAATCAAGGATGCAGACGGCAATACTTACATCGATTATGTATGCTCATGGGGGCCGCTCATTCTGGGACATGCCGACCGGCGCGTGGTAAATGCACTGAAAAGCTCAATAGGCAGGGGCACCAGCTTCGGCGCCGGCACGGAGCTGGAGACCAGGCTGGCCGCGATGATTTGCAGCGCTGTGCCCTCGATGGAGATGGTGCGTTTCGTCAGCTCCGGCACCGAAGCGGCCATGAGCGCTATCCGGCTGGCGCGCGCATTCACCGGCAGGGACAGGATCATCAAGTTCTCAGGCTGCTACCACGGGCACTGCGACAGCCTGCTGGTCAGCGGCGGGTCGGGCATGGCCACGCTGGGAATACCGGATTCCCCCGGTGTGACGGCTTCCACAGCCCGGGATACGCTGGTGGCCGGTTACAATGACCTGGACTCGGTGCGCCGGCTGTTCGCAAAGTATCCGGGCAGCATCGCAGCCATTATCGTTGAGCCGATCGCCGCTAATATGGGGCTGGTACATCCGGCCAGGGGATTTCTCAAGGGTTTGCAGCAGCTGGCCGGGAAATACGGGGCGCTGCTCATCTTCGATGAAGTCATCACAGGATTCAGGGTAGGCTACGGCGGGGCCCAGGAGCTTTATAAAATAAAACCGGACCTCACCTGCCTGGGAAAAATCATAGGCGGAGGCCTGCCGGTGGGCGCCTACGGGGGACGGCGTGACATCATGCGGATGATCGCGCCGTCAGGCAGGGTCTACCAGGCGGGCACGCTGTCCGGAAACCCGCTGGCCATGACAGCCGGGATTACTACGCTCGAGATACTGAGTGACCAATCTGTTTACGAGCAGCTTGAAGAAAGGGGAGATCTCCTGCAGGAGGGGCTGGCCGCCGCGGCCTGCGATTGCTGCATACCGTTGTGCATAGCCCGGCAGGGATCGCTGCTCACCGTGTTTTTCAGCCAGCAGGTTATTATCGATTATGCTTCAGCCCGCAGCTGCGATACGGCACTCTTCGCGCGCTTCTTCAGGGGCATGCTGGAGCAGGGCATCTACTGGCCGCCGTCCCAGTTCGAGGCGTCCTTTATTTCGCTGGCCCACAGCCGACGCGATATCTCTGCCACAATAAAGGCGGCTCAAAAGGTCTTCGGACGGTTGTAGAAACCGGCTATTTAATGGCGATAGCATCAACCTTGAGCTGAAAATTGCCGGGCACTTCTTTCACGGCCACACAGGTACGCGCCGGCGGCTGCTGGGGAAAGTACCTGGCATAGACCTCGTTCAGCCTGGTAAAGTCGCCCATATCGCGCAGGAAAACGGTCACTTTAACCACCTTCGCCATGCTGCTTCCCACCGATTCGAGAGACCTCTTCATGTTCTCCATCACGATTTCAGTGGCTTTAACTATATCATCGGTGACGATCAATCCCTTTTCCAGGTCCATAGGATCGATGCCGGTCAGAAAGAGGAAGCCGCCGGCTTCCACTATATGCGAATAGGGCCCCGCTTTGAGCAGGAAATCATTATCTACACACTTCTTGTGCATATCAGTTACCTCCAGTTTAATCAGTAGTCAAATGTGACAAGGTATGTTAATATCATATCATGTCTGAGTACAACCAGACTGAAGAGAAGATCGTCGAGGCCGCCCTGTACGTCATCCTTGCTCACGGTATCAAAAAAACTACTATCGAGGATGTTGCGGCACGCTGCGGGCTGACGCGAGCCACCGTATACCGTTATTTTAAAGACAAAAGGCGCCTGGTAAGGGCCAGCATTCTGCACATGGTGAGCGTGCTCAACGAGGCGCTGGCCAGCATGGACAAACACAGGTACTACGATACCGAGAAATCCGCCACGCTGATTAAAGAGGCGGTGTCTTCCATGCCCAAGGGGGACATTTCCGCACGCATTATGGAGCTCAAACAGCTATACCCTGATATATTTGCGGAATACCAGCTCGCTCGTCTGGCCTCGATCCGGGGGATATACCGGCGTGTTTTTTACGCGGCCAAGCGGGATGGGCTGATCACTCCTTCTGAGACAGACTGGAACCTTGTGCAGACGATACTTTCAGAAGCGACGCTCTACGTGGCTGAAAGCCCGCTGGTGCTATCGCACGGCAAGTCGGTGGGACATATATACTCGGCCGTCCTGGATATCATGCTCTACGGCATCATGGGCAGGCGCAAGAAATAGGACTTATTTTCTTCCTCCGCCCGCAGCTCGCTGCGGCGGCCTTCGTCCCCCGTATGCGGAACGCTGCCTCCCTCCCTTTTCAGGCACTGCGGGAGCCGGCGCATTGTAATCGAAACCCTGCAGCCTGCGCCTTTCCAGTGGTGATTTAAGCACCTTCTCTATCTCTTTAACCAGGGCGGTGTCAGCGTCTGTCACGAATGTCAGCGCGTCGCCCTTCTGATCGATGCGTCCCGTGCGGCCGATGCGGTGCGTGTAAGCATCCACGCTCTCAGGCATATCGAAATTGATGACGTGTGAGATGGTCAGAACGTCTATACCCCGGGCTGCGATATCGGTGGCCACCAGTATCTTGACCGAGCCGTCACGAAAGTCGTCCAGCGCTGCCTGGCGCCTGTTCTGCGCCAGATCGCCGTGCAGAGCCGTTGCTCTAAAGCCCGTCCTCTTCAGCTGCAGTGCCACACGGTCGGCGCGGTGCTTGGTACGGGTGAAGACCAGCACCGAGTCGGTGTCGAAGCTGCGCAGCACAGCGGTCAACAGCTTCGCCTTGAGATGTTGTTTCACGGGATAGATGCTATGCGAAACGGTATCGGCCGGCGCAGTATGCCCGATCTGCACCGTTACCGGTATGCGCAGGGCTTCCTGCACCAGCTTTCGAATATCGGGCGGCATGGTGGCGGAGAAAAGCATTGTCTGGCGGGGCCTGACCAGGCACCTCAATATACTCCTGATATCGGGCAGAAAACCCATATCGAACATACGGTCGGCCTCGTCGATGACCAGCATCTCAACGAAGGACAGGTCGATAGTGCTCTTCCAGATGTGGTCGAGCAGGCGTCCAGGGCAGGCCACGACGATATCCACGCCGTTGCGCAGCCTACGGATCTGCTGATCCATACCTACACCACCATAAACAGAGATGCTTTTGAGGGGGGTGTAATGTCCCAGCGCATCGACGGCTTCACAGGTCTGCTCGGCCAGCTCGCGGGTGGGTGAGATGACCGCAGCGCCGATGCGACCACGCGGCAGCTTCAGCAGTCGGTCCATCACCGGCAGCAAGAAGGCTGCCGTTTTGCCCGTGCCGGTCTGTGCCAGACCAATGATATCTCTCCCCTGCATAATGGGAGGGATGGCCTGCATCTGAATAGGAGTCGGCTCAGTATAACCCTGCGAGCGGACACCCTGCATGATGCTCGGATGAAGATTGAAAATTTCGAAACTCAAAGAATGACCTCATCAAATAGTATATTTAGCGGGATTCGGGCCATCCAGGGCTTGTGATAATTCGGAAGGATTATAATAAGCTTGCAACAACCTGAACTTGAGCTATGTATTTATTATACAGCAAACATTGACAAACAACCTAATAAATACTAAATTGAAACCACAGGCTGCGTTGGGGGAGTACATCCACTATTTATCGTAACGGATCAGCTTATAAGTATATACGGAGGAGCCCATGCCGGAAGAAGATGCTAAAACCAAGAAGCAGCTCATGACTGAATTGGAGGAGCTCCGCAAGCAGGTCAAACAATTTAAATCGCTGGAAAGCGAATTTAAAGCGGTTGAGCGGGATCTGAAAAAATCCGAGCATCAATACAGGCAGCTCTTTGAGAACGCGCAGCACGGAATTGTGATACTCGATGCGGACACCGGCCTGATCAAGAGCGCAAATCCCCATCTGCTGAAAATGCTGGGATATACTCCCGATGACCTGCTGGGCAAAAACCTGTGGGACATCGAGGCATTCATAGATACTGAAAAAAGCAGGGCTGCGGCGCACCATCTGAAACAGCAGGACCACCTGCGGTACGAGGATTTTCCCCTGGAGACGAGAAACGGCCGCCGGCTGGATGTCGAGATCGAGTCCACGGTATGCAAGATCAATGACGACCGCATCGTCCACTGCAATATACGTGATACGACCGAGCGTAAGCGGCTGGAGCGCGAATTGCGCCTGGTGGCCACGCACGACACTATGACCGGACTCCCTAACAGGACGCTTTTCCGCGACCGCGCTCAAATAGCCTTGTTGCATGCACAGCGAGCCAAAAAGAAGGTGGCCATATTATCTCTCGACCTGGACAAGTTCAATACCGTGAATGAAACCCTGGGCAATGCGGTGGGAGACAACCTGTTGAAGGCCGCCGCCGATCGCATGACGGGGCTGCTGCGCAAGAGCGACACCGTGGCGCGCGTGGGCGGAGACGAGTTCGCCGTTGTGATACCTGAGCTCGAGGACATTGCCAGCGTGGATAAGGTTAACCACAAGATCGTGGATGCCTTCAGGCACCATTTCCTGGTGAACGGTCACAAAATTCTGGTCACGATCAGCGTTGGAACATCCGTGTTTCCCGATGACGGAAGGGACATCGATATGTTGATAAACTGCGCCGACAAGTGCATGTACTACGTACGGTCAAACGGTTGCAACAACTATAAAATATCATCCGGCCAGAAGTAAGACAGGTCCGCGCCCGCGTTTTCAGCACTCTGATTTGATATCGCTGATATCTCCGAAACAGGTCCCCACGGACCTGGCCGACGCGATCAACGCATCTCCGACAGGCACACGCCTCTGCCCGCGCGCGACTACTTCCAGAGGCACCTCAACCAGGTCTTTGCCTTTGACCCCCACCATCCGGCCGTAGTGACCGTCCATCAGCATGTCCACGGCCCTGGTTCCAAGTCTCGTGGCAAGCACCCTATCGAAGGGAGTGGGCACACCACCCCGCTGAAGATGGCCGAGCACGACTGTACGCGTCTCGATACCGGTCTCAGCTTCAATTTGAGATCCCAGCACGAAACCTACTCCGCCAAGTCGAACCGGATCGGTGCTTTCTTTGACGATCCTCTGGATCACCTTATGCCCTCCCTTCGGCCTGGCGCCTTCCGATATAACGGTAATAGTGAATCGCTTTCCCCTGCAGTTTCTATCATTGACCATGTCGCTAATAACATCCAGCTTATAGGGTATCTCCGGAATCAGTATAATATCGGCCCCGCTGGCGATGCCGGCATGCAGGGCGATCCAGCCGGCGTTGCGCCCCATCACCTCGACGATCATCACACGGTGGTGTGACTGGGCCGTGGTTCGTACGCGGTCCAGCCCTTCCGTAGCAACGTAGACGGCGGAATCAAAGCCGAAGGTTATATCCGTGCCCCTTATATCGTTGTCGATGGTCTTGGGGATACCGATCACAGGCAATCCGTCTTTATACAACCTGTTCGCTATGTTGAGCGTGCCGTCGCCGCCGATGCACACCAGACACTCGGCTTCCAGGCCGGCGAAATTATTGATGACGGCCTTTGATAAATCTTTGAATTCCAGAGAGCCTTCCTTCCCTACCGGACACCTGTAGGGATTGGCCTTATTAGATGTGCCCAGTATGGTGCCGCCCAGGTTGATGATGCCGGATACGTCGTCGAAATGCAGCATTCGATGCTGGTTATGCAGCAGCCCTTCGTAACCGTCCGATATACCTACAACATCCATTCCGAACTCGAGCATGGCCTTCTTGGCCACCGCCCTGATAACGGCATTGATCCCCGGGCAGTCGCCGCCGCCCGTCAGGATGGCGATTTTGCCTTTTTTAGTCACGTCTTTGTGCCTTTATCAGGCCGTTATTTGCTGCAGCTCTTGCTGCCGAAAGCGGTCAGCAGAATGCCCAGCCCCAGCACAGTCAGAGTCACCGGGCATGGCAGCGGCCAGCCAAGCAACGGGTTGGGAACTCTGAGCGCCATCATGACGGCATCCACAATCAGCAGGAAACCGGCTATGATAAGTAATATCTTGCCAGCCTTGAACATAGTGCACCCCCTGGTTAATTTGCTTATCATTAGAGTATCACGTTGGAAATTCACAGTCCATATCAAAGGTTGTACAATCTAAATACGGGACCGAAAAACATGCCAGCATCAGCTGTTTCGGCGGATTTCGAAGTAATGGAGGTGCGCTATGTCAGGTAAATTTGCGCTTTCCCTCGGTGGGTGGGTCCTGGGTCTTGTTATAGCAGCCATCGTCATCATCATAGCCGCTGCATTGCTCGGCGGGTACCTGTGGGGCAACGGCAGCGGATACCAGTCCGGTTATGACAGGGGCAAAGTCGACGGCGACAAGGCCGGCTTCACCAGGGGCTACGAAAACGGCCAGAAGATCGGCTACGACCTCGGGTTCCAGGCGGGCGAGAAATCCGGATATGACAAAGGCAACAAGGCAGGGTATGATGAAGGATATGCCAAGGGCAAAGACCAGGGCTACCAGCAAGGTGAGACTGACGGCTACAACAAGGGCCTGCGGGAAGGATATAACTCCAGCATAATGCCCTATTATTATCCCTGGTACTACAGAGGCGGCCCCTTTTATTAATGACGACGAAAGGATTCTGATATACGGAAACGCGACGGGTTGTTGTCCAACAGGCTGCTGCTGGTCTGTATCATCGTCGCCCTGATCCTGCTGACAGCAATTGCCGTGGCCGTCATTTTCTTTAAAGATACGGCCGCCGGCCAGTGGGTATGCAGGGCTGTAGATGTTGTTCTTCATGTTGACGTTTACCTCGGGGCACTGATTCAGCAATATGGCCCCTTCGTTTACGCAATACTGTTTATCATTATTTTTTGTGAGACCGGTCTGGTGGTCATCCCCTTTCTACCGGGCGATTCATTGCTTTTCACGGTCGGCGGATTTGCCGCACTGGGTGCACTGAACCTATGGCTGTTGATCCTGCTGATGTGGCTGGCAGCAGCACTGGGCGACAGTTTCAACTATTTCATCGGCAACCTTATCGGGGAGCAGGTCTATACCAGAGATTACAAATACATCAGGAAAGAGTATATCGACCGCACGCACGCGTTTTTCGAAAAATACGGGGGAACGGCCATCGTGCTGGCCAGGTTTGCTCCCATACTCAGGACCTTCACCCCTTTCATCGCGGGCGTGGGTAAAATGAACTACCCCCGCTTCCTTTTCTTCAACGTAACCGGCGGCCTGCTGTGGGTGACTATTTGTATACTGTGCGGGTACTTCTTCGGCAACCTGCCTTTCGTAAGAGACAATTTCTCCATCTTTATTCTGGCCATTATCGTCGTATCGCTGATCCCATCGGCGGTCGAAGTCATCAGACACTGGAGGTCCCGCCGCTGAAACCGCTTAAATGGTACAAAGAGCTTTCGGCACATAAAGGCCGTCAGGAAGCAGGCGCATTCCTGCTGGAGGGATATCGCGCCATTGACCAGGTGGCCGGGAGCAGCCCGGGCAATATACTCGAGATACTCTGTACAGAGGACCCACCCTCCGTCTATGCGGGCTTTGCCCTCCGGCCGCTGACACCGGCCCAGATGAAGTCCATCAGCTCCACCGTGGCATCCCAGGGGATCGCCGCTGTGGTACAGCTGCCCGTCGATACATATACAGCCAGGCTGCCTGCGGAGGCGGGAAGCAGAATTTTGTTGCTGGAGGATGTACAGGACCCCGGCAATGTGGGCACGCTTATCCGCACCGCCGCCGCCTTCGATTATTCGGGAATCATACTTACCGATAAATGCGCCGATCCCTTCTCTCCCAAATGCCTGCAATCAACGGCGGGCAGCATCCTGTCTCTCTGGGTAAGGAGGACGGCCTCTTACCTTGACCTTGTGGATGAGTTGAGAAGCAGTGGACATGTCCTGGCAGCTGCTGACCTGCGGGGACAGGCATCGGCTGCGATGCTTAACAAATATAACAGTCTGGTGCTTGCGCTGGGCAACGAGGCGGCAGGATTATCAGAAGCACTGCTCAATAAGTCGGACCACAGAGTAAAAATACCGATAAAAAGGACCAAAGCCGAGTCTCTGAATGTGGCTGCCTGCGGCGCTATATGTATGTATTTAAGCAGCCTCGATCGACCGTAGACAGTAAGGCATAAAGGCCCGTGGTTATTTCTTCAGCAGGTCGGCGATGACCATACGGTCGAAATAGACCTCATTGCGCTGAACCTTATCCCCTTTGAATGCAATGAAATCCATACCGTCAGCTTCCACGGTCTTTCCACCCGCGGCCGGCTGCCAGGTGGCGTGCCATCTGGCGGCTGCGCCGTCCATGTTCTTGAACGCCTGAACATCTTTGATAGACCAGCTCATTTTCCATGCCGCGAAGAGCTTGGCCAGGTAGCGGCGCAGTGCCTGCTGGTCCGTTATCTCCCCTTTTAGGTTGGGATCGGTATAGACCAGGTCCTCGGAATAACAGGATGCAACCTTGTCCACCTCCTGTGTATTCCATGCGGCAATGAATTTCTCAGCCAACTCCTGTATACGTTTATCCGACATATTCAGCCTCCCTCAAGATGTTTATTCATTCAGGATCATATAGAACGGCGTTTTCTTCTGTTTCCAGTACTGCGCCGAAGAGTCGAATATCCGCTCAGCCATCTGCGCATCAGGCGGATCTTTTACCGCAAAAGACCGGTAGTTCTTGAACAGTACGACGTATCCCGCCGCCGGCCTCCACGACATGTCGGTCAGGCAATCGCTTAACGCGTCCCAGTTCTTGCCGAAATAAGCGGGGAAGCCCAGAATATGAGCAGTTTTTTTGAGGAAACCCTGCTTATCCTTAACACCTTTTAAATCAACCTCAATATACTCCAGGTCACAGGATAGGGCGGCGCTGCGGATGTCGGCGTCAGCGCCCGGCGCAGCCAGGTAGACTCCCGTGTTCAGATAAGTGCTGAATATTCCTGCCCAGTCTTGCATGCCTCACTCCTGTATTAACTTGAACGAGCTGTAGTGATCGTCAGTATAGTAATATTCCCCACCGCCCCCGGCGATGATACGTCGCACGCCCCGGTCATGTGAGCCCGGTGTAATCACGGTATACTCGTGATAATACCCGCCCGGCCTGCCCGGCAGCAACCCTTCATAGTTATTGAACACCGTGCCGTCCTTGGCATAGGGGAAGGGTCCCCCGCTCTTGATCAGCGCCAGAGTGTCCCTGCCCTCGGGAGGCAGGTCGGACGACTTTATTACCTTTATACCATTGTATTCGCCGGCCTGGTTACCACCGGCTGCAGAACCAGACTGCTCAACGGGAGATGCCGGCTGCGTGCAATTGAAAAGGACATTGTTGCCGGCGAGGAAATTGAACAGCAGACAAGCCGCGGCAAGCACGGCCAGATATAAAATGACCTGTTTCCAGGATGACGGTTTGATCCCCACATGCACAGTATATTACAGATAAAAATATTTCTGAAAGCGCGGCCTAATGATTAACAGCCTGTTTTGACTTGCACGATTGGGCACTCTATACTACGGCATGGCCGCAGGCCGGCACGGCCGTTCAGCCGGGCATAATTTCGGTGATAAGGAGGTACGGTCTATCATGAAGAGGCGGACCATTACAGCCATCTCACTTGCTTTCAGCCTGATCTTGACCTGCATCACGTTGCTCGCCGGATGCGCGGCGCCGCAGACGTCCGATAAAACACTGTATATAACCGGAACGTACGCCTCTCTCAGCCACGGGGTATACGATGGAGACGTGACCGTTGCCGACCTGAAGCATCAGGGCGATTTCGCCCTGGGCAACTTCAATGCCCTCGACGGCGAGATGGTGGGCCTGGACGGCAAATACTACCAGATAGGCCCGGGCGGAAAGCTAAACGCGGCCAATGACAGCATGCGCATGCCCAACACTACAGCCACGTTCTTCAAGCCGTACGAAGTCATAATCATAGATAAACCCATGAGCTACCAGGAGCTCCAGCAATATATCAGCCAGCAGCTGCCCACGCAGAACATATTCTACGCCATCAAACTTAACGGCAATTTCGAGTCCATTAAAGCCAGGACCCTGACGAAGCTGGACCAGCCCTACCCTTCCACAGCATATTCCACCATCACGCAGAATGAGCCGACCTTTGATTTCAATAATGTGGATGTGGTCATGGCTATGACCTACAGCCCCATCCAGATGAAGGAGTTAGTCTACCCCGGCTATCACGCCCATTTCATCACAGTCGACGGGAAATCCGGAGGGCATGTGATCGATGCGCGCATAACCAGAGGCCGGGCTGAAGTGGAATTCCTGCCGAATTTAACGGTGAACCTGCCGCAAAACAGCAAGTACTACCAGGCGAATTTCAGCGAGTCTAAATAGTACTGAACAGCGGGCAGTGCAGCCGATTCATAGACCCTTGAGCCGGCTCTCACACGCCCGTATTATGGAATTGATGCGGTGCTCGTATTGTTTAATATACTCCTCTGCATCCTCGCTGACTCTCCACAAGAGAAAAATAATCGCTGGAATCACGAGGAAGATCCCGATGAAGTGCAGAAGGAACTTGTCATTGGCCAGACAGTCATGAATAAAAAGCGCCAGCATTATAATCAATCCCAGTGCCAAATATATGTTGCCCAATAATTTGAGTAACTTCATGCCGTCCTCCTCAGGATTGAATGTCTGAACACCAACCCTGCAGCACTTCCGACCAATCCAGTATACTCCGCATTTTTTTTCTTTCCAAATCGGATATGACTGTAATCTCCGCCCCCGGATTTACGTCTGTCAGGGAGCGATCGGCTTTATCGCAGCAATCTTTCATACAAAATGATATAGTAGTGCGAACAGGAAAGAAGAGATGGCGAGGACGTCGGACAGATATCCCGGTGTGGAATGGGTCGGCGATACGGGTGTTTTCATACATATCGACGATAAGAAATGCACGGGCTGCGGCAACTGCATAAAAGTGTGCCTGGGGCGCTGTTTTGAGGTGGAAAGGAAGCTGGCCAGGATCAGAAGCCTGGCCGAATGCATGGAATGCGCCTCCTGCTGGTATGTCTGCGGGGAAGGGGCCATAAGTTTCAGATGGCCGCCGGGCGGCGCCGGGTACAGGAGCGACTGGGGATAGCATGGCGCGCCGGGAATACGACGTCATTGTGATCGGGGCCGGATTCGGCGGCCCTGTTGCAGCTAAAAAGTGCGCCGACGCCGGCCTGAGAACGCTCATGCTGGAAAGGTCGGAGAATCCCGGTGAGAAGGTAATCTCCGGCCTCACCATCCCGGTCTACGGCTTTCTGTTCGGCCCCTCATTCATTCGGGACGGCAACCCGCCGATAGAGAGGCCCGTGGACGGAATCAGAAATTATGTCATCTACGACGTTAAAAGCGGAGATATCGAGATCGTCGAACTGCGCATACCCAGGCCCGTTTCTCCCATCATCGCCTTCGGCTACAATGCATACTGCAAGCCTTTCTGCACCTGGGAGGCGCAGCAGGCCGTTAGGGCCGGCGCCGAATTATTGACCTGTACCACCGTAGTGGACGTAATTAAAAACGACGGCCGTATCGAGGGTGTCGTGACCGAAAAGGGCGAGGAGATAGGGGCGAAGATCGTGATAAATTGCGAGGGATCACAGGGTTTACTGGCCATCAAGGCCGGCGTAAGGGAGAAATATCCGCCTCAGGCAATCTCACTGGCCGATACGTATGATTACGAATGCCCCAGAGAGGTCATCGATGAGGTTTTCGGGCACAGCCTGCGGTTTTGCTGGGCCTTCGACGAACAGAAACTGGCGCCGCCCCTGGGACACGGCAACGGACTGATGAGCTGGCCTTATAAAAACAGCATACACTGGATGCAGGACCAGTGCCTGGCCTTTAATGACGGACAGGTGCCTAACCTCAGGCGGTTGTTCGACGAGTACCATGAGAATATAACCGGGCAGCTTCCCTGGTGGAGGGACGAGATAGCCCCACGCGTCAGGCTGAGGGCCAGGATGTGGGAGGGATTCGGAATATATGTCGGCCTGGACGATAGGCTGCGCAATATGCCCAATTACACGCATGGGATGATACTCGCCGGAGACGTAGCGGGACTCGAGAGCACGGGCCTGTGCGACGGTGTGCCGACCGCCTGGTTTTCGGCGGAGATCGCGGCTGATACGGCCATTGAGGCTATAAGTGCCAATGACACTTCAGCTGCTTTTCTGGAGAGATACGAGCGAAGGATACGGGCTCACAGAATCATCCAGTGGGCAATCACCTGCAGAGGTAGATGGAACCTGCGAAAAGCACAGGAAAGCCATGACCGGAAGGACCTTAAATCAAAGATCAATTACCAGTTCGGTCCGGGCATCCTGACGCATGCCGGTACCCCTCTCGTCAATGGCATTTTAAGCGCCGTCAGGAAAAATCCGCTCGTTTTGAAGAAATGGGTGAGGATGTTTCTTAGATACTACAATTGCTGGGAAAACGATTGCGCAGATCAGGAAACAATCGAGGACGGCCGCAAAAAGAGGAGATCACTGGCCCTGGACCTGCTAATACTGGATGCCATGGTGATACTGTTCAGCCCGGTCAACTGGATACTGGCCTGCCTGCTGGAGCCCCTTTCGGGGGTGGTCAATCCCCTGGTTAGATTCCTCCTCCCTCTGATCGAGCTTGCATTACGCGCAGGAATAAAAATGGAGCCGCTGTTCAAGCCTGTTACCCGCTGGACGATCGATTACGTTAAGGGGGCGGACCCGGAGATACTGGTCAGCGGCTCTTCTGAACGGTCTCGAGGACGACCTCGTAAATCTCGAGCTTCTCTTTCTTGAGCAGGTCTTCGATCTTCTTCTTGATAGCCAGCGCCTTCTCCATGGACTTGCTCTGTTCCTCATCAGGAAAAGTCGCCTGGACCTTAAGGTACGCGGTATTCAGCCTTGCGTGTGGCATGTATTTATCCTCCTTTCGATTGACCTGTCTGAAGATACTTCAATGTACTTCAAAGAAACTGAGTTTGTCCAGTCGGTCGAAATTGTGCTGGGCGTCGATCCAGCGCACGGTGCCGGAGCGGCAGCGCATGGCAATGGACTGCGTCTGCGCCCCGCCGCTGAAATAGCGCACACCCTTGAGCAACTCGCCGCTGCTGATGCCGGTGGCGGCGAAAAAGACGTCGTCGCTGTCTATCAAGTCCTGCGTCTTATAAACCTTGTCGATGTTTATGCTGGCTTTCAGTGCTGCCTCCCTCTCACCGCTATCGCGCATCCATGCCTTGCACTGGATAGCGCCGCCGATGCAATGGATGGCCGCCGCGGAGAGGACGCCTTCAGGCGTGCCGCCTATTCCCATCAGAACATCGACCTCCCGTTCGGGCAGGGCCGCATCAATGCTGGCGGCGATATCGCCGTCCGAGATCATCTTGACCCTCGCTCCGGCGCTCCTGATCTCAGCTATCAAACGCTCATGGCGCGGCCTGTCCAGCACCACGACCGTTAGCTCCGCTATCTTCCTCCTCTTGGCCGCGGCGATATTCTTGAGATTTTCCGCTACCGGAGCGTTGATATCGATACAGTCTTTGGCCTCGGGTCCGGTGACGATCTTATCCATATAGACGAATTGTCTGGGCCAGTGTATGGTTCCTCTGGCGGAAAGCGCCACCACGGCGATGGCGCCGGGCAGGCCCCTGGCAACCAGATTGGTCCCGTCCACGGGGTCCACGGCGATGTCCACCTTGAGTCCCGAGCCGCCGCCGATATGCTCGCCTATGTACAGCATAGGGGCATGGTCCTTCTCCCCCTCGCCGATGATCACGATGCCGTCCATGTGCACATATCCCAGCACATAACGCATGGCGTTTACCGCGGCCTCATCCACAGCCGTTTTATCGCCCCTGCCCAGATGACGCGCTGCGGCCAGTGCGGCGGCCTCCGTTACGCGCACCAGCTCCATAGCAATGTTGCGCTCGATCGGTATATCTGAATGCCCTGATTTCATGCTGCACAACCTCCCCTTCCAATAAGACTATTACATACACTGTCCTACAGTCAATGTGTTTTCCATACACAGGCCGGGCACAGCAAGCGCAGGCTGAGATATAAACAATATCGCATCACGTCGTGTTGCGTCAAAATAAAGTGTTACCGAAAGCATAACCGTTGCGTCATAATTTCGGTTACCGACGTTGATG
>Ga0209609_10000685_pt1 | contig 19858 bp, 12 predicted proteins | sample LakKivw325mmetaG_FD_184136 | JGI IMG/M metagenome (GOLD analysis project Ga0209609, IMG submission 184136) | Anoxic lake water microbial communities from Lake Kivu, Rwanda to study Microbial Dark Matter (Phase II) - Lake Kivu water 325m metaG... | ecosystem: Environmental > Aquatic > Freshwater... | reverse complement strand
GTCCAGGCTCGCGCTGAGCGTAACGCGCCCCCCGGCCGGGGTGTACTTGATGGCGTTGCCCACCAGGTTCTCCAGAGCCGTGCGGAGACCTTCCGGCTGCCCGGAAAGGGGCGGCAGGCCCGGTGCGACCTCCATGTGCAGCTCCACCCCGTGTAGCTCCGCGGAATCGCCCAGCGCCTCCGTGACCTGCTCGAGCAGGTGGCTCACCGCCAACTCGGTGAAGGGCTCCTGCAGAGGCGCCTGGCGCGCGCGGCTGAGCGTCAGCAGGTCGCCCACCGTATCCAGCAGCGACTCACTGCGGGCCTCGGCACGCGCCGTCAGCTCCCGCACCTTCTCCGGGACCTCCCCGGCCAGCCCGTCGCGGATCGTGCGCAGGGCCATGTTGATGCTGGACAGGGGCGCGCGCAGTTCGTGCGACACCTTGCGCATGTACTGCAGCCGCATCTCCTGGGTGCGTTGGAGGTCGCGCCGCGCGAGGTCTGAGGAGGTGGCATAGCGGGCCACTCGCTCCAGAGCCTGGGCGAGGTCCTGCTCGCGCTGCCGCAGCTTCTGGCTGACGGTGATCGTCAGGAAGACGGCGATGAAAAAGGCGGAAGCCATGACCGCGACATGGGCGGCTGTATCCAGCGCGTTGAGGAAGCCGCATCCGGTGAAGATCACGACATGGGGCAGCACCTGCGCGTACTCACCGAACACCACGGCGGCATAGAGGACCGTGGCCAGGCCCGCCTGCGCATAGGCATGGGTGGGGGGCAGCAGGATGCCCGCGATGATCATGTGAAAGACGAGGTAGATCGCGAAGGGGTTGGCGATGCCACCACTGAAGTGGATGAGGGCCGCCAGGGCGATGAGGTCCAGGGCGATCTGCGTGTTGGCCAGGCGCTGCGCCGCGGTGTGGTCGTCCTCGGCATGGTCCAGCAAGCGGCGATTGACGATACTCAGGACCGCGTTGTAGCCCCCCACGGCCGCGCCCAGCAGCACCAGTTTGGCCAGCGGCACCGGATACCCCAGGGGCCCGGCAGCAACAGCGGCGGACAGCACGATGCCGCCCGCCGCTAGCCACCGCAACCGTATCAGCCAGCGATTATTGCTCGCCAACTCCTGCTCACTCGGCACGGAGGTGTTGACGGGGCCTCACTCCTGGCTGGCGCTACTTGCTCCACATCTGCAGCACTTGCTCGATGCGCTTGAGCAACATCTCCGGCTCCGCCGGCTTGTCAATGAAGCCCTGCACCGGCAGGAACTCGCCGGACCGGTAAGTCCCGTCGCTCTGGTCGGGATAGAACCGCAGCTTGGTGGTCTCGTGGATCGCCGACAGCACGATGATCGGCGTGTCGGCCAGTTCCGGCGGGAATTCGTTGCGCAGCTTCCAGACGAACTGGAAGCCCTCGGTGCCGTCCGGCATCATGACATCCAGCAGGACCAGATCCGGGCAGAACTCCTTGACCTTGTCGAGGCCCTGCGGCGCGCTGTTGGCCGAGGCCACCTGATAGCCCGCAGTCTCCAACACCAGGCGCAGTATCTCAACCACATCGGGATCGTCGTCCACAACCATGATCTTGGCTTGTGCCACGGCAAGACCCTCCTTGACCGTTAGTATGCCTCTGCAGCCGTGAGGCCTGGCGGACCTGGCCGCGGGCCCCTACTCCGCCAGGGCAAGCCCGTCTTCGCGCAGCAACTGCCGCACCTTCGCGATGGCCACGGGCACCGCCTCTGCGGCCGTCGCGCTGAGCCCCAACCCCGGCGACACGCTTTCCGGCTGTATGCCCACGACGTGCAGTCGGGCGTCGAAGCCCATGAGTCCGGCAAACTCCAGCACCTGCTCCAGCCCGATGTGGTGCAGTGAGCAGATGGTGCCCGGGGGCAGCATCTTCACCTCGGCCGGCGTAAAGACCGCCACCTCGCCCGGGGTGCGCCCCATCTCCACCGCATCCACGATGATGGCGTGGTCGGCGCCGTCCATGTCGAAGAGCAGGTCCAGCCCGCCGACATGCCCCTCGACCACCTCCACCTGTGGGGGCAGGTCGGTGTCAGCCAGTTCGCGCGCCACGGCCACGCCCACGCCGTCATCGGTATAGAGTTCACTGCCCACGCCCAATACGACGACGCGGGCCGGCGCACCTTCTGGCATCACACGAACTCGACCTTCAGCAGATGCGTCGCGCAGGAGATGCAGGGATCGTAGGCTCGCACCAGCATCTCGAGGGTCAGGGCAATCTTCTCCTGCGGCTGATCCAGGATCTGCGGCACCAGCGCCCGCATGTCGTGCTCGATGTTGTTGAGGTTCTGGCCCGTCGGGATGATGAGGTTGCAGTCCACGATCGTGCCCTCATCATCAATGGCGTACTCATGGAAGAGCGTGCCGCGCGGCACGTCGGCAGCGCCCACGCCCCGCCCGGCCTTGACCTTGACCGTCATGTCCTCATCGTGCAGCATGTCGCCGTCCACGAGCCGGTCAATGAACTCGATGCCGTCCAGCGTGCACTCGACGCACTCGACGACCTGGGCGATCGTGTTCATGAACGGGTTGTAGCAGATGGGCTGGAGGCCCAGGGCCTCGGCGACTTCCTTGGACTCCGGCCGCAACTGGTCGTAGTTGATGTTGAACCGGGCCAGCGCGCCGACCATGTACGGCCCCGCCGCCGAGGCGACCTGCTTGGCGTGGGAATGGGGCACCACGAACTCGCGCACCTGGTTCTTATAGTCCGGGATCGCGGTGTCGCCGGTGACGGTCGAGCGGATGACTTCGCCACGATACAGGGCGTACTCATCCGGATGGTGGAGCGCCGTGAACTCCATCTCGCGCTCGAACGCCGGCAGCGAGAGGGTCTTGAGCAGCGCGACCGTGGCGTGCAGGTCAGGCACCGAAGCGATCAGCCGCTGCTTGAGCGCCAGCAGGTCCTCGGCCTTCGGGGACTTCGGGAAGGCCGGGACTTTCATGGCGCAGGCGTGGATATGGCGTCCGGCCACGGTGCAGCAGATGTCATTGCCCAGGCGCTTGAGGCGCAGGGCCATCTTGACCACGTCCGGATGGGACGCCACCAGCGGCAGCACGCTGGGCACGCCGAGCAAGTCCGGCGCGACCAGGTAGAAGGCGTGCAGGTAGTGACTCTGCAGCGTCTCGCCGGCGAACGCCAGCCGGCGCAGCAGCAGCGTCTGCTCGGAGATCTGCACACCGAGGGCATTCTCCATGGCCTGCAGGGAGGCGCTGGTGTGCCCGATGGAACAGATGCCGCAGATGCGGCAGGTGATGTGGGCCGCGTCGTACCACTTGCGGCCCAGGAGGAAGGCCTCGAAGAAGCGCGGCGACTCGGTGATCGCGAGCTTCAGTTCCTTGATCTCCCCGGACTGCACGTCAAGGATGACGTCGCCGTGGCCCTCCACCCGTGTAACGTCTTCAACATGTATCTTCACATCGCTCATGCTTGATACCTCACTTGCTGTGACGTGAGCTTCTCGGCCCCACGCCCCGCGTTACGCGTGTTGGTCCTCCTGATAGCTGTTGAACATGTCGAAGTGCTTCAGGACCTCATCGAGGCTTAGCCCGGCCTCGGCCAACGTCTCCTTGTGGGCCTGCTCGTTCGGGTTGTCCACCAGCCCGCGGCACCCCTCACAGCCATCGCCGAAGGTCGGGCAGATCGCCCCGCAGCCGGCGCGCGTCACCGGACCCATGCAGTTCATGCCCTTGAAGAAGACGCACACGTTCTCTTTCTTCTTGCACTCCACGCACAGCGGGTAGCTGGGGAGGGAGGGCGTCTTGCCCAGCGCCACGTCTCGCACCACGGTCATGAACTCGTTGCGATCAATCGGGCAGCCCGGCAGGAACAAGTCCACGGGCACGACCGCGCTCAGCGGCCGCGCCGGGATCGTGTCGAACTGCTGGCCGGCGTCGCCGTAGACCATCTGCTTGACTTCCTGCATGCCATAGCGGTTCTTCAGGGCATTCAGGCCGCCGGTGTGAGCGCAGGCGCCGATGGCGACGAGCACCTTGGCCCGCTCGCGGATGGCCTTGAGCTTGCGTTCGTCCGTGTGGGTGGAGATGCTGCCCTCCACCAGCGCGATGTCCAGTTCCGGCGGATCGGCCTTCTCACTGAGGCCCTCGCGCCACTCGACCAGGTTGATGAGGTTCAGCACGTCCAACAACTCGTTCTCGCACTCGATCACGGCCAGGCCACAGCCCTCGCAGCAGGTGAAGGCAAACATGCCGACGCGTGGTTTCATTTAGATCGCCTCCCACATGTGCTTGAGCTCCGAGTACGTGAACACCGGGCCGTCGAGGCACACGTACTTGTTGTTGATCTGGCAGTGGCCGCACTTGCCCACGCCGCACTTCATGTGCCGCTCCAGCGACAGGATGATGTTCTCATCCGCGAGTGACTTGTTCTTGCACTCCAGGATGACGAACCGGTACATGATGGGCGGGCCCACGACCACAGTCCGGGTCTTGGGGGCGTCGAGTTCGAGGTCGGGGAAGAGCGTCGTGATGACACCGACATGCCCGGACCAGTCCGGGTGAGGGCGGTCAATGGTCAGGCGCAGGTCCACGGCGTCGCTGGCCTGCCACGTCTCGATCTCGTCGCGGAACAGCATCTCCTGGGGGGTCTTCATGCCGTACAGGATCGTGAAGTTGTTGTAGTCGAAGCGGTTGCACATGATGTGGTGGATCAGCGGGCGCACCGGCACCAGGCCGATGCCGCCGGCCACGATCAGCACATCCTGCCCCTTGAGGCAGTCATCGGGGAAGCCGTTGCCGAAGGGCCCGCGGATGCCCACCAGGGCCCCCTCCTTGAGGTTGTGCAGCGCGGCGGTCACATTGCCGACCTTGCGCACGCACAGCTCGAAGACGGGGTCTTCGCAGGGCGCCGAGGCGACCGAGATGGGCGCTTCGCCGATGCCGGGGAGTGAGATCTCCACGAACTGCCCGGCGCGATGCCCCAGGGGCTGGCCGTCCTCGAAGCGGAACTGGAAGAGCGTCTCCAGCGGCGTCTGCGGCGCGATCTTCTCCAGCACGGCCAGCTTGGGCACGTAGAGTTGGCGGTTGGATTCACACTGGCAAGTGGCGGCCATCAGCCTTGCCTCCCTTCGGCTTCAACGATCAGGTCGTTGAGGACCTCGACCGGGTCAATGTGCACCAGGCACTGGCGCACGCAGCGCCCGCAGCCGCAGCAGAACGGCCGACCGTGCTTGGTGAACAGGTAGGAGTACTTGCGGTAGAAGCGGTGCCGCAGGCGTTCCTCACGTTCCTCGCGGAAGTTCTCCCCCCCGGCCACCTTGCCGAAGGCCTCCAGCATGCAGCCGTCCCACTCGCGCTCCTTGGTGCCCCGGTCCAGGCTCAGTGCCATCTGGTCGAGCACGTTGAAGCAGTAGCAGGTGGGACAGACGAGGTTGCACGTACCGCAGCTATAGCACTTCTCCGCGTGCTCTTCCCAGTGCTTGCTGTTCTCCAGACCCGACAGGAGCATCGGCAGGCTGTGGACCTCGACGTTCACCCTCGACGTCTCCTGGATCTTGCGCGCCAGGCGCTCCTTGACCTCGGCCAACTCGGCGGCCGTGGCCTCGCGGGTCGGGAGCCCCTCGAGCATCTGCGCGCCGGCCTCCGTGACCGTCTCGGCCACATAGCCGCCGGTGATCGGGCTCAAGAACAGGTCGTAGCCGTCGTTGGGTGAGGCGGTGCCCATCGAGCCGCAGAAGCAGTACTTGTCGGGCTTGCAGTCCACCCCGACGATGCGCATCTGGCTGCGCCGCGCCTCGTAGTTGGGGTCCACATTCTGATCGGAGAAGGCCAGGTCCAGCGCCCTGAGGCCATAAATGTCACAGGGGTGCGCGCCGAAGATGACGAGCGGCTCGCTCTCCACCACGGCTTCCATGACGGGGCGCTCGGTCAACTCGTAGCGCAGCAGCTTCTCCACCGGCGGGAAGGCATACTTCTTGGCCGGCAGGGTGGTGCTGATATACTCCAGGTCCACGTCACACGGGTCCTTCACATCCGCGAAGGCCCATTGTTCCGTGCCTTCGCGGCGCTGGGGTCCCACCACTCGGCCCTCAGCCATCAGCTTGGCCAGGAGCTGCGGAATCACTTCGCAGCCAATCACCTGTAACGCCATCAAGATACCTCCTTAGGCGGCTTGTTGTGCCGCCACCGCTATGGTGCGGCCCGGAGAGTGACAGGGGCACTCTCACCGGCGGTGAGCCATTGCGCAGGCCACATTGCCGCGACACCTGCCACGACTGGGGGGACGTGTCGGGGGCCGGCGCTGCTGAGCGCTCGACCGGCCAACGTGCCTCGTCACATCACCTCCCCTGCCCATGGTGGTGCGCCCGGGGCCATACCCGGGCGCGGCAGCAACACGCCACGCCTCCACCCGCACGCCGGTGTGAACCGGGACGCGGCGGCGGCAAGCAATGAGCCCACCCGTGCCTGCGCATGCGCGCACGCGAGGGTGGGCTCCGTAGTGCCTCTCGGTCCGGGTTGGGGTTCAGCAGCCATGACGCTTCTGACCATCCCGTTGTGCAGGGCGGCGCGCCCCCCGCGCGGCGCCCTGTCGCTGCGGTCAAGGATCGACGGCATACTCACAGGTCTTGATGATGACCGTCTCGCCGCCGCAAAGTCGTACGTCCTCCCCGCCACAGGCGGGGCAGACCATGTCCTCGCCCAGCGCTGAGGTCTCCTGGCACCCGTTGCAGGTGCCCAGGAGCGGCACCACCTCGAGCCGCAACTCGATCTGGGGCAGGCCTTCGTGCTCACAGACGTGGTCTAGATTCGCCTGCAAAGCCTCCTGGCTGGTGCCCCCCAGTTCGGCGACCATGACTGTGATGGCGCGAGGGATGGCCTGTCCGGGGCGCTCCGGGTGGTGCAGTACGGTGTCCAGTATGTGGTCGGCCAGTCCGTGCTCGTGCATGTGGGGAGTGGTGTCAGTGGCGCGATTCAGGCTGCGAAGAGTATATTTGTGACAAAATTCACAATCTCATTCACCAGTCTATTCCTTTTTCCCGCCCTTGTCAACCCGTCTTGCGAACACGGATTACTGACCTGATTCCGGGGTTCCGGAACGGGCGCGAAGGAACGAGGTGCGGCTATCGGGAATAGCCATTTTGCAGTGTCAGGCGGTCGTCAATAGCGTCACTTCAGCAAACCGCAGACTGCACCATTCAGGACATGGAGCCCGACATGAGTCCCCTGCCGACGCCACACGCAAACTGGTCCCCCGAGCACACAGCCGCCGCGGCGGCGGAGATCATTCAGCCCGCCGCAGTGAGCGCCTTGCTCGAGGAGACCGCCACCGTCAGCGCGGGGGATCTGCGAGACATCCTCTTCGGGGCCGCCCGGGGGCGGGGCCTGTCGTTGCCCCAGGCCGCCACGTTGCTGCAGGTCACTGATGCAGCGGCGCGGGAGCGCATCACGACGACCGCACAGCAGGTGCATGAGCACACCTTCGCCCGGCGGGTCCGGCTGTCCGAGCCCGTATGTCCGACCAACCGGTGTGTCAACGACTGCCTCTATTGCCCCTTGCGGCGCTCCAACACGCAACTGCGCCGGCGCACCACCGCGGCGCGGGACTTGCAGCGTGAGGTGATCCCGCTGCTCGACGAGGGCTACCGCCACCTCACGCTTGTGTTCGGTGACAGCCGCATCGGCCCCCAATATGTGCGCGACGTGGTGGACGCCGTCTATGCGCTCCGCTCGCGCACCGGCCGCGTGCAGCGCGTGGACCTGAACTTGAACGCCTCGGCGCCGGACGAACTGGCGGTCCTGGCCGAGGTGGAGCGCCTCGGCACCTACCATCTCTACCAGGAGACGTACGACCCGGAGACCTACGCCCGCATGCATCCAGACGGGCCGAAGGCCAACTACGCCTGGCGCCTGACCAGTCACGACCGCGCCTGCCAGGCGGGGCTGCGTGATCTGGGCCTGGGCGTCCTGCTGGGCCTGCACGACCTCCGCTTCGACGTGCTGGCGCTGCTCACCCACGCCCACTACCTGCTGGCCACCTACCGGCCGGGCGCCCTGACGGTGTCGTATCCACGCCTGATCGCCACCCCCGGAGCCCCCGGCTCAACTGAGACCCAGTGGCTGGTCAACGACGACGACTTCGCCTTCGTCGTCGCCGTAACGCGGCTGGCCCTGCCCCTGACCGACATCATCCTCAACACCCCGGCCCCCGCCGAGGTGCGGCGGGCTCTCTACGCGATCGGCATCTCGCATGTCAGTGTCGGTTCGGCGAGCTACCCGGGCGTGTACAGCGCGGACGGCGCGCCGGAGGGCGCCGGGCGTCTGACCATCGGCCGCCCCCGCAACCTCGAAACGCTCGTCTACCGCATGTCCGAGGTCGGCTTCGTCCCCGACTTCCATGCCGGGGCCAGTGACCTGGACCCGGCGGCCGCCGGCGACGACCCGCAGGCGGCGCGCCAGGCCCTGGACCGCAAGGCGGCCAACTCCCTGCTGGCTCTCAAAGAGTACCTGATGGACTACGCCTCCGAAGACACGCAGACGATCGCGGCGGGGGTGATTCAGGACGAGTTGGCGCGGCTGTCCAAGAAGGTCCGTGACCAGACCCTCGAGCGGATGGAGGAGACGGAGGCAGGCTTCCGCGGTCAGCGGCTGTAGGCGCCGCGTCACTGTAGGGCGAAGCGCAGCCGGGGGCTTGTACCCCGCCCCGCGTGGCAACCAGTGAACGGATGGGCGGGGTACAAGCCCCCGCCCTACAGTGACGACAAACACATTCCCAACTCGCATCGAGCGCAGCACCTCCTTGACTGAGACACCACTGCAGCACACAGACCAGGCGGCACGCCCGCGGCTCGCCCTGACGCGGCGGGCCTTGGTGGTTGGCCTGGTGCTGGTGGGCCTGCTTGCGTGGGCCACGCCATACAACGACTACGCCATCGGCGCGACGCTGATGGCGGGCAACTACCTGCCCATCGGCGGCTTCTTCCTGGTCGTGCTGCTGATCGTCGCCGTCAACGGGCTGCTGCGGCTGTTCCGCAGCAAGCGGGCCCTGCGCCCGGCCGAGTTGATCGCCATCTGGTGCATGATCGCCACGGCTTCGAGCATCCCGGGCTCGGGACTCATGCGCTTCGTCGTGCCGCACCCGATCGCCCCGGCGTACTACGCCACGCCCGAGAACCACTGGGAAGACCGCATCCTGCCCCTGCTCCCGACGCCGCTCACTATCACGGACCACGCCGCGGTGAAAGGCTTCTTCGAGGGCTCGCCCGACGGGCGGGTGCCGTGGGGGCTGTGGTTCGCCCCGCTGGCCACCTACGGGCTCTTCGTGCTGGCGCTCTACGCCTCATTCTTCTGCCTGAGTTCGTTGCTGCACCGGCAGTGGGCCGAACGTGAGCGCTTCACGTTCCCGCTGGCCACGTTCCCCGTGGAGATGGCCGAGGCGCCGCGCCCCGGCCACGCCCTCGGGACCCTCTGGAGCAACTGGCTGCTGTGGGTGCCGATCATCATCCTGACGCTCATCCACACCAATAACGGCCTGCGGCAGTTCGTGCCCGGGCTGCCGCTCATCAATCTCTACAATCACCCGGTCCGGTTCTTTGTCGGGCGGCCGTGGAACACGCTTAACGGCCTGCGCTACCCCATGTACCCGCTGGTCATCGGCGTCGCCTTCCTGCTCAAGAACGAGACGCTGTTCAGCCTCTGGTGCTTCTATCTGCTCTTCCAGGGGGAACGGGTGATCGCCACGGCCCTGGGCCTGTCCCCGGGGAACACGATGATCGGCTACGGCTGGCCGGCGTTCGGGTCGCAACAGGCCGCCGGCATGGCCCTCGGCCTCGTCGTGTGGGTCATTCGCAACGCCCGGGGGACGATGCGCGACCTCCTCGCCCCCGGCTACCACGAGCGCGAGGGCCGCGAAGGCATGGCGCCCCGCAGCGCCCTCTACGGCCTCGCCGGCAGCCTCGCCGTCATGTACCTATGGTTGTGGCAACTGGGCGGCAACGCCCTCGTCCCGCTCTTCACGTTGGCGTTCGGCTTTGCGGCGTACATCGTGCTCAGTTGGCTGGTGGCCCAGGGCGGGGTGCTGTTCCTGCAAGCGCCGTGGTCGGGCGCGGAGATGGCCAGCAGCCTCTTCGGCTTCCGCAGCTTCAGCCCGCGCAGCATCATGGTCGGTACGCAGATCGAGAGCATCGTGATGCTCGACCTGCGCGAGTTCACGCTGCCCCACCTGCTCAACAGCCAGAAGTTCGCCGACAACGTGAGCCTCAACGCCCGTGGCCTGCTCGCGGCGATTGCGGTGGCGATGGCGCTCACGCTGGTCATCGCGGGGCGGCAGTCGGTGGCCCTGCCGTACCGCTACGGCGCCTCGACGATGTACGACAAGTGGGCCTACCTGAACTCCCCCCAGCGCCCCCTGCAGTTCCTGTCCAGCCAACTGCTCAAGCCGACGCCGGCTTCGGCGAGCGCCTGGAAGCACATGATCGGCGGCGGGCTGGCCTTCTGGGGGCTGATGATGCTGTACACCCGCTTCGTCGGCTTCCCCCTCCACCCGGCCGCCTTCATCTTCGCCTGCGGCTACCCGATGCAGTGCTTCTGGTTCTCGTACCTGCTGGCGTGGATCATCAAGTCCCTCGTGATGCGCTACGGCGGGCAGAAGCTCTACCACCGGCTGCGGCCGTTCGCCTACGGGATGATCCTGGGGGATACGCTCAACGGGGCGGCGTGGATCATCGTGGGGCTGATCACGCGCAAGGCGTATGCGGTGCTGCCGGGGTAAGGCACGGCCGCCACACAGAGAGAGGGTTCACCAGATGCCAAGACTGCTGTATCTCATCCCCCTGTTCGCTGCTGTCTCAGTCGCCCTCGCGGAGCCGAAGATCATAGTTGACCACGCGGAGTCCCTCTCGCCCGAGCGACTCACCTACGCCCTCGACGTCCCGCCGTTCTCGGTCGAGCACCAGGTGCGGCTGGCGCTCGAGGCCCACATCAAGTGGCCGCGACTTTCCGGCTCCAACCCGTGGATCAGCATCTACGTCAACGGCAACCAGCTCGGGCTCGAAAGTCTGCTGAACAAGCCCAATACCTTCGCCCTGCGCAACGGCGTGGACCTGACGTGGTTCCACACCGGGCGGTGGCGGCTGCTGTACTCGCCGGACTTCTCGGCCGCCCTGGACGAGAAGGACAGCCCCTACTCCATTGATGCGAAGGACGAGCCGTATCGGTTCGTCTTCGACATCACGCGGCACGTGAAGCCGGGGGCGAACCAACTGGTCATTGACCACCTCAAGGTCCTGCAGGACCCGGACACGCTCATGCTGCGGAACGTGGCGGTCGAGGTCGGCACGTTCATCGAGCCGCCGCGGACGGATGTGGTCGAGCCGGCGCCAACGGGGCCGCTGCCGACCATTGTCGCCACGGTGCCGCCGCCCACACCGATCAAGGCCACCGCCCACGACGGCACGATTGACGTGCCCATCGGCGATCAGACCCTCAGGGTGCGCACCCGCGTGAGCCTGCCCGGCGGCGGCTGGCGTGAGGCGCGGGCGACCGGCCCGACCACCTTCACGGCCGGCCCGTGCCGCTTCGCGCGGCAGGTGACGCCCTGTGCGGATCACGTCCATGTCGCCGACACGCTGACCAACACCACCGACCAGCTCATCGGGGTGATGTTCGAGCACGCGGCCGACCTGGGCCAGGCGCCCGAAGCCGTCTACCTGGCCGGGCGCAAGTCGTTCAGCGCGGCCGCCAACGCCTGGGAGCCGGCGCACCCCAGCGTCTTCGCCCAGTTCAAGCAACTCGGCGTCGGCCTCGTCGCGGAGGATGACGTGTTCCGCGTCCACGTCCGCAGTCTCCACGATGCCAAGACCTTCGGTCTCGCGGACGACCGGCTGGGCCTGGCGCCGAACAGCAGCGTCACGCTCGAGTGGTCCATCTACCCGAGGCCACAGGGCGACTACTGGGCCTTCGTCAACGCCGTGCGGCGCAACTGGGATGTCAACTACACCATCCCCGGGGCCTTCATCTTCGCCCACAAGTGGAAGTCTGGCCTGACCGGCGAGCAGTACGCCCAGTGGATGCATGAGCGCGGCGTCAAGTACATCTGCGGGGGCATCGCCAAGTACAAGGACGGGCTGTATGCCCACGGCACCGGCATTCTCTTCGCGCCCGAGTTCGTGGCACAGGAGCGCGACTGGACGCAGAAGATGAAGGCCGCCGATCCGTCGCTCGTGCCCATCGCGTACTTCCACGCGCAGTGCTGCACCGAGCCCGACGGCCGCACCAAGTACGCCGACTCGCGCCTGCTGGACGGCAGCGGCAAGCAGATCGAGTACCCCCACGGCCAGGTGCTGCCCATGTACGTCCCGATCGAGGGCAACAGCTACGGCAAGGCGATTTGGAGGTACGTGGATTGCCTCATCAACGACATTGGTGTGAAGGGGATCTACTGGGACGAGATGAGCTACAGCGTCCAGCAGGTGGCGTCGCACCTGCCGTGGGACGGACACACGGTGGCCATTGACCGGGCCACCCACCAGGTGACGGACAAGCTCACGAGCATCCCGCTGATCATGCAGCCGCTCGCCCTCAAGATCGTGGACCACATCCGCGGCAAGGGCCTGTTCTTCATGGCCAACACCCAGGCCCACACGCGCACGATGATGCAGCAGAAGCTCGTGCGGTTTGTCGAGACGGGCACGTACTCGGCACTGGCCGAGACCAACCTGGGCTGCCCGCTCGGGCTGGGGAACCACTCCAACGAGGACACGCACGCCGAGAGCGCCACCCATGTGCGCGAGCTGCTCAAGCGCGGCGCGGTCTACTACGGGCACTACTACAGCCGCGACGCGGCGCCGTGGAACTACACCTCGGTGATGTTCCCGATCACGCCCGAGCAGATCGGGCCGGGCTATGTGCTGGGGCAGGAGCGCATCCACACGGCCGTCTCGGGCCGCTTCGGCTTCCCCGACGGCGCGGCGGCGGACGTGTACGTGGTCAATGGCAACGGCGAGCGCGTCGAGGGGATGGCGCAGGAAGTGACGGAGGGCGGCAAGCGGCGGTACGAGATCCGCATGCCGGGCGATCACTTCGCGGTGCTGGTGCGCAAGTAGCGCAGGTCACGGCGTTGGCACCCGGTACCGCACCACGTCCGAGATCCGCAGGTTGTCCAGCAGCATGCCCGGCGCGCCGATCCGCAGTTCCGGCCCCACCGTCCGCAGCAGCTTCGGCTGGCTCTGCCACCCGATCAGCTTGCCATCCACGAAGAGCTGCATGCCCGCTTCATCCCAACAGGCCGCCACGTGCCGCCAACACGGCTGCCAACTCCCCGCGTAGCCCATCGCCGTGACGCCGGACACGTGCCCCCACCCGCTGCTGAACCCGATGCCGACGTGGGCGTACTGGTTCTTGCCGAGCCAGAAGCCCTGCGGCCCGGGCACTGACACAAACGGCTGCCCCACGTTGTTGTTGCCCGGCGCCATCAGCTTGACCCACACCTCGACCGTGCCGCGCGGGGCGCTCAGGTTCTCGTCCGCCGAGCAGGCCACGTACGCCTCCGGCCCCAGCTTCAGCACCTTGCCGAAGCCCGGCATGCCCTCGTCCGCATACGCCACCTGACCGCCGACATAGAAGGCATCTTCATTGAGGGGCTCCTCGAAGTCCAGCAGCAGCAGCGTGCGCTCGTCGCGCGTGAGGGGCTTCGTGGGGGGCAGCGCCAGCGCCGGGAAGGCCGGGTGGGTGAGGGTGACATCATCAATGAAGCACTCCGTCGCGCCCTGATTGGTGAAGTCCAGCACCCACTTCGTGCAGCCCTCCGGCGGCGTCCACGTGGCGGACAGCTCGGCCCATTGCGCCGGCACGTCCACCGTCTGGGCCGGCAGGTGCTTCCATTGGTCCGTGGTCGCGTCACAGGCGCCGACCGACAGCTTGCCCTGCCCGCGCGCCCAGAACCGAACTGTCCACGGTTGGCGGTCCGGGACGGGCAGCGTCGCATAGCGTAGCCAGCACTGGCCCTGCTTCGCGGCGAACTGCACGGCCCGCGCGCCGGTGTGCGCCTGCGCCGGATCGTCCGGTAGCTTTGCCGCCGCGCCCCACTGGCCCCACAGGTTCCAGGTGCGCGGGAGCCATGCGTCCGGCGGGGCAGCCTGCCCGGACTTGGCCAGTTCAGCCGTCGGCGTCGGCGGCTCGACCAACTCAAACGAGCCGTTCGGGAGGACGTTCTGCCCGAAGGCGCAGGAGCACAGGACGAGCAAGACAACGCACACCGGGGTCAGCCCCCTACGCGACCGCTCCGCGGTCGCTCGGGGACAGACCCCTCGCCATCTGGCCATCTCGCCCTCCCGCCATCTCCTCCTCATCACTTCACCCCCCACAGCCCCGCCTTGCGTTGCTTGGCGATGAACCCCAGGTTGTCCAGGAACATGCGGTGGCGGGCGTTGCCCTCGAAGTTCCCCAGCTTTGCCAGCCCCTCGCCGATCAGCTTGCCGTTCACCAGGTTCTGGGCATAGTAGATGTCCCCGATGGCGACGTAAGCGATGCGCTGCCCCGCGGCGTTTTCGGTGACGACATCATCCAGGATGCTGACCTTCTTGCCCACGACCATGTCCCGGTGCGCGGCCATGGCCTGCGGGTAGTACGGGTGGTCCGGCGGCAGGCCTTCGCAACCGATGTAGTAGATGTCCTGCACCTGCGTCCCGAGCTGCACCTTGAGGCCCGCCGTGCCGATGACATCGGTGACGATGCCCTCGCGCGGACGGCTGATCGCGCCCGTGATCCCGGCCAGCACCGGCACGCAGCCGTCGCTGTCGGGCGTCTTCACGAAGTCCACATCGCGGATGACCTTCTCGGGGTGGGGGTTGGTCCACTCGCACGCAGGGAGGACGATGCTCGGGCGCATCGGGTTGGCGCCGGTCCACGCGATGAAGCCCCCGCCGCGCGCGAGCGAGTCTGCGTGCTTGATCGGGTCGTCCCACCAGTCCATGATCTGCCGTCCCAGCACGATGGGGACCTCAACCGTCGTGCCGTCCTCGTAATTGACCCGATAGACGAACGGCTTCTCACAGCCCCAGGCCATGGAGTGCAGGAAGAACAGCACGTCCGCGCGCTTGCCGATCTTGAGGCCCTTCACTTCGCGCGGCAGGTCGGTGTTGGCCGCATTCGTCGAGTAAAGCGTGATGGCCGCCTTCGGGCTGGCGATCTGGAAGGGAATACCCTCGAACGTCTGTCGCCCGGTCGGCAGGGCGCGCATGTCATTCTCGCCCTGGTTCGTCCAGCCGACGATCCCTGCGGCCTTGTCGTCCTTGAGGCCGCGGTTGGCGTACGGGCCGAGGTCCACGGTGAAGAAGTCATAGCGTTGCAGGCGCTGCTTGCGCGCCAGTTGCGCCCCGCCGGAACTGCGCAGTGTGGAGCCCAGATTCGTCAGCAGCAGGCTGCGCAACCGCGCCACGGTGACGGCGCAGTCGGCCACCGGTTGGTCGAGGCGGAACTGGCTGAGCGCCACGTAGCCCTTCCCGCACGGCGCCTGCAGCAGCGCGCCCGGCCGCGTCAGTTGCTGCACCTGGGCCGCGTCGGCGTCGGCGGGGCTGCAATAGCAGTCGGCGATGTACTCCGCCGCCGGCGCGCCGCCGTAGTAGTGCGACCACCAGTTCCCTTCATGGCGCGTGACGGCCAGGAAGGCGTTCGAGCCCCAGAACAGCTCGTGGTTAGAGACCCCCGCCAGCAGCCCCACGTTGTCGCTGCGGATGACCTTGATCTGGATGTCATCCGGCTCGTCCTTCAGCGGGAAGAGGCGCAACCTCGCGCCGAGCGCCGCCTCGGCCTGCTTCTGTCTCTCCGGTGTCACGCGATGTAGCAGCACATGCCCGCCGGCTTCCGCGAAGCTCCGCAGCACCGGCACGAGCGCGTCGTCCAGCGCCGACGCGGCGTCCACGATCGCCACTGCGTAGGCGCGCCGGTCCTCCGGCACGCGCGCGTCGGAGACCGACGCGCCTACGCGGAGCAGTTCCTCCGCCTTGCCGGTCAGGTCGTCGCAGGCCAGGCGGCTGTCATCGAGAGCCTTGCGCAGCGGCGCGTCGGCCCCGGCGAAGAGCGCCGTATTGGCTGGCCGGCGGAAGGGCTCCGGCGCGGCGAGATAGTTCAGCAGGTTCTGCAACATGACCCCGGCCGGCGGGGCCACACCGACCTTGTCGGTCAGGAGCATCTGGCAGAGGATGATGCTGCCCTGCCCCTCGTACTCCTCCAAGAGCGGCGTCTCCAGGATCCCCTCGCCCGTGCCGACATCCACCAGCGGCAGGCAGTTGCCGGCCGAGGGCTTGCGGTAGTTGCCGATGCTCACATTGTGGTCAGGCGCCCACCACCAGAAGTCCTCCGGCGCCAGGCCCTGCAGCAGCGGGTGGTCGGTCGCGCGCGGGTAGGCGAGGGTCGTCTTGCGGTCCTTGGCCGTCGCGAGCGGCGTAGGCAGGAAGTCCGGCGGCTGGGACTGCTCGAGGATCACGAGCTTCCCACCGCCGCGCACGAAGGCGATCAACTCTTCCCGCCACGGCCCCTCCGGCGGCTGCTTGAGGGCGTCACGCCCGAGCAGCAGCGCCCCCTCCGCCGGGGCCTGGAGCTGTGCGACTGGCGTGAACGGCAACCCCACGCGCTTGAGCATCGCCGCCGTGTCGCCGACCGGGTCGCACACCGCCAGCTTCAGCCCCGGCGGCGCCTGCAGCTTCAGCGGCGGGGAGAGGCGCCAGTCGCGCGTCTCGGTGTGGACCAGCCTGCCCTCATCGAGCAGTTCAAGCTTCAGCGTGGCCACCGTCGGCTGCCTGACGGTCGGGAGGGGCACTTCCAGCTTCAGCCGCTTCAGTTCCGCCGGCGCGAGCTTGAGCATGAGGCTGGCCCCCGCCTTGCTGCCCGCGCCGACCAGCGCCCAGCGCAGCGTCAAGTTCGCTGGCCGCCGCACATCATTGTGGACGTTCACATCCCGGGTCACGGTCGTGCCGCCGTAGAAGCTGCGGTCCTCCTGCTTGAGGACGACCGTCTGCGGCGGGATCAGGGAGAGGGTGTTGTAGATGTCAATCAGCGCGAACTCGACATCGCGGAAACCGTTGACGAAGAACTGGGACGACTCGTTCCAGGCCCGCCCATAGGGCACCGTGTTGGCGTATGTCGCATCGCCGACGATGATGCTCGCGCCATAGGGCTTGTGCAGCGTGGCCGGCCAGAAGGCCTCGCCGACCGTCAGCGGCTTTTCGCCCAGCGTGATCGGCCCCATCGAATATGGCACGACGGTCTTGCCGTCCAGCGGCCCCCAGAAGGCGCCCTCGGGTACGTCGGGGTGGCCCTCCAGTTCGCGCGGGTAGTGCAGCGCGTGATGCTCCCAGCCGCCCATCAGGTCCCCGTCGGCTTCCCACTCGATGGGCCGGCGCATCAGGTCGAACTCGCGCATCGTCTTGACGATCTTGACCTGCCAGCGGTTGCCCAGCACCTTGGCGGCCTCGCCCTGGTAGATCCACCCCCACATGTTCTCGTTCCCGGCACTCCACATGTTCACCGAGGCGTAGTTCTTGTAGGTGTCCATCACGTGCAACTCATGCGCGAGCACGGCGTTCCAGAAGCGCTGGTCGAAGGTGAAGTTGACCTGATTGCACTCGCTCTCCAGCTTGACCATCAGGCCGACTTCGTCGGCCACGTCGCATACTTCGCGCACACCGGCCTGGCCGTGCGTGCGGGCGAGTTGCACGTCGGCGAAGTACACCGAACGCATCTGCCACTCCCACAGGCTCTCCAGCCGGCGCGCCGGGTCCGCCTGCCCGACGGTGCGGCTGCTGCTCGCCGCGCCGCCGGACCACTGGCTGCGGAGCTTCACCCGCGTGCCGTTGAGGACAAACGCGATGCCCTCAATCCACATCTCGCGGAAGCCGAAGCGGTCCAGCCGCCGGTCCGCCGTTCCCGTGGCGGGCGTGAGGTCGGTCTGCAGGCCGTACAGGTACGGGGCCTCCGGCCACCAGTACCGCGCGTTGGGCCACGGCGCCTCGACCGTCTGCAGGACCGTCTGCCGCGGGGGCAACTGCACCTCGACCGGCCCCAGGCTCTTGATGGCCTTCCCGGCGTCGAGCACCACCGGCGCCAGCGTCGCGGTCCGCGCCTGGGCCGTGTCGTTGCGCAGCCGATAGCGCAGCGTCAGCTTCTTGTTGCGCACGCTGGTGACGATGAAGACGTCATCCACGGTGACGGCAGGTCGCGCCTGCAGAGTGACCGGACCGCCGAGGCCCACGTTGGCCGCCGCGCTGTAGCCCGCCACGTCAGTCATGCGGTCCTTGTAGACCGGCTCCTCGCCGGCCTTGACGCGCTCCTGGTTGGCCGGGGAGTAGGCGATCCAATCGCGCACCGCCACCAGCACGTCATGGCGCTGGCCCGGCCTGTAGGCGGCGGTGATGTCCACCGTGAAGGGCTGCGAGCCGTGCAACTCGTGCCCGACCGCCTGGCCGTTCACGTACACCCAGGCCTCGGTCATCGCCTGGTCGAAGCTCAGCAGGATGCGGTCGCCGGTGAGGTAGGGCGGGGCGTCGAAGCTGCGGCGGTACCACGCGCAGTGGCCGTCCTTGTTCGGCTGCAGCGAGGGCACGCTGATCTTCTGCCATTTGGCGTCGGCAGGCGGGGCACTCCCCGGTTCGGCGCCGGGGACGAAGCACATCTCCCACTCACCGTTGAGGCAGAAGGTCGGGCGCGGCTGATCCACGACATCGTCCACAAGGTAGCGCACCAGCCGCAACGGCGGCGCGACGCCCTCGGCGCTCGCCGTGACGGTAAAGCGACAGCGCTGCCGGTCCGGCCGGGTGAAGCTCCAGGTCAGCGTCCGCCGCTCGTTGGGCTGCAGCGTGATCGCCTCGGTCTTGTCCAACAGCACCCGCTGCAGGTAGTCCACGGCCTGCACGCGCAGATTGAGGGCGCGTGGCAGCGCCCCGGGGTGGTACAACTCACAGCCCTGCGTGACCGCGTTCCCCTCGCGCTGGGGGTCGAGCATCTTGCCCTCGAGCCAGTAGGGCATGGGCTTGCCCCAGCCCGGGACGCCCAGCTCCTGTACCCCATCCGTCGGCGGCTGGCGGTAGATGCGCAACGGGCCGACCACGAGGTTGGCCCCATCGGGCGCGAACACCGCCATGAGGCTGTCGCCGGGCTTCAGCGGCAGCACCCCGGTGGTCATCTCGGCCTGGTAGTGGCGCGCGTCCGCAGCCTGCTCCGGATGGACCGGCGCGGAGTGGTTCTGCCAGTAGGCCCAGGTGTCGTTGTGGTACAGGGGGATCTGGTGGGTGTAGAACTCGGAGAAGGCCAGGTACGTGCGTGCGGCGACGAGCAGGCCGACCACGTAGTTGCCGGCGGGCAGGCCCGGAGGAACGGTCCACTGCAGGCGCGACTTGGCCTCGCGGCGGCCGCCGAGGTTCACGCCATCGCGGCCGGGGCCGAAGTAGTCCTTGAGGGTTGCCGGCGGGCCGGGCTTGGCGTCAATGACGGCTACGGCCTCGGTCGTCCTCAACTCCACCTCGGGCGGAGCCGCCAGCGCGGCAATGGCCGGCAGTAGGAGGGCAAGCGACAGGAGAGTGCGCATGAGGACCTCCGGAGCGGCAGGTTGCCTGCAGGCGGACGTTTCCCGCTGCCCGGTCGCCAATCCTGCCCCTTGCGTCTCCCGGAGGAAGTGGTAATATGGAAGGAGCAATCTGGTAAGCAGCCACCTCAACACGTCGAGCATAGCCCGGAATCGCCGAGTATCGAGCTGTGACTGTTCCGCATCCTATCTAGGGAAAGAGGCATACAGCCATGCGCAGGTCCGGTTTCACACTCATCGAGTTGTTGGTCGTGATCGCGATCATTGCGATCCTCGCCGCGATTCTCTTCCCCGTCTTTGCCAAGGCCCGAGAGAAGGCACGCCAGTCAAGC